>JACKZZ010000007.1_pt1 | contig 63949 bp, 53 predicted proteins | sample 8027871 | NCBI WGS metagenome assembly JACKZZ01 (sample SAMN15724774, study PRJNA655200) | protist metagenome | isolation source: fluorescence activated cell sorting (FACS) single amplified genomes of... | place: USA: West Boothbay Harbor, Gulf of Maine | collected 2000-07-19
TCAACAACTAAATTATCTGAGCCGAAGGCGAATCAAGACAACGCAGCTAAACCAAAGCAGCCAAGACCGAGAATCGTCGAGGAACAGGCAACAGTGGAAACAGACACAAAGCCGGCAACAGAATCTGCAAATCTAGAGAATTTGAATACCAAAATCAGGCTAAACAAATATCTAGCAAAAGCTGGAGTTTGTTCTAGAAGAGAAGCTGACACCTTAATTACTAAAGGTCTGGTTAGTGTAAATGGTGAGGTAATTACGGAGCTCGGAGTTAAAGTAAAAAAAAGCGACAAGATCTGCTATAAGGACAAGCTTTTAACCCTAGAACAACTGCGATACATTTTGTTAAATAAGCCCAAGGACTCCATTACAACGATGGAAGACACGCACGACAGAAGAACTGTAATGGAATTGGTTGAAAATGCATGTGAAGAACGAATTTACCCCGTTGGAAGACTTGATCGCATGACTACAGGGCTTTTACTATTGACGAACGATGGTGGTCTTGCAAAAAAATTAACCCACCCAAGCCATCAGATCAAGAAAATTTATCTTGTAGAATTAAATAGAGAAGTTGATACCAAAGACATGTCAGCACTTCTAGAAGGAGTTGAATTAGAGGATGGGATTACAAAGTTTGACACGATTCAATTTGATCAAAAATCTGATGAAAAATCGATTGTAATTGTCAGCTTACATTCGGGCAAGAATAGAATTGTAAGACGTATGTTCGCACAGCTCAATTACCGTGTAGATAAATTGGATCGGATTTCCTTTGCAGGGGTTACTAAAGGAAATTTACATAGAGGTAAGTGGCGTTTCTTATCGGAAAAAGAAATTGGCTTTTTAAAAATGCTCTAACTAGAAAGACTATTCTAAATTTTTAACCGTTCTATTAATAAACCAACGTTAATAAATCACTGGTTTTTCGATTCTATTTGACTTGCATTAGCAGTAATTTAACCGCACATGCTCAAAAAAATCAGGAAATTTCTGCTGTACTTTACGTTTTGCTTCTTGCTGATTGTAACCGCAATTGTTATTCTGGCAAAAGTATATACCCAGGAAATTAAGCAATACGCAATTTCCTATCTCAACCAATACCTGACAACTGAAGTTCACGTTGACAATGTTCGTTTGGACCTACTTAAGCGATTTCCTCAGGCTACATTGGTATTTGAAAACGCACACATCGAGGACCTTAATAATGCCGCAACGGGCGATACAATGCTGTTTGCAAAAGAGCTTCTATTAAAATTTAATTTTATAGAAATTTTCAATGGTCAATACCACATAAATCAAGCTGAGGCAGTAGACGCAGTTCTTAATTTGTCAGTTTCAGCAGGAGGAAAAGAAAATTATCTCATTTGGCACCAAAAAGAATCTGCTGAAATTAGAGAATTTCATTTTGAATTAAATCAATTAAATTTTATCAATACACAAATAAATTACGACAACAAACTAACCAGCCAGCAATACAATTGCAGCGCCGCTACAATTAGTCTTTCGGGAGATTTTACTGAACAATTGTTTGACCTGGAAATTAATTCCTCCCTATTATTACAATCTGTTAAAATTGGTGAGTTAACCTACATAAAAAATGAAAAAACGCTCATTGAAACCACACTAAGTATTGACAAGCTTACCAAAAAATATTTCCTTGAAAAAGGTGTTATTAATTTGGGCGGGCTTAATTTTAACGTGTCAGGAAATTACTTAGCAAAAAAATCATTTTGTGACTTGTCAATTACCGGAAAAGACCTCGTTTTAAATCGTGTATTCTCCGTTTTTCCCTCTGTGTTTTTTGAAAAATTTAAATCTTATAATAGCAAAGGAAATCTTGATTTTAGTGCCTCGATAACAGGTGAGACTTCTAAAAATAACGCCCCTGATATTGTGGCTAATTTTGCAATTAAAGATGGCAAATTGACCGAAAGTAATACGCAAATAGAGCTAGACAATATTAATTTTTCAGGGCATTACTCTAATGTTGATTTGGGAGAACTCTCTATTCCGGAGATATCAGGTTCTATATTGCAAAGCTATTTTTCTGGAAATATTCAAATAAACAATTTTAGACAACCTGTAATTGCAGCAAAAATAAATGGAGAAATGGATTTAGAATCCATTCAGGAATTTTTTCAATTTCAATCTTTGTCCTATTTAAATGGACTTTTAAATGTTGACTTAGACATAAAAGGGGAATCACGAAAAGGTATTTTTACAACCACAAAATCAAAAGGTAAGTTTCATTTGAAAAATGTAAATATAAAAACCAATAGCAATGATTTGGAATACACTAATTTAAATGGCTTGTTCTCATTGAGAAATGGGAATGCTATTATTTCTAATTGTTCTGGTACTATTTTCAATTCTGATTTCAATTTGGCAGGTGTTCTAAGGGATTTTATCCCCTATCTTCTTGGCAAAAACGAAGTTTTAACAATAGAAGCTGATCTTGATTCTAGATTTATAGACTTAAGCCAAATTACAGCATTAGCTTCTGCAGCAAATGAAACGAGAGGATATGCCCCATCTTCAATCCTGCCAAAAAACATTGCTTTCAATTTTAACACAACAGTCGAAAAGTTAAACTACAAAGAATTTGATGCTAAAAATATTCGCGGTATTGCCAGTTTAAAAAATCAAACTTTAAAGGGTAAAAACGTGAGGTTCGAAGCCAATGAAGGAACCTACCGGACTCAGTTTGAGTTTGACGGAAGCAATGCAAATAATTACCTTTTCACCTCTTCCAGCACTATCAATTCGATTGATATTACCGACCTGTTTTCTGAATTTGAAAATTTTGGGCAAGATTTTATTTTAGCCAGGCATTTGAGTGGTGAAGCAACATCCAAATTGAATTTCGCTTGTGCAATGGACAATGGATTTCAAATAAAACCGGAAGCCATTTTAGCTTCTATGAATTTAACCATCAATAACGGCAAACTAGTCAATTTTGAAACGCTCCAGGACATCGCCTCTTATTTAGAGAAAAACAAGCTGTTAAAACCCTTTATTAACATACCACTCATGGCCAAAAAATTGGAGCTCGTTTCTTTTTCAGAATTAACAAATACGATCGAAATAAGTGATCAAAAAATCACAATCCCACAAATGGATATTGTTTCTAGTTTTATGAAAATAGGTATTAAAGGTGAGCACTGTTTTAATGACAGTATCGCATACGGTTTCAACTTCTTACTTCGCGATGCATTAATGAAGCCTGCAAAAAAAGATGAATTTGGTCCGATAGATGGAAATGAAGAAGGCTACAAGATGTTCCTATCCATGACAGGAACTGTGAATGACCCCATTTTTGGCTTGGATAAAGAAGAAAAGAAATTGGCCCGAAAAAAGAAAATAGAAAATGAAAAGCAGGACATTAAAGCGTTATTAAAACAAGAAATCGGTTTATTTAAAAATGATACTTCAATTCGCGACTATGAACCCCCGCAGCATCAGAACATCAAGTTCGAAATTGAATGGGACGAGCAAGATACTGTAGTATCTCCTGTTTCAGAAGAATTTTCTTCGCAACAAAGAGAAGCGCGCAGAAATGGCTTAAAAAATTGGCTAAAAAAAGTAGATGAAAAATTTGACTCCGGCATCAAAAAAGATTCCGTATCAGTAGAGCTAGAAGAAGATTGGCAATAATATCACTTTGTTTTTTATAGCTTAGTAGAAGGACATCCATTATGAATTTATATTCTAAAAAGCTTAATTGGAAAATAGCACTGGCACTTTTAGCCTTTCTCATTACAGGGGGTTTCCTTTGGTATAGCAGCTATATTAGTGGGTTAACAAGATTCCGAAATGAACAGGAATTAGAAAAATGGTCCTTAACTATTGTTAAACAGGCAGAAGTTGTAAAATTAACTAATCAGACTTTCGAACAACTCAAAACAGAAGAACAACGAAAGGCTAAAATATGGGTTCGAGCTACCAAAGAATTCGAAAATGACCTGCCTGACTATGCTCTTTCTACTGAGTTAAGAGATAGTATAAAAATTCCACTTATTATGCTTGATGAGCACAGTAATTATGCTAGCTCATTTAATCTGTCAATTGATGAAAATGCGAAAGGCTTTAAGGATTCAATAGCGAAATACATAATCGCCTGGCAAACCCTTAATGAACCTTTACATTTAACCATCTCGGGATTTAATTATCAAATAATTTACAATAACTCTGATAAATTTTATGCTTTAACTAAAAAGCGAGATTCTCTTATCAATTCATTTAACGAAGACTTATCGGCCAATACGGGCCTGGTTCCCTTCATTTTTGTTGACTCTGCTACTAACAACTTATTGGCTACTAACATTAATGAAAAAGACCTAGAAATTAATGCCATTCCCATTGATAAAATGAGGACATTTCAAGCAGCAAACGAACCCATTCGAATTGATTTAGGCGGCGGCGAAATAGGCTACATATATCATGACGTTGATCCTTTGCAGCAGCAGCTGCTTTTTTACCCTTACATTCAATTGGGAATTATTGGATTATTTATACTTATTGGGTACTTACTTTTCTCTACTTTCAGAAGAGCTGAACAAAATCAGGTTTGGGCTGGAATGGCTAAAGAAACCGCACATCAACTTGGCACTCCCCTTTCGTCATTAATGGCTTGGATGGAATTGCTCAAAGAGCAGGGAGTTGATATAAAAACGGTGAAAGAAATGAATAAGGATGTTCGAAGATTAGAAACCATAACCGAACGTTTTTCTAAGATTGGTTCAGAAACCCAGCTAACAGAGTCTAATGTCGTAGAGGTGATTAACTCCATAACGGAATACCTGAGAAATCGAATATCAACGAAAGTGGTTTTCAATTTGCCCGTTCAAAATATGATTACTGCACAAATGAATGCCCCGCTCTTTGAATGGGTAATTGAAAATATCACTAAAAATGCGGTGGACTCAATGGGTGGAAAAGGGGCCATTACTTTCATCGTTTCCACCACTGCTTCGCAAGTTCAAATTGATATCTCAGATACCGGAAAGGGTATTCCTACTGGTAAATTAAAAACGGTATTCGAGCCTGGTTTTACAACTAAAAAAAGAGGTTGGGGACTGGGGTTATCGCTTGCTAAAAGAATAATTGAAAACTACCATCACGGAAAAATTTTTGTAGCCAATTCGGAATTGAATAAGGGCACGACATTTCGAATATTGTTGAATCAATAGCCTTAAAATTAATCCAGCTGGTTAATACACATCATTATGAGCGGCGTATATCTGCACATCCCATTTTGTAAAAAAGCATGTCACTATTGTGACTTTCATTTTTCTACTTCTATGCAGACCAAAGATTTAATGATAAAATCAATGGTGAAAGAGATTGATGTACATTGCAATTTTACAGATACTGCCATTGAAACCATCTATTTTGGTGGAGGTACTCCCAGTATTCTTGGTATTCAAGACATCGATACCTTATTGAATAAAATAAAAAAGACTTTTCTTGTTGTAAATGAACCTGAAATAACATTTGAGGCAAATCCCGACGACCTTACATCAGAAAAACTTAGAGAACTAAAAAACGCAGGAATTAATCGACTAAGTATTGGCATTCAATCCTTTCATGATGACGACCTGTTACTCATGAACCGGGCGCATTCATGCGATCAAGCAATAAACTCAATTAAGTTAGCGCAGGAAGAAGGTTTCAGCAACATTTCGATTGATCTTATTTATGGACTTCCAGGCCTTTCTGCCAGCAATTGGTCGGCCAACATTCAAAATGCCATTGATTTAAATGTCCAGCACATCAGTGCGTACTGCCTAACTATTGAAAAGAAAACGGTCTTTTACAATTGGCATGAATCTAATAAAATTATCCTCCCAGATGACCAGCAAACGCTAGATCAATTTGTGGTACTAACCGACTTGCTTGTTGCGAATGGATTTGAGCATTACGAAATTTCTAATTTTGGTAAACAGGGATATTATTCTAAACACAATTCAAATTACTGGCTACAAGAAAAATATCTGGGAATTGGACCATCGGCCCATTCTTTTAATGGCCAAAGTCGCATGTGGAATGTCCGAAACAACAATCAATACATCAAAGCAATCGCGGAAAAAACAACGTTCTACGATCAAGAAACCTTAACCCCTCGAGACCATTTTAACGAGTACATCCTTACGCGACTTCGCACAAAGTGGGGAATTAACAAAGCAGAGTTAAAGGATCGCCACCAGACCTACTATGCCATTCTTAAAAAACAAATGAAGAAATGGTTAGACCAAGAAATGATTCTAGAAAATGAAACATTTTTCATCTTATCTCCTGGTGGAAAATTTATCGCTGACAGGATTATTTCTGATTTATTCATAATTGACAAGTAAATCAAGGCTAAGGAAATCGCTTCCTTATTAGAGCAGTGTGTTCCCCTTTTTAGCTATATTCATTCTGTGATTGCAAAAATTAATTTTCAAAATAAACGGATAGCAGTAGATCTTTCTAAACCCATAGATATATCTATACCACTGTGTGCTGGAAGTGAAACCGTAAATGCTTGGTACGTTGATGAAATGCGGATTGAACCTGTACGAACAGAACATTTCTTAGGTAGTGTTGAAGAAGGAGGGCATGTTAATTTTCGAGATATTTCATTTAACCCGCATGGTAATGGAACACACACGGAATGTGTAGGCCATATAGACAAGCAGGTTCACTCCATCAATGAAACATTAAATCGAACCTTCTTTTTTGGTGAGTTGATAACGGTTGAACCTGAGGTATGGAATCATTCTGGAGATTGGCGTGAAATAGGAGATCGAATAATTCAGGAAGAGCAATTAGAAAACGTATTAATAAATAATCCCGAAGCACTAATTATTCGAACTTCTCCAAATTCCGACGATAAATACAAATTGCACTACTCGAATACTAATCCTCCGTACTTGTCTCATGCTGCTGCCGAAGCTATTCGGAATGCAGGAGTCAAGCACCTGCTTATTGATTTGCCTTCCGTTGATCGTGAAAAAGATGGCGGGCAAATGCTTGCTCATAAGGCATTTTGGAATTTTCCAAATAATCCAATAAAAGACGCTACCATAACCGAGCTCATCTATGTCCCGAACGAAATTGAAGATGGTTCCTATTTCCTTGAATTGCAAATCGCACCGTTTGTTAATGACGCCTCGCCGAGCAAACCAACACTTTATTCACTATTATAGTTTCAATAGTCAATTAGATTACGTATATTGAAATGGATTAAAGTTTTACCTATTTATTTAAAGTTTCTTCGAAGAAGCAACTTTCTTACAATGCCTAGTTATGTCCTTAGATAAGATTGATGTAAAAATCATGAAAACCTTGCAAACGCAAGGAAGAATTACAAATATTCAACTTTCTCAAGAAGTTGGTCTAAGTGCTGCTCCTACTCTGGAAAGAGTTAAAAAACTAGAAAAATCTGGAATTATAAAAAGTTATCACGCTAAAGTCGATCCTCAAAAAATCGGTCTTGGTTTTTCTGCACTCATCAATGTTTCTTTAGAAAGACAAAAGGACAATGCGATGAGTAATTTCAAAGAAAAAATAGATGCAATTGACGAAATTGTTGAATGTCTTCAGGTAACTGGAAATTTTGATTACCTACTTAGAGTAATGGTGCCGGATATCCCCAGTTTCGAAGAATTAATTGGAGAAAGGCTTAGTAAGATTGAAGAAATAGGTCAAATGCAGACCATGGTCGTCCTTGGAGAAATTAAATCTTTTAGTTCTTTCCCTATTCAAGCTCAGAAGTAAGTGGTTCTCACTTAAAATTTTCAGCTAATTTCTAGCGGTTATTCCAAGACTTTTTATTGTTAAAGTTCATATTGCTACACTTTTGCTGCATTAACGCTTGCACTTCTTTGAATAAAAGTCGCTATTGTAACCCGAAATCTAATTTTTTAACCAACCTTCGCAGGCTACTATGTTAAAGGGTAAATTCAAATATTACTTACTCATGCACATGGTGATCTTCATCTGGGGATTCACCGGCATACTTGGAAAAATGCTTGACCAGGAACACATTCCTGTTCACACAATCGTTTTTTATAGAATGTTGATTGGTTTTGTTGCCATCGGTCTGTTTATGGTCTTGTCTAGACGTAAAATCACCATGAGCAAGAAAACAATCCTTCAAACTGCTGGCACGGGCGTGATTATTGCTGCACACTGGATTACATTTTTCCTTTCAATCTATTATTCCAATGTTTCCTTTGGGTTAGTGTTTTTCTCTACAACCGCATTGTTTACGTCTTTTTTGGAGCCCTGGATAATGAAAAAGAAATTCGACTTCAAAGAACTCACAATGGGTGCTGTGGTTGTCGGGGGAATTGCGTTAATTGGCTTCGATTCAACCAGCCAAGTACAGCCTGTTGTAAGTCCACAGCTAAACTATGGTCTGGCTATGATTTGCGCTATTTCTTCTGCATTTCTAGCCGCACTGTTTTCTGTTATTAATGCCACTTTTGTTAAGAATAATGATTCTGTTCAAATTACCTTTTTCGAACTTTTTGCAGGGTGCGCTGCGGTCGGATTATTCTATTTCGCATCCGGCGATTTTAGTAACAATGAATTAATCTTGACATCATCGTCTTTAATTATGCTTCTTGTTTTGGGTATTATTTGTACGGCTTTCGCCTTTTTTATGGGTAATTGGCTAATGAATTTCATTAGCCCATTTACAATGAACCTCTCTGTTAATATGGAGCCCATTTACGCAATAATCATTGCGCTTATTGTATTTCAAGAATCAGAAGTGATGTCTCCAGTTTTTTATATGGGCGCTGGTATTATTATCCTGGCAGTATTTTTCAATGCGTACTTAAAAGGTCTAAGAAAGAAATCAAAAAAGCCAACTGCTTAAGGCAAAGCCCTACTCTTTAATGTAGGTTCGTTTCACCCTAGAGGAGATTGACGTTAAAACCTCGTATGGAATGGTTCCCATTTTTACCGCGAGCTGCTGAATCGAAATGTTAGGCCCAAAAACCTCTACTTCGTCTCCTTCTTGGCATTCAATATCAGAGAGATTTATCATAGTCATGTCCATGCAAACTTTCCCAACAATTGATGCTTTTTTACCATTAACCAAAACAAATCCATTCCCATTGCTTAACGATCGCTTCAAGCCATCTGCATATCCTATTGGGATAATCCCAATGCGTTCTCCTCTATTCGCTGCTCCTGATCTCCCGTAACCTATGGTTTCAGTGTCTACAAATGTTCTTATTTGCGTTATCGTAGTCTTTAATGTTCCTACATTTTCAAATCCATTTTCTTGACCTTCTGTTGGATCAATTCCATAAACTCCAATGCCAAGCCTGACCATATCCATGTGCGCCTCCGGGAACCTCAGAATACCAGCAGAATTGCAAATGTGTTTTGTAAACGAATAACCCAGCATCTGTTCTATAAATTCTGCACCCGCCTGAAAACGATCAATTTGATTGCGTGAAAATTTATCTTCACTTTCATTTTCACTAACCGCTAGGTGGGAAAAAACAGAAATTACTTTTACTTCTGGCTGTGAAATTATCTGAGTGCATAAGTCCGGTAATTCATTGTACCGAACACCCAGACGATTCATCCCTGTTTCAAGTTCAAGATGAATCGGATATGCTGTTTGGCCATAATTAATTACCTCTCGAATAAATGAATCTAAAATTCTTTCATTGTAGATTACAGGATTGAGTTGGTATTCAATGATACCATTAAAAGCGGCAGGCTCAGCATTCATCACCATTATGGGAAGTGTAATTCCTGCTCTTCTGAGCGCAACTCCTTCATCTGCATAAGCCACCCCTAACGCTTCAACACCCTGTTGCTCCATTAGTTTTGCAATTTCCAGATCCCCTGCTCCGTATCCAAATGCTTTAACCATGCACATTATTTTTGTACCATTCAATTTGGACCTGAAAATATTGAGGTTATGCTCGAGTGCTTTTAAATTTATTTCTAGCACTGTATCGTGATGTTTCTGTTGTAAAAGAGTGCCAATTATTTCAAAATGAAACTTTCTGGCACCTTTTAGTAAAATACAGGAATCATTTATACTGCTCAAAAAATTAGAATCTACCTCAGCCACAGATTCTACAACCACCGTACTTGGCACATGTTTTTGTAATCGAACAATATCAGTGCCCACACCAATAATTTTATTAACCCCATAATTTTTGGTGATTTTAGCCACCTTTTTATAGACTTCGCTTTTAGAAGCCTGATCAGTATCAATATCTGAAAGGATTAAGACCAAAGACTTTTTTGGTTGGCTTGCTGCCAGATCAAGAGCAATTTCAAGACCACCCAAATCTGAATTATAACTGTCGTTAACAATAATATTATTGTTAATCCCCTGCTGTACTTCTAGGCGTAACGCTAGATTTTCTAACTCTGAAAATCCTGTTTTATAACTCTGCAGCCTGTCTGGGTCAAATCGATTTAAAAAAGCCCAACATAACAAAGCATTGTGCAAGGCAGCCTTATCTTTCAATTTGAATGACTTTGGAGTATCGTCGTGAACCGTTTCTTGCGCTCCATCAATGAACCATTGGGCATTTTTGAAAAGCTCATATTTTTCTTCTGTATGCACTATTTTTGAAGAAAAATTGTGCGAATGGCTCGTGCCGATATTTGTCAATATGCCATAAGTTGGAAGAATGATCTTTTCCAACCGTTCCATTTCCTCTGGCTTAGAAATGCCCGCTTCTATAATAGCTAAATTATGACTTGATGTCATTTCTAATAATGATAATGGTACTCCAACCTGTGAATTATAGCTCTTCGGACTTCTTATAATATTGTAATTCTCTTTTAATAAACTATAGAGCCATTCTTTTACTGTAGTTTTTCCCGCACTACCTGTAATTGCCAATACCGGATAAGAAAACCGATTCCTGTGCCAACCTGCTATTTTTTGCAGAGCAGCAGTAGTGTCATCAACTGAAATGAAATTTGCAGTTAAAGAGCCGATAGAAAAGTCCTTATTTACAACAAAATGACAAATCCCTTCACCTATGAGTTCTGAAATGTACTTATGCCCATCGTTATTCGGCCCCTTTAAAGCAAAGAAAAGCACATCCACCCCGCGTGAAGGTTTTCGGGAATCAATGACAACTGAATTGATTTCATTACGACAAGTTGATTTTACGTCAAGCGCCGATGCGATATCCTGAAATGAACAATTTAGCTTCATTTTTTAGTTGTTGCCCAATTAAAACAGGTTCTACATAACGGTTCATATTCATCTATTTCTCCTAACAATACCAGGTTGTCTCCTTCTGCTTTTCTGTAAGAATGGCTTGCTAAATTTCCACAGTGCAAGCAAATCGCATGTACTTTCGTAACAAATTCTGCTTGAGCCATAAGTGCTGGAATCGGTCCAAAGGGTTCCCCTTTATAATCCATGTCAAGTCCGGCAATAATCACTCGTATCCCACCATTGGCTAGTTGTCTGCATACATTCGGCAGCTGATCATCAAAAAATTGAGCCTCATCAATGCCCACAACATCAACATCTGTAGCTAAAAGCAAAATATTCGATGAGCTTGGAACAGGTGTAGATCTTATTGTATTTTCGTTATGGCTAACAACAGCTTCATCATCGTATCGGGTATCAATTACTGGTTTGAAAATTTCAACTTTTTGTTTTGCAAATTCTGCACGCTTCATTCTTCTTATTAATTCTTCGGTCTTTCCAGAAAACATAGACCCACAAACTACCTCAATCCACCCCCTTCTATTAACCTTATCTCCTTTTCTCTCTAGAAACATTTTACAATTTATTATACAAACAGTTGTTAATTCATTTCTCTAAAATTTCCTGTATTCAGTAGTTTTAGAGTAAATTCGTACGTTGACAAATTTAGAACTTTTGTTTATTGAGCTTCTTAAAAATTAAAGAATGTCTTATCAGAATTTAAATGCCCTTGTTGCAAAAATACAGTCTGCTTTAACGCAGTTGGAAAATAAGCAATTATCCGTCAGTGATATTGATAGTATCCAAGAAAATGCCAAAGAACTCTTTGAAAGGTTAACTGTTCTAAAGTATTTAGCTCTTGAGAAACTGGTTGAACCTACAGATACAGAAAGCGAAGATAAAACAGAAACTGAAAATAGTGAAGCGAATATTAAAGATGCCGATATTCCTGTTGCCATTAAATTTAGTGCTTCAGAACCCCCTATTCCAGAGAATCAAACCAATTTACTTGACGCCATCAAAGAAAGTAAAGAGGAGGTTAATGAACCAGAAATACCCGCTGATGATCAAAGCTTAAATGAAAAGCTTAATGCTTCACCTAGCGCTGCTTCTTTGTCTGAAAAACTGAAAAAACAACCTATAAATGATTTGATTACTGCAATCGGAATCAATCAAAAGTTCTTATTCATGAACGACCTTTTTGAAGGTGAAAGAGATGAATTTCATAATTCCTTGTCTGACCTGAATAAGTTCGATAGCTTTTTAGACGCGGACAATTACATTAAAAACAACCTAATGGTAAAATACAATTGGGATATGGAAAACACTTCTGTTGTTCGATTTATGGAATTAGTTGAACGTCGGTATCTTGGATAAATGCGCACTTTATTAGTTATTTCTTTCAGTTCTCTCTGCTGTTTTTGTTTCGCTCAGCAAAAATTTGCCATGCAAGTGGTAAAAGAACTAACCTCAAAGCAGCTTCACGGCCGAGGCTATACAAATAGTGGGGTTCAGCTGTCTGCAGATTATTTGCAAAAAAAATATCAGCAATTTGGCTTGCAATCATTTGGCAACAACTTCGCTCAGGAATTTAATATAAATGCTAACACATTTCCTGAAAAATGCGGTGTACAAATTAATGGGGAAAAGTTAATTCCAGGAAAAGACTTTCTTCCCGCCCCTCAATGTGGGTCAGCTTCAGGACTATTTCAATTAACCTGGCTTGATAAAACCAACCTACAAGCATTGCCTCGAAAAATTGAAATTGAAAATTTACCAATTGAAGCGCTTGTAATTGATCCGGGAGGAACGAAAAACCTGGACTCTCTTCGCGCATTTAGAGAATTAAAATCTTATTTCGCCCGATTTTTTCCTGTTTTATGGGTTACTGATGAAAAATTAACCCATTCTGTTTCGCAAACGCAACAGTTGCATCCCGTTATTAATGTGAAACGGGAGTTTATTGATAATGCCATTGAAGTGAAACTAGATATTTCAGCGGTATTAATCGAAGGATTAAAAACGCAGAACATTGTAGGGTACATTCCTGGAAAAAAGAAACAAAAAATTTGCATCTCCGCGCATTACGACCACCTTGGAGAAATTGCTGATTCTGTCTTATTTCCCGGAGCTAATGACAATGCCAGCGGTGTTGCTATGCTCTTGTACCTCATGAAATACTACATCGATCATCCTCCTGAATACACAATGGTATTCATGGCCTTTGCAGCAGAAGAAATAGGAATCTTAGGCTCTAAATATTATGTTGAAAACCCTCTTTTCCCTTTGGATGAAATCAAATTTTTAATTAACTGTGATATCTCCGGAACCGGAGATGAAGGAATTACGGTTGTAAATGGAACCCTCCATAAAAAGCAATTCAAAAAATTAGCTAAAATCAATGTCAAAAATCAACACCTGAGTAAAGTCAATGTGCGTGGTAGAGCCGCTAATTCTGACCATTATTGGTTTACACAAAGACAAGTTCCTTGCTTTTTTATCTATACTTTAGGTGGAATAAAAGCCTATCACGATATCTATGACAGGGGAGAAACACTTCCTTTAACAGCATTTAACGGATATTCGAGGTTGCTCATTGATTTTATTTGCTCATTTTAGGCGGCATCAAAAATCCGTTACTAATTGAACTACCACAAAGCACTATATTGGTTATTGCTCTTGTTTCTCGCGATAAGCTTGCCTAGGCTGGTAAACTTCTTCCAGTTTTTAGAAAGTGATTGGTTTTCATGTAAACATCTACTAAAATATGAATGTATTTATTTCGTATTTGCAGCCGTGTTGTCATTGCCGATACTGTTTTCTAGCCCGTTAATTAAAGTTTACACAACAATCATTGGTGTTCTTATTCTCGGCTACTCTGGTGCTGAATTATGGCACGTAATCGAATTTCGTGGCTTTCCTGATTCCGCTACATTTTTCTCTTTATTTGTAACTAACACAAATGAAAGTTGGGCATTACTGGATAACCTTTTTGGATTCGATGACTTTTTGATTGTCTTGAGTTTTTGGCTGCTAATGGCAATTTTGCACCAATTATTACGTCAAATTAGGATTCCCCGAGCGACAGGTGTTTATTGGTCTCTAATGATTGCTAGCTTAGCTGCTTTTTCGACATTATCTTACCAAAATCGATTAGCACCTGCCAATTTTAAAACCTGCTCTATCGCTGGGGGATTTAACGCTTATTTTTCTTTTTTAAAAGAACAAGATCGCTTTGTCGGGCTACTTGAAAAACCAGTTCAATTCAGTGGGTTCAAACAGAAGTGCAACCATGAAAATGAAACACATGTGATTGTGATTGGCGAATCAACAAGCAGACACCACATGAGTCTTTATGATTATTCCCGCATTACGAATCCTGAGCTTTCAGCTAACAACAGTATTCTCTCATTCAGTCAAGTGTCTAGTCCGCATGCGCATACATTTCCGGCATTAGAAAAGGTGCTTAGCTTTAAGTCTTTAGACTCCAATAAGTATGACTTACAAGACGGAACACTGCTCGACCTCTTTAACCAAGCTGGATATCACACAACTTGGCTAAGCAATCAGGCGCTATCAGGGAAATTTGAAACTCCTGTTTCTGTACTTGCTAGTAAAGCAGACCAAAAAGTATTTAGTAATACCATGAGTGGAAGTGAACCCTATGATGAAATTTTACTTCAGCCTTTTAAGAATGCAATAAATAGGATGGGTAACAAAGTGATCTTCGTTCATTTGATGGGCACACACATGAGCTACGTTGATCGATACCCTGAAAAGTTCAACCATTTTAAAGCAACGAACAACGCACCATATTTAACCCCTATACAACAAAAACATATCAACAGCTATGACAACGCTGTGCGGTACAATGATCACCTTGTTGCTGCCTTAATCGATAGCCTAAAGGCGGTTCAAGGAGTTTGTTCTCTACTCTATTTTTCTGACCACGGTGACGAAGTATTTGATTATCGGAATTTTCATGGGCATTCCGATGTTATTCAGTCAAAATACATGGTCGATATACCGTTTCTTTTATGGACAAATGAACAGTACAAACGGAAGAATGCTGGAATATTGAAAAGGGCAGAAAATAATATCAATTCAAAATATAACACCGCGGATTTTATACATACTGCATCAGATCTGTACGATGTACATTGTGACTTAACAGATCCAGAAAAGAGCCTAATCTCACACGCAACGATCAATACTCCTTCATATAATAACCTCACGCCATGCTTCACTGCCAATGATATCCATTTTGAATCCAAATTACTTTGTCATCGAGTGAATGGAATTGAAAGGTTGATGGAGGTAAAAGAACACTTTGCTGGTTTCGAAATAGATTTGGTGTTTGAATCAACGACCAAAACGTTCGATGTTAATCACCCGCCAGCAGAAAGTGTGGGATTATCGCTTGATCGATTAATAGCCTCAATCGAGAACCCAGAAGATTACTATTACTGGTTTGATCTTAAGAATCTTGATTCACTTAACCAAAATGATGCAGCTATACAGATGCAAGAAATAGTATCAAAATATAACCTTAATGACAAAGTCGTTATTGAGAGTCCAAATATTAATGAATTAAAAAGTTTTGTAGAATTAAATTTCCGAACTGCTTTTTATTTGCCAGACCTACAAAATTATTCAGAAGATCGGATGTACAGCGTAATTGATTCGCTTATTCCATTAATTAATACCGTACGTCCAAGCGCACTCTCACAGCAATTCGACGCTTATTCATTACTTAAACAGCAGTTTCCAAACTGTGATTTACTAACCTGGGACCTTAGATTCGATTTAGAAAACTCTGATGACAGCCAGTTTATTAATCAGCTCGTCACCCAACAGGATCGATTAAAGCTGTTTTTAGTTCGGAAAGAATCTGATTCATATCGCTAATGTGCGCAATAATTATACGCCTGAAATCATTACATGTCATTTCACCTTGTGTTTCATTTCAAAAAAAATTAACTTGAATGATAAAGGTTACTAATTGGTATTTACAAACTCCATTAAGCAAGAATGGAAATCGATAACCAGTGTCAAAAAAAGGTGTTGGTTACTGCTTTCTGGCATCCTGATTTTAATTAGCTCATTATTTCTGAACTATTTTGTTTCAACTTGGGTAGATTCTGTTTCAAAAACAGCTGTAGGAGACCTGTTTCTGGATTTAATTCCTGTGTTTGAGCTTAATTTCTTGTTTTTTTGGACAGTTTTTTTCTTCTGGATCAGTACAACCGTTTTTCTTCTGGTAAATCCAAAGCAGCTCAGTTTTATTTGCTGGTCGTTATCACTATTTGTCTTTATTCGGTGTTTTTTTATCTCCTTGACACATCTTGGGCCACCGGAAAGCGCAATCAATATTCCCGAAAGCCTGTCTTGGTTCAACTTTAGTGCAGATATGTTCTTTTCAGGACACGTCGGAGGACCATTTCTTGTAGCATTAATTATCGGTAGTCGGCCTATCAAATACCTAATGATTGTATATAGTATGTGCATGGTTGTAATAGTACTCATGGCACACGGACATTATAGCATCGATGTTTTTGCTTCCTTTTTTATTGCGCATTCTATTTCCGTTATGGTGAAAAAATGGGAGTATGTTTTTTATCCCCCTTTCAAAGTAAATGAAGAATAGCCCTCTAGCACCATTCTATCCCGATTTCTTCTTTCTGTAATTCGAATAAACCTCAGCAATAGTAGGGTTTTCCTTTGCTTCTTTTACCAAAACAAACTCATCTCCAGCCTGCACACTCCCTTTCTGCAGAACTTTGAAATAAACTCCGCTTTTAGTGGAATTCCAAAATTCCTTGACGATTTTTTGAGTTTTAAAAACCAAACCTAATTTGAAACAGGGTTGTCTAGGTTCGGTGGCTTCAATAACCACCTCGCCACATTGGTACACGTTTCCCACATACACCTTTGTTTCATCTAAACAATCGAACGTAATGTTCTCGCCAAAAAGACCGAAATTGGTTTTCACAAAATCATACTTTTTTTGCCAAAAATTATAGTGCTTCATACTATATCCATAAACCGCCTGATTGATCCCGCCGTGATGCACCCTATCTACTATAGTGTCTCCCATTACATGGTGTGCATCTAGAAAGATAGCCTCATTAACCTGAGTTTTAAAAATCCCCGTCTCGATTGTTTTACCCTTGAGCAGGACTTCTCTTCTTTTTCCTATGTTTACGGATACAATTTTCATACTGGTTAGCTTGCCAAAGGTGAGTAAAAAAATGGGAGCATAAAGTTCGAAAATAAGAATAAAGCCAATTTAGTCTTAGAAAAGGGGACAAATAAATATTGGTGCTTTTGCATTCGTTCTTTTGTTGATGTACCAATAAAAATCATTTACATCTAATCGCTTTGGCATTACTATTATTTCTCATTGTTTTAATAGCTTTGCCACTGAATAAATCTTATACGATGCCTAGACTACTTCCAATATTGACTTTTTGTTTCGCACTTCTACACCCACACTTGGTTCAAAGTCAACTTAATGAGCAACAAACGGGTGCCTGGTATATGTACTTTTTCAACGCAACCTTTAAGGAAAGCTGCTGGGGAATTCAAGGCGACATTCAGCATAGAAATTGGAATTTGGGTGGAGATCTTGAGCAGCTACTATTAAGAGGAGGGCTAACCTTTAAACCTAAAAACGCCCAAATTAAATTTACTCTTGGGTATGGAAATGTTCAAACCGGTGCGTACGGCCCTTCTAAAACAACATCAATTGAAAGTAGAATCTATCAAGAGGCACTTTTTCCGAATAAAATTGGAAATCGTTTTTTATTTACTCATAGATTTAGGTTAGAACAGCGAATTTTAACTGATCAAAACTTACGAACACGATTTCGCTACAATTTATTCCTAAACATTCCATTAAATAACGCCGAATTGGTGCAGAAGACCATTTATTTAGCACTATACAATGAATTATTTGTAAACGGTCAACGAAACATTGGAAACGGCCGTCAAGTTGAATTGTTTGACAGAAATCGAACCTACACTGCGTTAGGATACGTACTGAAGTCCAAATTGAGAATTCAATTAGGCGTTATGCGGCAGCTTACAGATAACTGGGGCAAAACACAATTGCAGCTGAGTCTGCATCACAGAATATAGAATAATCCATAGAAAGGGACAGGATATTCAATCTACTCATGAAAAAATTGATTTGATGCGCCATTTAAATACTTTAAAAATAGCTTTAAAATATCCATTCTTTTATTCCACTAAAAAAGCACTAAATTACATTGACTAAACATGGCTTAATTAATATGGACAAAAACCACTGCCTCGTTTGCCATTCTGATTTAAAAAAACAATTGACGGCATTATCCAATCCGGATAAAAAGCTAGACCTTATCATTCTATTTTGCCAGAATAATTACAATACTATCCATCCCGACACATTTAATTTTATTAAAATTGGATTAAAAATTGCTGCTGAATTTGGATTAAAGAAAGACGAAAACGTACTCAACACCTACTTTGCTTTTTACCTTCTTCATCATGAAAAACGTAAAAAAGCAATAGACGTTTGCAACAGTATTCTGCCTAGCCTATTAAAAAATCGCAACTACAGTGAATTCGGGTTGGCGATTATCATTTTAAGCCAAATTGAATGGGCGAAAGGAAATCTTGAAAAAGCTTATGATGTAGTTGGGATGGGATTTGATATGCTTAAAAGCAAAAAAGACAAGCACCATGCATTGATCCGTTTAAATTGGATTTTAGGTGGCTTTTCTCTCGACTTGAATGAAATTGAGCTCGCATTCAAATATTATCAGCTTAGCAATAATTTGTGTGTGAAGGAAACCGATATGGGGATGATCTCATACGTTAAAATTGGGCTTGGCAGTGTATACAAAAGCAAGAAGAATTATAAACGAGCATACGAGCTCTTTAAAGAAGCCTTAGCCGCCAGTCAAAAGAACAAGCTTTGGTTGGTTGAGTCTCGATCTTTTTTTGAATTGGGTTCCATTGAGATGGTGCAAAAAAATTATGCAAAAGCACGGGAGCTAATGCAAAGCAGTTACGATATCCGCAAAAAAAACAATGCTTTCCCAGCGCTAGTTTCAAGTTTAAATTCACTCGCCGAATTAGACTTAGAAATGAATAATCTCGATTGTGCTAAAAGTAAACTACTCGAAGCTGAGACCATTTGTACAGATAAAAACCTACGAGCAAAAATGTCTTCTGTTTTATTGTTGATGGCCAAGTTGGCAGAAGCAAGTGATGACTATGAGTCGGCCTTAAATTATTATAAAAAACATACGCAGCTCGAAAAAGAAATTTCTAAAATCACAATAGAAAATCGGAATCAATACTTAAAGTTAAATTACAATGCAAAGAAAACTAAACAAGAGAACGCACTTCAACGATTAACGAATCGAAAATTAACAACAGCTCTTGAAAAAGAAAAAGAGCTGAACGAATTGAAATCTAGATTTGTTAGTGTGGCCTCTCATCAATTTAGAACGCCGATGGCGATTATTCAATCGAATACTGATTTGGTCGACCTTATTATAAAAAAGAATGACTCCCAACTATCCAGACCTATTTTAAAAGCTAATGTCCGAATTCAACGAGAAATTAAGACCATGGTGGGACTAATGGACGAAATATTAGTCCTTGGGAAAATAACTTCTGGAAACACCCTAAAATTAAGACGCAAAAAAACAAACCTGGAAGATTTATGCCATGAGGTTACTGACACCTATAATCAGTTGCAAGATAAAACCAGAGAAACGACAATCACTACCTCTGGCAAAACAAAAAACGTAAACATTGATCAGAACCTCTTCAAGCATGTATTAAGTAATCTACTATCAAATGCTTTTAAATACTCTACTGACATTAATCCGAAAATCAAAATCGAATATAAAAACCTTTCGGTAAGAATATTGATTGTTGATGAAGGTATTGGAATACCCGAAAAAGACCTTCCCAATCTTTTCACTCCTTTCCACCGCGCTACAAATGTAGGAGACATCAAAGGAACAGGTCTTGGGTTGTCTATCGTGAAAGAATATGTAGAGCTTCATGGAGGGACTATTGAAGTGCAATCCAAATTAAATAAAGGCTCATCCTTTATCATTAATTTGCCTTACTTAAAAGAATAATTGAAATTACTTCATTGTCGAATTGAAATATTAATGTTTTTTTACGGACCATGACATTATTAGTTTTAGCTGCCGGCATGGGCAATCGATATGGAGGACTTAAACAGTTTGACCCTGTCGGACCGAATGGCGAGGCTATTATCGATTATTCAATCTATAATGCTATTCTAGAAGGTTTTACAAAAATTGTATTCGTAATACAATCTACTTCTCATTCGAAACTTCAAAATCATATTCAAGATAAATTTGGCACTAAAATACGTGTGGTATACGTCTATCAGGAATTGTCTGAATTACCAGGTAATAAACAAATTAATCCCAAGCGCACAAAACCGCTAGGAACGGGACATGCTGTATGGAGTGCGAAAAACGAAATCGACGAACCTTTTGTCGTAATCAATGCTGACGACTTCTACGGCAGAGACGCTTTTCGTTTAATTACTGAGCACTTTAAAAATTCTAAAAAGCACTGTTTAATTGGTTATTCGATTCGAAATACTTTATCTAAATACGGTTCGGTTTCAAGAGCCATTTGCACCTTCAATCAACAAAATAAACTCCAATCATTAACAGAGCATACCCAAATTTATGAACAGAATGGGAGCGTCTTTTTTACAGAGAACAATCGTGCATTTTCATTGACAGGTAATGAAGTTGTATCCATGAACATGATTGGGCTCATGCCTGCTGCCTTTGACACAATTGATGAAGGGTTTACGTCTTTCCTAGACACACTTGGCTCATCGCTAACAATGGAATATTATTTACCAAGCGTTTTGTGCGATTTAATGGAAAAGAAAAATGCGCCAATCCAAGTACTACTCACCGTTTCAAATTGGTTTGGAGTTACCTATCAGGAAGACAAGTATGCAGCCATTAAGAAAATAAACGCCTTAATAGAATCTGGTGCTTACCCTAAAAATATTTGGAACAACTAGTATGAACTTGGTTAATATCATAAATGAATTTCAACTTCAAGGGAAAGTAATGGATATAACTTCCATTGATTCAGGTCACATCAATACTACATATGCCATTACTACTGAAAATGAATCCGACACCGACTATATTCTACAAAAAATAAACAATACAGTATTTCAGAATATTCAAGAGTTGACTTCTAATGTTATTAGAATTACCAATCATATCGCGCAGAAAATTTCGCAAAACTCCGGTTCTTTAGCACAAGAAGAGTCCTTATGTGTCGTCTACACCAATAGTGGAAGTGGTTTTTATCAAGATAATGAAGGCGGTTACTGGCGCGTTTTTAAGATGATTTCGGAAACCAAAACGATTGAAATATTATCCAACAAAAAACAAGCAAATTTGATCGGTCGGGCATTAGGCGAGTTTCATCAGCTACTTTCAGATCTGCCACCAACGACACTTTATGATACAATACCTAAGTTTCACGACACCCTCCATCGTATTGAACAATTAAAGGACAGTGTTCGCTATGATGCCGCGGGAAGGCTGGCAGGAATTAGCGAGGACGTCAATTGTATCTTGTCTTTCGAATTAGAAATTGAGGAAGATTTAAAAAATATCCTTCATGATGAAATACCAACTCGCATCATTCACCAAGACCCAAAACTAGGAAACTTATTATTTGATAAAGACAATAATGTAGTTTGTCTCATTGACTTAGACACTACCATGGGTGGTTATTTGTGCTATGATTTTGGAGACGCTGTTCGGGGAGGCATGAATACAAGCACGGAAGATGAAATAGATTTCAGTCGCATTTCAATCAATCTGGATTATTTCAAATCGTTTACCATTGGATACTGCAAAAGCGCAAAATCATTTATCTTACCTGAAGAAGTCATGACTCTTGCGTTTGGAGTTAAATTAATCACCTATGAGCAATCGATCCGTTTCTATACCGATTATTTAAACGGAGATGTCTATTATAAAACGCAGTTAAAAGATCACAATTTAATTAGGGCCAGGTGTCAATTTGAACTATTCAAGAAAGTGCGACAACAGTTTCCTTATATGGATGAATTCGTGTTAGAATCCTATGCTAAAATCTGAATAATTTACGGTGGTATTCTGAGTAAATTCTGATCCGGCATGTCTAAATTATTGCCTGCACAAATCAAATGGATTTGTATCTTTAGCGCACCTTATGTCTAGTAAGAATTTTATTATTACAGGTGGTCCTGGTAGTGGAAAAACAGCTATTATAAATGAATTAAGTCAACGAGGCATCCCTTGCTTCAGCGAAGTTGCCAGGTCCGTTATTATTCAAGAAATGCACGTTCAATCTGATGTGCTTCCTTTTAAAAACGTTCTTGCCTTTACAAAGAAGGTCGTGACCACGATGCAATCAGACTTAACCAAGTGTACAAATGAAACCGTCAACTTTTTTGATCGGGGAATTCCTGATTCTGCAGGATACTTAGTTTATGAAAATGTCAAAATCCCATCCTATTTAGATCATGCCATCACCAATTCCAATTATGAAAAAGATGTTTTTATTGCTCCTTATTGGCAGGCTATCTACTCAACAGATAACCAACGGATAGAATCTGCCAACAAAGCCAAAGGAATTTCCGAAGCATTACGAACGGTATACAAGCAATATGGTTTCAATCTAATTGACATCCCTTTTCTTCCGGTTGCGGATCGAGTTGAGTTTATATTAAGTCAGATTAATTAAGCACACTTATATGGCATTAGACATTTGTGATTCGCGAATCACTTTTCTTCCTGAATCATCTTTTTCATTTTCTTGTCCTGCTGCATCGGGTTGTTTCTACCATCTGCCCCCCACCTAAACGACTGGTTTTTGAATACTTGAAATTTACTTTGAATTGGTTTTCTAGGCAAACCGTTATTTGAAACATCAGTATCTGCAGTTTCTAAGAATGGATCTAAGTACACTTCCACCACTTCTTTTTCAAAGAAGAAAACTTTAGACACCTTGTCGTTGTCTTTTTTCCAGATTTCTGCAGGAATCCTAATAACTGCTGTAGTTTGATCTGCAAAAGTGAACTCGAGTATAATAGGCATTACTAAACCACCAATATTTGTGAAAGAAATTTCGTAATAATTGTAATTGGCTTGAATTAATTCTAGCTCCTCTTTTGTAAGTCGCGATGCGTACTTTTGATACTCCTTTTGATCGATTATTGTCGCATCTAGGGGATCGTATGAATTGTAAAAATCATTTAAAGAATCATCTTTTTCATTCATCGTCTCTTTAATTGATTTGCGATTTCTAATGTCCCCAATAAATTCCCGCTCCTGAGCGCGTATTGCTTTCTTTTCAGCACTTTCCTTTTTTGGTTCTTTTGTGTCAATTTTAAACCATTTAATATCGTTCATGGCAATATCTGTATGATCCGTTGTATAAAACCATCCTCTCCAAAACCAATCTAAATCTACCCCAGAAGCATCTTCCATCGTTCTAAAAAGATCTTCGGGAGTGGGGTGTTTAAACATCCAGCGTTGCGCGTACATTTTGAATGCATGATCGAAGAGTTCCCTTCCCATAATCGTTTCACGCAATATATTCATCGCTGTAGCAGGTTTGCCATAAGCATTATTGCCAAATTGATGTATCGATTCGGAATTAACCATTATCGGAGATATGAAGTTTTTATCTCCTTTCATGTAATCGACTATTTTATATGCAGGCCCTCTTCTGGAAGGATAATCCCTTTCCCATTCTTGTTCTGTCAGGTATTGTAAAAACGTATTCAGACCTTCGTCCATCCAGGTCCATTGGCGCTCATCCGAATTAACAATCATCGGAAAATAATTGTGCCCCACTTCATGAATGATTACACCAAGCATTCCATACTTCGTTCTTTCTGCATAAGTACCATCACTTTCGGGTCTTCCACCATTAAAACAGATCATTGGATATTCCATTCCAATGTCTTTTGCATGTACGGAAATAGCGACTGGATAAGGATAATCAAACGTGTGCCTGGAATACACCTGTAATGTGTGCGCAACAACTTTTGTCGAATATCTCTCCCACAATGGGTTTCCTTCTTTTGGATAATAGCTCATGGCCATAACGCGCTTACCAGATAATTTTACGGCTTGGGCATCCCAAATAAACTTCCGCGAGCTGGCAAATCCGAAATCTCTGACATTTTCAGCATAAAAAGTCCACGTTTTACGAGATTTAACCCTTGATTTTTCATTGGCCAAAGCCTCTTCTGGAGTCACAATCATTACGGGTTTATCGAATGTGTTTTGTGCCTTTTTCCACCTGTTTTGCTGCTCTGTTGATAACACTTTGGACGCGTTCTTCAACTCTCCTGTAGAAGCCACCATATGATCTCCCGGGACGGTAATATTAACCTTGTAATCCCCGAAAGGCAAAGTAAACTCACCACTGCCAAGAAACTGCTTGTTTTGCCACCCCTCGACATCATTGTAAACACACATTCTTGGGAAAAACTGAGCAATGGTATATAAATAATTCTCTTCCTTAGGAAAATACTCATAACCCGATCTTCCCCCTATTGCCTGTCGGTCATTGATATTGTACCACCATTTAATTTTAAAAGTAAAGGTCCCTTTGGCCATCATTGGCTTTGGAAGGTCAATTCGCATCATGGTCTTATTAATGGTGTAATTCAAATTTGCTCCTTTGGCGTCTTTCACCTCTTCTATCTTGAATCCACCATCAAATGTTGAGTGTAGCCTTTTTAACTGCGAAATAGGCATATTGGGTTGAATGTTGCCTGTTTGAACTAACTTAGAGTCCGAATCCAAGGAGCGTACATTTTGGTCAAGCTGCAGCCATAAATATTCCAGCTTATCGGGGCTGTAGTTCGTGTAAACAATGGTTTCCTCGCCAATTAGTTTTTGAGAATCATCATTGAGTTCAATATTCATCGTGTAATCCGCAGTATTCTGATAATAGGCGTACCCAGGAGCTCCACCTGCCGTTCTATAAGCATTGGGGGTTGCCATTTCTTCTTTCAATTGTTTGAACTTATTATCATTAATATTTTCAAACTGACCTTTAACACCAACAGTAAGGGTTAGCAGCACTATTGTAATTCCCGTTTTCACCATGTTAATTCAATTTCTTTATGCGTTCTATTTTTATTAAACACTTCGCTTAATACCTGTTTTCCAAGATTGAAATAAAGAATGTTCTCTTGGGCAGGGCAAGTTTGGACTAAAATCGTATTGACCACAGTCATTCGATTATTCAGTAAGACATTTTTAATTTCAAAATAAAGATAAAGTGACTCGTCTAATTCTACTTCTTTACCGATAAAGTTCAATCTCCGACTACTATCTGCAAAACTAATAAGGAAATGATCGGTAATGTAATTGGTTATAAGGACATTCGCTGAACTCAACTCTTTAAGAGAGCCTAATTTTAAATCTGCTTTATTGTTCTCAAGAATGGCCTTTTCAAAATCATGAGCGATTAGCTTAAATGTTAGTTCAATGCTTTTGTTGGCCCGATTGTAATCCATCGTGCAAATACTGACGTGGTATTCGTGAGCTATGCACTTTAAGTTGCACATTGACATAAATGTCAAAAGCACAATCAACTGCTTAAAATGGTTAAAATCAAACATCTCGTAATAGAAATTAATTCTAAGAAAGCCCAAATATAACAATTCAAGAAATCTCTAAATGTAGGCTGCGCGACGATGCCTGAAACATTTTTCACAACGCACGCACAGAGTCTGGATCAACGGGCAGGATAATTACTAAAATGTCATGAGCCATTAAACCCCATATTCCTGTTAATTCCTTACTTTTACAAACCTTATAACACTCTATGAAAAAGCAAATCATTTTATCAGCAATATTGTTATCCACTGTTGTTGTTATCGCACAAAATAAAGACAAAGCGGTATTTGAAGAAGTTAAACCTGGATACTATCAAAACAGTATACTAAAGGGTATTGATGATTACGAGATTCCCGTAGCTCCTGAGGAAAAAGTAAAAAGAATGAAAGTTGACTTGTCATCATGGGACATACCTAACAAACCCTCAGAATATAAAACCGTATGGTATAACAATCCTATTTCCCAAGGCAATACTGGAACTTGCTGGTGCTTTTCTACTACCTCATTTTACGAAAGTGAAGTGAAACGTGCAAGTGGCAAAAACGTGAAGCTATCAGAGATGTACATCGTTTACTGGGAGTATGTGGAGCGAGCAGCTTACTTTGTAGAATCTCGAGGGAACATGACTTTAGGCGAAGGCTCTGAAACAAATGCCGTTGCCAAAAACATGAAGAAATATGGCATGGTACCTTATGACCATTTTACTGGAATGAAAGCGGGACAGCTTTTTCACAATCACGAATCCATGTTTGATGAGATTAAGGACTACCTGGCTAGTGTTAAAGAAAAAAATGCTTGGAATAAAAACGAAGTTGTTGCTACGGTAAGGTCAATCTTAGATCATTACGTTGGTCCAGTCCCTACTGGAGTTACGGTCGATGGAAAAAAAATGTCTCCACAGGAATACCTGAAAAATGAATTAAAAATAAACCCCAATGATTACGTCGATTTCATGAGCATGATGGATGAAAAATATTACCAAAAGGGGGAATACAAAGTGCCCGATAATTGGTGGCACAGCAAAGCATATAACAACGTACCGCTAAATGAATTCATGTCCGCTGTTAAAATGGCTATTGATAATGGCTTTTCTTTGAGTATTGGTGGTGATGTATCTGAACCAGGATTTGATAAAATTGCCCAAGCTGGAGTTATCCCTACGTGGGACGTTCCTAGCGAATTTATTGATGAAGCAGCAAGATTACAACGCTTCCAAAATGGTTCAACAACAGACGATCATGCCATGCACTTGGTTGGCTACAAAATTCAAAATGGCAAAACTTGGTACTTGGTAAAAGACTCCAGTTCTGGCTCTAGAAATTGCGGAGAAAGCTCTGAAAAATTTGGCTATTATTTCATCCATGAGGACTACGTAAAGCTAAAATTCATGAGCTTTACTGTTCATAAAGATGCCGTTAAAGACATCCTTAAAAAGATGAAATCATAAAAATAAAATGGGATTATTTTCTTTGATTTCGAGTATTCACTGCGCTAAATGATTTTTATAAAGTGATCACTATCAAATCTGATTTGCGCTCCGTACACGCCATTTTTTGCTCTTTTCCCAGCACTAATGACCATGGTGATTTGTGCTCTTCTTGGTAGATTTAATAACTTCTTAATTTGTTTAGAGTCAATGCCCTCCATTGGGCAAGAATCGTAACCATAAGCCCGCAATGACAACATTAAGTTTTGGCACGCTAGTGCCGTTGATTTATGTGCCCATACTTTCATGTCGTTATGTGAGCTTGGCTCCCTGGGCGTTGGTTTTGACAATCCTCGAAAAAATATAACTCCCTTTTTAATTACGCCGAACAGCCCTTGTTTGTAAACCAATGGAACAATTTTCTTGTAATAAATAATTGCAGTCTTGGGCACCTTATCTCCGTTTTCTTTAAAAAGGGACAACATTCTTTGTGCATTTATTTTCCAAAAATCAGGTCTCGCGACACAAACTACCAACTCCTGTGCTGTAGCTGCTGCAGGCTGTCCGAGACAATAATCTACTAAAAGATCTTTTTTTTTCTGATCCCTAACCCAATAAAACTCCCAAGGTTGTAGATTGGATGAGTTAGGTGCAAGCAACGCCAGTTCCAAGCATTGTTTCATGTCCTCTTCAAGAACAGGTTCCTCGTTATAAATGCGAATACTTCTTCTACTCTCAACTGTTTTTACGAACTCTTTTCTATCTATATCTATCGCACCCTCTCTGTAATCGTTTTTGGAGTCAAACATTTTGGATAAGATGGACTTGTTCTTTTCATTTTCCATATAATCCGTAAAGATGAAAAATAATTAAGACACTTTACATATTGTAAAAGGTGTTCAACCTTTCAATCTTAAAACCCTCCGAACTGCACACCTACCGTAAATGGAATTAGATCAGGTGATTTTCCGTTCTGAAATAATGAGGTGAGACCATAGTTTGCAAAAAATCCAAAATTTCCGTACCCAATCCTTGCAGTAGCCGTTAGCCTAAAAGGATTTAAGTTAAAATCGTCTTTTATTTTATCTTTATACTTAGCGCCATCCCGCTCATATTTAGTCTTAATTAGGGACCCAATATTATACCCGCCAATTACACCAGCCTGAATGTTGAATGATTTTTCACTTTTGCGCACCTGGATGTTGACTTTACCATCATTTGTCTCAATGCTCTTTTTGCTCTTTCCTCCTAGCCTCAGACCTACGATAAGAGGCACCTGAAAATAGGTGGCCCTTAACTTATATTTCTTATATGTTCTTGCTGTATCAAGCGCAAACAATACCGTATCGTTTCCAGTTCCAATATTCACATTATTCTTAAAAAAATAGCTCTTGTAATCAAGCCCAAGACCTGGACTAAAATAGACTGTAGACGTCTTCATTTTATTAATGTAGTACTGAATATTAAAAGAAGCCGATCTAGATTTAGCATAATCGAGTTCCATCAAAGACATGTCTATTGGAAGTGTTAAGGAATTGGATGGCGTCATATAACCATTGACACCAACTTGCAAATAGCCAATTCCTTCAACATTGTCTTCATCGTCAGCTAATGTGTCACAAATATCAAAGTCATCCCAGCCAGAGTCAACATCAGCCATACTTTTTACAATAAGTATTTTCTTATCGCCAAAACGATACTGTGTCGTATCTCCTTGCGCATTTGCCGAAAGACAAACGATTAAAATAATTGGTGTAATCCACTTTTTCATTGTTTCGTTTTTTTGGTTAATGGTGAGACGCACGAACCTTTACTTTAGTTACAGTAGAATAATTAACTATATCCTCTTGGACCTACTGAATTCAAATTTTCCAATTTTGAATCCCGTTTTTTTCCGATCTTCTAACGTAACACGAGTAATCTCCGCCTCCCTTTTTGTTACCCTCTCTATTCCTTTAACAAGAAGTTCAATTGGGTCTGCTGTACACAGGTTTTCAGAAGTGCCAAATAATTTTTCGTCAGCGGTCTGTATAACCTTGTCAAGTATGGTTGGTAGCACTGCAACTTCATCAGTAAGTTCATCAACTTGTTTAAGTTGGATTTCCGGCATTTCACCCGCGCCATGAATAGTTCTTGCCACCTCCACAATTATTCGCTCAGGAGGACTTATCCCTACCCTTTCTATTGGCTTTATAGGAGTCTTTTTCTGTACTGCAGGTTTCGATTCCACTAAAGATATCCTATTCACCTCAAACTCTGTTTTCGATATGTTTATCGTGTCTAAATTCAAAAGCTTTATTTCTGCAACTTTCAACGGTTGTGGAAAATAATTACGATGAGTTAATTGATTAGATAAGAAAATGAAAAAGGTAACCGCCGCTGCAGCTGGCACAGCGTATTTTAACAAAGGAATTACCCGTGCGGATTTACGCAGATTTTGCTTATCTGCATATACCTCTGCGGTTGGAGTCAATTTCGTTTTCTGGAATAGTTCCAGTTCTTTGCTAAAGCCAGCGTTTGCATTAACGAGCTCCTGTGTTTGTACTTTTTCTTCTGACGTCAGGTCGCCTTCAATCCAGCCAATAAAATAATCTGTTCGATTAGAAGAGTGAGGACCATTATACAAAGAGCTTTTTTCAATTGTTGATGTATCGGTTATTTCCAAGGTCACCTCCTTGAAAGTATAAAACTCCTCCAATAAGTCTTCGTTGGATTCAATAAATAGAATGACCATTGCTTTTTGTTCGCCGGTTAAATTCCCTTCATGATAATCCAAAAAGAATTCCTCATAGTTATGTCTATTTATAGTCCTCATCAGATCAACACTTCTATATTACCAATGTATTTCTGCAAAAACTTTCTCGCGCGATAGATATATACCTTTACCTGTGATTCTGTTAAGCCTGTTATCTCTCCTATTTCCGTGTAATTATAGCCCTCATAATCTCTAAGCAATACGACGGCTTTTTGTATCTCCGGAAGCTGATCAAGTGCCTCATGCAATATCACCTGGAGGTCTGAATACTGATGTGTTGTCGTTAATTTATTGAGATCAGCTTCTTCCATTCTAGACTGTTTCTTTTCCCTCCGCAACAAATCAATCATGGTTCTATAGGCTGTAGTAAACATGTATGACTTCACTTTTTCAAAAGCAACATCGTGTCTCTTGTCCCATATTTTTAGAAATGTGTCTTGAACAATGTCTTTGGTTTTTTCAACATCATGAATATTCTTCAGGATGAACCTATACAGATTATCAGCATGCAATTCTACCGCCTTATTGTATTCTATCCTTGTCATTAAATGCTTCCAAGGTTATGACGAACATCATTTAGGGAAAGTTACAGCAACTGCTTAATTTATTCGATATACTTCTGTGTCCGAACCGCCAAAGACGCCAAAGCCATTGGTAATGTTGCTGTATACTTGCACAGGTTGGGCAAAAGGATTGCCTTGCGTTTCCTGGTAAAGCTGAAAAGACCTGTTGTAAAAGTGCGTTGACTCAGAAACATTGGAAAAATAAACGTCTATAAATTCAATCCTCATATCTCCTCCTCCAAATAACCACTTACTTATAGGGAGGTCTACTGTTTTGGTTTGCCCGTCAAACAACAGATCTGACATAATCCCTGTATCTCTCCAGGAATTATTACCTGTACCCTCAAATGATGGGTCGCTCAATTGCAACCAGACCTGCTCTTCGTAATACGTTGAGTCCATGCCGCCAAAGCTGCCAGGCCAATACTCCCAATAGCCCATCTCAACCGAAAATCGATAATAGTTGTTGATTCCTTCGGGGTCTTTAAATGTTATTTGAGCGACTAATAAATCTTCCTCTCCATTAACTGAAGTCATTGTATCTACCGATTGCACATTAACGACATCGGGAACCACATCTTCTCCAAAAACCGCAGTATAATTAGGTGCCGCCACATCGACTCTGTAGCGCTGTCCTTCTTGTGGTATTTGCGTTCCAATATAATTCCCACTTCCGCTGTAGGCTAGTGCCTCCACTAAGTCTCCTGTGGCGGTAGAAATAACTACCGTTGCATTCTCGATGTCATCCAAATTTCCTTGGTCGATAACGCTCAAACTTTTACTAACATGCACAGCCCATGAACTATCACTGGCAAATAAGGAGTTCACCACTAGTTTAGGCGTAGTGACTTCAGAATTAAAAGGAATTTCTTTCCTGCATCCCAAAGTAAAAAGTAGAAATACAATCACATATATTAAAGCTAATCTTCCCATATTCTAAAATTTAAACGCATAACTGAACGATGGAATGAAGGGGAACAAACTATATTGGTAGAGCTTTCTGTTTCCTGCTGAATCATATCCAAATTCAAGATAAAATGGATTTTGCCTGCTATAGACGTTATAAATGCCAAAGCTCCAAGTTCTCTGCCCCCACTTCATTTCTTTTTTCAAATTAACAGATAAATCTAAACGATGGTACGCGGGCATTCGATAGTTATTTCTGCCTTCAATGTGCTCTATGTCTGTATACCAGCTAAATTGGGAAACAGTAGCGGGTTGATACCTTTCCAATCCCAGTGTAACCGCATTTCCAGTACCGTATACCCAAACTGCACCAACACTTACCCGATCGTTAAATTCGTGTGTTATGGCAAGGCCCAGGTCGTGGCGTCTATCGTAGCGATAAGGAAATACTTCTCCAAAATTTAAGTTCTCAAACTGCCTATTTGTCCAAGATAACGTATAGCCTATCCATCCCGTTGTTTTACCTCTCTTCTTCTCTAATAAAATTTCCCCTCCATAAGACCAGCCGCGACCAGATTCAATTTTATCCTGCCAGTCCTGATCATTACTAAAGAAAGATGCACCATCCTTGTACTCAATTAAGTTATTCATCACCTTATAATAACCTTCAATAGACAATTCAAACTTTTCTTTGATTGTTTTCGCGTAACCAACTGCCCACTGATGTGATGTTTGCGGTTTTACTCTTTCGGTTGCAGGTAACCATAAATCGGTGGGCAAACCAATCCCCGTATTAGTTAATAGATGCATGAACTGCGTCATCGACGCATAGCTTGCTTTTACTGATGAATTATTGTTTATTAAGTAACGACCACTTATTCTTGGTTGAAGAGACCAATAATTTGTACTGCCAACTACGAAACCAGAAAAATGAAGCCCTACATTGCCCTTGAATTTTTCTCCAATTTTAACCTCATCTTCTAGATAAGCAAAAAGCTCATGTGCAAATTGTTTGTTAGCACCAAAAGTGGTATCGATTGCTGAAGAATTGGATTCTGTAACTCGGAACTGATTAACTCCAGGGGTATACGTATGGTAAATATCTCCAGCACCAAATCGAACAAAATGATTGGGGTTTGGAACCCAATCGAAATCGACCTTTCCAGACCAATCCTCTATGCCAGATATGTATGCATAAGAAAAAGCATCCGTGGTGCTTGAGCCCGCGGTAGTAGTAGTAAATTCCGAATCAGCACCCACAAGAAACCGATACTTACTGTACCGTAGTGTTGTATTCATGAATACTTTGTTCGATAACATGTGATTCCAGCGTATTGCAGTTATTGTGTTACCCCACTTAAGTTGTGCGCTTTCCTTGTCTGTTAAGGTCTCCCCATTATTTGTCCAAGAATCTTCGTAGCTTGAATAAGCCTTATCATCGCCGAGATAAGCACTTATGTAGAGCCTGTCCTTGTCTGAAAATTTGTGATTTACTTTGCCGTTAAGGTCATAAAAATAATAGCCCGCAGTGTTGCCATCTCCGGCACTCCTAATTATGGGTCTTGCTAACAAGTCTATGTAGGTTCTTCTACCTGATATCAAAAAAGAGGTTTTGTCTTTTTTAATTGGACCTTCCAGGGTTAATTTAGAAGAAATCAAGCCAATGGACCCCTCTCCATGAAACTCCTTCATATTTCCCTCTTTCATTTTAATATCAATGACAGAAGAAAGTCTACCTCCATAACGTGAAGGGAATCCACCTTTAATAAGCTTAACAGAATTAATCGCATCCGCATTAAAAACAGAGAAAAAACCAAACAAGTGAGAAGCATTATACACCGGGACGCCATCCAAAAGAATTAAATTTTGATCCGGACCTCCCCCTCTTACGTACAAGCCTGAGGTCCCTTCAGAACCCGTTTGCACACCCGGCATAAGCTGAATGGTTTTCATAATGTCCTTTTCTCCCAAAAAAACCGGCAACGTCTTGACCTTTTCCATAGAAATATCGATCGTGCTCATTTCGGACTTAAGATGAACCTGTTCTTCCTTATTCCCAATAATTTCAACTTCTTCCAACATATTGAATGCCATCTTGAAGGTAAGCTGAAGATCCTTTTCTGGTTTTCCATTGAAGAACTGTGTGTCAAATCCTGTATAAGAAATACGAAGCTTTACTGAATCCTTAAGTAAAGTCAAACTATAAAAGCCATAATCATTCGTTACGGCACCTTTTTTCGAGTACAAATCGTAAATGGTTCCTCCCAATAACTTCTCACCATTTTCCGCATCTTCGACATATCCACTTATTGTAATCATCTCCTGTCCAGCAGATATTATTGGAATCAAAAAAAACAATATTACTAAACTTTTCATTGCACTTTTAATTGAACACTAACGGTTAAAATAACAAAAAAGTATAACCATTGATATTGAAGTCAATTCGATTGTAGGCGATTTTGATGACGATGGTTATTTAATGTGCTGTGGATTGCCGCATCCCAATAAAAGAAATTATGCCTCTTCGATTGAAGGAGCTTTTTGATGCAGTAATATTAAAACTGTTATAAACAGTGCAAAAAATATCAGGTGAGGCCATAAGCCTTCCGCACCAAATAAGCCCGGCAGGGTTCGGTCATTGTAATTTCGTTCTTCAAAGGCCGGAATTATTCCATCAAACAAAGGAAACTTCATACTTGTTTTAGGATATAGAAGGGTTGCCTTATCCATAAAGGCCTGAATTACGCCAAAGCCGCCCAAAAAGATTAGTCCTATTTTCATATAGATTAATTTAAGCTGTATACGGTTTAAATAAATTAAAAACAAAAGAACAGGTATTCCCGCTAAATATCTCGGGCCGTACGTCCACCCGCCATACCAGCTTTTATTGCAACAAAAGACCAGTAGATAGAAAACACAGCTCAGGACAGCCATTTGCTCCACCCAAGAAGTCTTAAACTCTTTCTTTTGAAGAATTCCTCCAGCGATTACTAATATTAATATTGGAGCATAAAACACCAACCCTCGGTATTGTGAAATGGACAGGTGATATAAAGCCTCCAGGTTAGGAGCCCCAAATCCATATGCATCAGCATTGTGTACAAAATTTTCCTGATATCGATATGCAAGTTCTAGAAACGAGCCAGTAGTTACGTGATTATACCACCCCTGCAGCAGAATAAAAGGAAGAACACCAAGAGAGAAAAGGAGCAATACTTTCCACTTCCCTCGCATCATCATAAATCCCCCCCAGACCACTCCAAAAATGGCCATGTTGTATTCGCTCATAAAACATGTCCCCATAAGTAGTCCAGCAATAAAATATTTTTCCTTTTCTAGATGTAAAAATGACCAAAGCAACAAAAACGCAGTAAACACATGACTCATGAACGATCCGGAAAAAACAAACAAAAAGCTTCCAAAGAATGCAACGTATAAAATGAGGACACCATTGTTAACGTACCTCATCCTGGATTTGTAAACAAATAAGAGGATTAATGCCATTGGAAAGGAACCGAACAAAATACTCGCAATAAAAATTACAACCGACAAACGATCAAGTGGCTCCAGCTCATCTAAATCATAAAATAAATCAACCAAATATACAATCGGAGTCATCATTAAGCCAGGTAAGGGAGACTTGTCACTTATGGGGACACCCTCGATCGTAGCATTATCACCAGTAAACTCATCGTATTCATCTATATTAAAGGTGCCTTCCAAAGCTAAACTAAGTGGGAGAGCTGCTCGACTTGTACTGTTCCAATTGGGCAACCAATCTATATAATAGCTAGACAGCACTAGAGACAATAAGAAAAATAAAATATGAAATTTCTTAGCAGACATGAAATAAATTTTGACAAGAAAATTCACCTCTAGGGCAAATGCCCATAGTTCCTTTTGGGGCCGTTTGTTCTAAAAGCACAGGTAGGGTGGTTTTCTTCATAATCTTTTCTTCCAAAAAAACCGGTAGCGACTTGTCCTTTGCCTTAGAGGTGTCGGTCGTGCTCATTTCAGATTTAAACTGAAAATCATATTCAACATCTCCAATGAATGTAGTCCTTTCCTGTCCAAAAGGTGTTATTGAAGTCAAAAACATTAATACGCCTGAACTTTTCATTACAACTTTAATTGAAAAAAGAGGTTTGATTAACAAAAGTGTAAATCCGCTTGTAATTGAAGCTAGTCAAGTTTAAGAACTGCAAGAAAAGCTTCCTGTGGGATCTCAACATTTCCCACCTGACGCATTCGCTTCTTTCCTTTTTTCTGCTTTTCAAGCAATTTTCGCTTTCGGGTAATGTCACCACCATAACATTTTGCCGTAACGTCTTTTCGCAAGGCTTTAATGGTTTCTCTTGCAACAATCTTAGCACCAATCGCAGCCTGTATAGGAATCTCAAATTGCTGTCTCGGGATCAGCTCTTTCAACTTCAAACAAATTTTCTTACCTAAATCATGAGCATTTAATCGGTGTACTAAGGCAGAAAGCGCATCTACGGGGTCTCCGTTTAGCAGTAAATCTAACTTAATCAGGTCGGATTTCTGATAGCCAATGGGGAAATAATCAAAAGATGCATACCCTCTAGAAACTGTTTTTAGCTTGTCGTAAAAATCAAAAACAATTTCTCCAAGAGGCATTTCAAAAGAAATTTCAACTCGGTCTTGAGTTAGGTAAACTTGATTCGTAAGTTCTCCCCGTTTTTCAATACACAAATTCATGATTTGACCGACAAATTCAGATTTAGTAATTACTTGAGCTTTGATGTAAGGCTCTTCAATGTACTCTGTTCTTGATGGATCGGGTAGTTCTGAGGGGTTATTAACGACAACCTCCTCTTGGTCTTTTCTCAAAAATGCTTTGTAAGAAACGTTAGGCACCGTTGTAATGACAGTCATACTGAACTCGCGCTCCAGTCTTTCTTGTATAATTTCCATGTGCAGCATCCCTAGGAAACCACAACGAAATCCAAACCCAAGAGCAGCAGAAGATTCTGGTTCAAAAACAAGCGATGCATCGTTTAATTGCAGTTTTTCCATCGATGTTCTCAGCTCTTCATAATCTTCCGTATCTACAGGATAGATACCCGCAAACACCATCGGTTTAACGTCTTCAAAACCAGTCACAGCAGTTTGGCAGGGATTACTAACCGTTGTAATAGTATCCCCAACTTTAACTTCTTTAGCTTGCTTAATACCAGAAATAATGTACCCTACATCTCCGGTCTTAACCGATTTTTTAGGAGATAAATCTAATTTCAACACGCCTATTTCATCAGCGAAATATTCTTTTTCAGTATTGACAAATTTAACTCGATCTCCTTTATTAATTTCTCCATTCAACACTCTGTAATACGCGATAATTCCCCTAAATGAATTAAAAACTGAATCGAATATCATTGCCTGCAATGGTGCCTTTGGCTCTCCTTTTGGAGCAGGGACCCTTGAAACAACAGCCTCTAATATTTTATCCACGCCCAAACCCGTTTTACCCGAAGCAGGAATAATCTCCTCTAATGAACACCCAATAAGTTCTACAATTTGATCACTTACTTCGTCTGGCATTGCACCTGGCAAATCCATTTTATTTAAAATCGGAATTATTTCAAGGTCATTTTCTAATGCTAAGTATAAGTTCGAAATCGTTTGCGCCTCAATTCCTTGAGATGCATCAACTATCAGTAATGCTCCTTCACAAGCGGCAATAGATCGAGAGACTTCATACGAAAAATCAACATGACCTGGAGTATCGATCAAATTGAGCGTATATTCTATTCCATTTTGGTTATAGTTCATTTGAATTGCATGGCTCTTGATTGTGATGCCCCTCTCACGCTCTAAATCCATGTTGTCCAGTGCTTGATCCTGCATCTCCCTATCTGATATAGTACCTGTCATTTGCAACAACCTGTCTGCAAGTGTGCTCTTACCGTGATCTATATGCGCAATGATGCAAAAATTTCGAATCTTATCCATCTATTTCAAATGAAGTGTAAAATTAACCTTTTAAACTTATTGGTGGTCACTAATTGAAAATAGAAATCAGCTTTTATAAATTAGTCGAACTATAACACAATCTATCTTGCCTTTATTCAGAACTAATTTCAATAATTTGATTGTCGTTATTACATAGCCTCTATATTTGTAGCCATAAATGCCGTAATGAAAGTTATTGATCACATTAAGAATTCTACGGACACCCGTTTTTCCTTCGAAATACTCCCCCCACTAAAAGGGATGAGTATTCAATCTATTTACGATGGCATTGATCCTCTTATGGAATTTAAACCCCCATTTATTAATGTAACCTACCATAGAGAAGAACATGTTTACAAGGAGCGCAATGACGGTTTGTTACAAAAAGTTTCTGTTCGGAAAAGGCCAGGTACAGTCGGAATATGTGCGGCCATCATGAATAAATACCATGTAGATGCAGTTCCACATATTATTTGTGGGGGATTTAACAAAGAAGAAACTGAAAATGCGCTTATTGATTTACAATTTTTAGGTATTGAAAATATTTTAGCACTAAGGGGGGATCCAATAAAAAATGAAACGCACTTTCTTGCAAATAAAGCGGGACATAAATATGCCGTGAATTTAATTGATCAAGTTGTAGAAATGAACAATGGTAATTTCCTTCACGAGGAAACAGGCAACTCCGCAGCAACAGATTTCTGTATAGGTGCAGCAGGGTATCCTGAAAAACACTTTGAATCAATGAATTTGAAAACGGATTTAAAGCACCTCAAAGAAAAAGTAGATGCTGGTGCCGAATTTATTGTTACGCAAATGTTTTTTGATAATCAGAAATATTTTGACTTTGTAAAATCTTGTAGAGAAGCTGGAATTAACGTACCGATAATACCAGGTCTAAAGCCCATTACAACACTCAAGCACATCTCCTTTTTGCCTAAATTTTTCCATATTGATTTTCCTGAAGAATTATCTAATGAACTGGAAAAATGTACTTCAAATGCGGAAGCAAAAGAAGTTGGAATAGAATGGGGAATTAAGCAATCAAAAGAATTGGTGGATTATGGCGTGCCTTTGTTGCACTACTATACAATGGGCAAAGGTGCTTCAGTAAAAAAGATTGCCTCAGAAATATTCTAATATTAATAAGTACTAGCTTATCTTTATTACTCATCAGTTTAGCGCCATGACAAAAGTCATTTCATTTATTAGTAGAAAAGGGGGGACGGGAAAAACTACCAATGCTATTAACTTGGCTACTTATTTGAGTGATGGTAAAAAAAAAGTTTTGCTTCTTGAAACTGATGCCAATTACACTTTAAACTCACTTAGAAAGTTAGAGCTCTTTAAGCTCAAACAAAAAAAGGACACCTATTTCAAAATTGTAGGTTCTCAAGACAATAGAGTAGCCTCTGAAATCGTTTCATTAAAGGTAAGAAACACGTATGACTACATCATTGTAGACAGCGCTGGCAAGACGACAGATCAAGGAATAAGAGAGCTCTGTTTAGAGAGTAACATGGTTCTAATTACAACGAGCATTACTCAAAACGATTTACTTGTCGCATATCAAACCGTTAAAGACTTAATACCAGCAACCACGCTGAATAAAGAATTAAAGTTATGCTTATTGGCTAATCGTATTCCAAGATTTACACGAATGTCATCGGTGAAAGCACAGCTTGCATTAATCAATATCGATGTTGTTGAAGCCTATGTTCCGCAACGTAAGAATTATACAAGTCCTAGCACAATCAAACCAGACCGCCATTACAAAACCGTGGGGCAACAAATCATGAAACAATTAGGATAGAATGACGAAAAAGAATGCATTGAACGATCTAAACGATTTTCTTTCTGAAAATCCCAATGAAATTGAAATTGAAACAGCTTCGGTTGAAGAATTTTTGAAAAGCAAACCCAATTCTCTTGTTGAAGTCAATGAACTGACTGAATTAGAAAAAAAAGAATTAAAAAAATTGAACGGCACAACAAAGGAAGAAATTGCTAATTACATACACGCTCTTGCTAAAAGTGAGAATAAAAGTTTTGCTGAAATTTGGCTCGAGGTATTAAAAATAGGATCTGGTCAGGATCCGCTATTAGAAAATACGACAATAATTCAAGCAATCCGCTCTTTGAGAATTAACTCGACTGCAGTTGCCTCAGATGCAATTTCCTACTTACTGAAGAAAGGTAAAAGATGATTTTTACAAGAAACCTTAATCTCAGTATCGTAATTCATCGACTCATCTTCGCAGGTCTCATTAATTTAATCCCATTGGGGAGTGCAGGACAATACGGCGGAAAGAAAAATATGTATACTGGTTATACGGCTATCAATGAAGGGCTTGAAAAGTCTCGAAGCATTTTGGGACAGAGCATTGATAAAATATATTACGACCTTACATTAAAATACCAAACTGAGGGAGACGTGTTCCTTTCCAAGTTTAATTTGGGTATGAATATTAGAGATACAACCCAAAAGCTTATTACTTATATCAATGAATTAAAAGTATTGTTAATTGCTAAATGTGAAGATTTAAAACGTTACGAAATTGAAGCTCAGGACACCATCATCAGTCTTAAGTATTTGAAAAATTATGACGATTGCATTACCCCTTCCGAAATTATTTACGGTAACCTTAACTCCAAACCAAAAGCTGGCCCTTTTTCTGCTATTGAATTGGTTCAGAAGCTGAACCACTTTCAACAAACAGTGGATAGTGTTTTTGCCGATAATACTACTACTAATTCTTTAGATAATCATCTTGGCTATACTACCCAGCACCAATGGAAAAGCGGCGGATTTAAAAACAAGCCTTTGGCCGCTGTAATAACCTTACTATCGAAATTGCAGTTAGATATTAAACTTCAGGAAGTATATATTATTAATCACTTAATTAACGCTACCGAATAAGTATTGTAGAAGGCACTTGATAAATCTTCAGCTTTACTGTCATTATCTTAAATCTGTATATTCGCTACCAACTGAAATGAAGTCGCTAATTATATACGCATTATTAATTCTTGCTTCTCTTGTTAGTGGAGCCCAAGAAAGAATTATTAAGCTCGATGCTAAGATAAGTGCCGTTCAAAGCGCAAAAAAAATCAATATCGCTACTGTTACGCTTTTTGACAATGATGTTCGAGTTGACTCCATTGTGACTCAAAATGGTAAATGTATTTTTATTCTAAAGGAAAATCATCGTTATAAAATTGAATTCAGTAAGGCGGGATACGTCTCTAAATACTTGGTCATTGAGACAACAGACCTACCAGAAAAAGGGAAAAAGAAATTCAAAGTAAAAGTAGAGGTCGTCTTATTTGCTTCCAGACAAGGATTAAAAATGGACTTTTTAAAATTGAATCCAATTGGAATTGCCAAGTATGAATCCATTTATAAAAAAATCAAATGGGACGAAGAATATACCCGTTCAATTGAAGAGCTAATCATTCACGAAACGCTCCATTATCACAAAGAAAAATCGGAAGAAATTCTTGAACTAAAAAATTGAATCAAATAATCAATCCTTAATGGGGGTTTTATCGACCTATCTCAATCCCATAAGTTATCATAAAGTTGACAAACCAAACTTTGAAACCAATATCTGAAAGTGCCAGTATGCTGTCGTCTACAGCCATTCCGCTAGCCTGAGCAAAATATTGAGTGATTTCCAGATATCGTTTCATTCTAGTTTTTGATTTAAAGGTAACACCAATACCACCCTCAAAAAGGAAGCCATCCGTTAGATCGTAACTGCTGCTTGAATTGAAATTATTTGCCCACCCCGCTCTCGCTTTTCCATACCACAATTTCTTACCCGAGCTAAAAATATACTTCCCCTGCGCATACAAAGGGCAAGAGCCTACAAAGACGGAATGTCTAGTGTTAGAAGTATTGAAATGGAACCAGTTATTGTGCACACCAAAACCAATTCCAGCTTCGAACTTTTTATTAAATCGTCGGTTATAAGACAAGTACCAATGTGCCGCATCTAATCCAACACCAAATGAATGATTCAGCAACCCGCCTTTTTTATAGTGAAATCTTTTACGGTTAAAGAGTGTTATTTCTTCAGGAAAATACATCTTTCGAATGTTCACATCTAAAACCGAAATGGTATCTTTCTGGTAATTTGTTATGATCCAACTTGTTTCATTTTTCCCTACTAACGAACCCCTAATTTTACCTTGGTGCTGAGTCTTAACTATGCATCCTTTTTCAATAGCATGTTTTGACTGACTGCAAACCTCATTAAATGAGCCAAGACCAACAACGGTAATCCACAATAAAAATTGAAAGCAATGATTCCTTTTAAATATTAACTTAAAAAGCAATCGCACTGAGTAAAGTCATTGTTTTTGCAGTATAATCTACCTCGTATTGACTTAACCCTTCAGGACCTGCAGTAAGTATACGGTCTGCTGCATTTGGATGAGGCATTACATCATAAATTTCATATGGAAAGCTCATCTCTACAACCGGTGCAGAAGGAGTAGTAATATTAAAAATACTAATCCCATTAGTACCCTCGCCAACAAATAAATTATTATTTTGAATACACATTCCATAAGGGCTATTCATTGGAATAATCATCACATCATCAGGATCGTGTATATTGCTGATGTCTACCACCGTTAAAGAATTCTCTTCACCCGTACATCCATCTTGATTTATGGATCTCAGAGTAACGTATGCAACAGGCCCGCTAGGAAGAACTGGGTCGCACGACATTGGATGCCAATAACTGGACAACAAAAAAGGATTTTCTTCGCTAGATATATCCATAATTATCATTGCGGTTTGAGTCCCAATAAATAGTTGGTTGTCACTTAAGTAAATCGTTTCTACACCTTCTCCTAGATATTGTTTATCAACCACACTTAATTCAGTAGGATTGTCTACAAACGTCAATAGAGAATTATCAGTGACTACGTAGAGGTGGTCATCAGTAAGGGCAATTCTATTGGTGGTGCCCTGATCTGTTTCAGTACCGTTTCCTGCAAATGAAGAAGGAATGGTTGATTTAGGTATCATATTATTCATGTAATCAAAATAGATAATACTTTCTTCTTGCAAAGCTTGTGCTTCCGGACCATTCAATTTAAAACTCTCCGTTACCACGTCAAAATCAAACCCAATAAGTGTTTCTCCTTGGTTATTTACAATTGGTTCAGAAAACGCATGCATATCCCTGTCGATAATTGTTGGTGCTAACATGTTCGAAATGTCAATTTTGACCATATCATAATGGGAAACGGCATAAATAATATCTTTTTGAACATAGAATTCATTTGTAAATGGTAAATCAATAAAAAGTACTGGAAAAGGATTGTTAGCATCATTATTATCAAACACGTGAATCCCTTTGCCCTCTTCTCCTATTAAGAGAACTTCTTCTCCCATAAATATCTTTCCCGGGTCTTCGATTGCTCGATTTAAGGCTATCAAAGGTGTTGCCCGAATAGCACTAAGATCGCCATAAACTGCGGTAGCTTTATTATAAGTCAGCGTTACTTCGCCTATCTCTCTATTGCATCCACTTGCAAGAACTAATAGAATTAATAAAAGTGAAATTACATTTCGTTTCATACTGATTGATTTTAACAAAAAAATAACAATAACTGTGCCGATTATACTAATTTTCTCGCAACACCCTGCTAAGTAACAAGAAATAGAAATTGTGAAAAACAAACGAAATAGCTCAATATTGATTTACCATATTATTTTAAAGGATTGCAAATCCGTGAGTATGGCAAGTATGCTAGTTTCGCTATGTCTGATATGAAGAAATCATTACTAGCTTCTGCCGAAATCATTGAACATTGTTCCTTTTATAAAATTATAGCGCACTTAAAATCAGCCATCACTTTTTTGACGCTACATTCTCACAGAGATGTTCCCCTAAATAAAAGTCCTGCCAATTAACAAAGCAAGTATATCATGAGGCTAAGGTATTCTTACTGTACCTTAACCCGGTTGCTTTCAATTTTGTATTTTGGAATCACAGCAACGGAATCAAGTTCCACGTCTATGTTTACAGAATCATCCATCTGTTGGCTATTGACACTATCATTTGCGTCAAGTATTGGCAGATTAATTCTACCGTCTAATTCTTAGGTTTTAAAACCTATTTCTTCAATACAGGATACCAGGGGCAAACAACCAGCCGTTAATAATACAAGCATTACTTTTTTCATCGTTCAAATTTTATGCGACCAGGCAACGAATCTTGCCGCTTCCTTATCGCTGTTAATACTTAATTGCCCTTTTATACTGGACTAAAAACACAAGTCACCCAACAAATATTTTTTACTTAGAATTGGGTTACCTGAGGAATTTAAATAGAATAAACACGTTAGTCCTTATTACATTTACCACTCATCATCTAGCTAATTTGTAAGATCACCATACATGTATTACGCACAAAATATTTCTTACATTAGGTTACCTTTTAAGCTCTATTGATATTAAGAAACTGAGAAGCAGCATGGATCGTGTAGATGATAACGTTTTAGTCGGAGGAATTCGTGAGGGGAACGATCAAATGCTCAATATTGTGTACACAACACATTATCCCATGATCAGGAAGTTAGTTTTAGACAATAGTGGAAGTGAGGCCGAAGCCAAAGATGTATTTCAAGAAGCGATCATTATTTTACATGAAAACATCAATACAAAAGGATTTAATTTAACCTGTAAAATCAAAACATACATTTATTCCGTTAGCAGAAATATCTGGCTTAAAGAATTGAAAAAAAGGTTGCCACAAACCAAAGATTTAAACGACCACATTCAATTTGTTGATATCAATAGGGATTTTGAAAAACATGAGGAAAAAAAATTACGCCTAAATAAAATAAATCAAGCACTAAACGAAATTGGGGAACCGTGTAAATCCATTCTTGTGTACTTCTTTTTCAATCAACTTACCATGGAGGAAATCGCAGCTAAAATGGGATATACTAACGCCGATAATGCAAAAAATCAAAAGTATAAATGCTTTAAAAGATTAAAAAAATTAGTGCTTAAATAAAAGTGAGTAAAGACAACAACATATCAAGTCTTGACATCGAAAAATTTTTTGATGGTGAATTGAATAAAAATGAGCGGACTCGTTTTGAAGAAAAAGTGGAAACCGATGCCTGGTTTGCTAGAAAAGTTAGAGATCATCATCAAATAAGAAAAGATTTGACCATCCAAGGTAATCGATATCGTATTATTGACGTTATGGACGAAATTCATTTAAAAGAATTTGGTGGCATCCCCTATTTAAAGGTCAAGAGTCCTGAAGAAAACTTCACCGAAAAAGATAGTTTAGACCTGTTGGGTGATAAAAATGCTAAACCCAACTCCTTCCAAAGCACCGGTAAATTTGTGTCGGTTAAAATTTTCTACACCGGAATTGCGATCGCAGCGTCTTTAGCAGCGCTCATTACACTTGGCAGCGTCTGGGTAGCCAAACAAAAAGAACATCAAGAAGTTCATGTGAATTCAGGATACCAAGATCTTGTAATGGAGGAAAGTGGAGAGGGCAAAGACACGAATAACAAGGCTCGGAAATTAAGGACTATAGACAAGTCCATTCCTGGTTTATCAAAGACATACGTCGCTACAGCTTTTGCGATTGCTAAGAATGGCTACTTCATAACAAATAACCATGTTGTGCAAGATTGCAAAAGTTTAAAATTAAAAGTTAAAGGAAACGTCGGGGGTTGGCTTGAATATGATGCAAAAGTTCTATTAAATGATACATTAACTGATTTAGCAATGGTACAGATTGTTGATTCTAATTTTATGGAGCTAGGAATACTTCCGTTTACATTTTCTAGTAAGTCCGTAATGATGGGTCAAGATGTTTATACATTAGGTTATCCAAAAAAAGACATTGTAATGGAACCGGGTACACTCAGTTCTACAACTGGATTGATGGGTGACACAACTGCCTATCAGCTAGCCATGTCTTTAAATAGTGGCAATAGCGGCGGCCCAATTTTCAATACGAAAGGAGAGGTTGTGGCAGTGGTGAAAGGAAAGCACAATGGAAAAGAAGGTACTGGCTATGCCGTGCGAGCAGACTATATGCTTGAATTAATTCAACAATACGAAGCAGCCAACGATGTTGTTCTTAAAAAACCGAAGTACAATCAAATTCAATATAAAAGTCGTGTAAAGCAGATTAGCCACATACGTCAATTTGTATTTCTTGTCGAAGCCGAGAAATAACTTCTTTTAACAACACGCCTTTCTACAGCAGCAATCATTAAACTACTTCTGTTTTGTTTTCAGCGTTATAATCATACATCCATGTTTTTATTAATTGGATGTAACTTTTTTTAGAGCTATCGATATTGGAACTAATGCTGGAAGATTATTAATTAGGTACACAATTCCTCAAAACAATCATATGAGTGTAAAAAAGGTACTGCTAACGCGTCCACCTAGGTTTAGGAGAGAATGCCATTCGCACCATCTGCGGGCACATGCCTAAGGCCTACCTTAAATTGATTTATCTCATTTGGGAAATTAATTATTGACTTTAGGAAATTGGTTACAACATAAATTGATGATTAGTGGTAATCTATATGTAATCAATACCTTTTTTATCTCATGAAACTCTTGATACACACATTTATGACTTTTCTACTCATGTCAAATTTAATTTGTGCTCAAGATTTTAAATCCGAATTTTATAAGGCACACATTTTCATCGATTACGAATTGTACGAAATGGCTTTACCAGCATTCCTAGAATTAGACCGAGCTTATCCCGGAAATTCTAATGTCCAAGCCATAATCGGATATTTATACTTACATACGCCGAATCAAAAAGAAAAATCCCTCAAATTCTTGCAATCAAGTCAAGATAAGCTTTCAGCGTATTATAAGTTTAGAAATCACAAAGAAGAATGCGCCCCAATTCAGTCCATATGGTTTTTAGGTAAAGCATATCACGCAAATCAACAATATGAAAAGGCTTTAGAAAAATTTTCAGAATACAAAGAAGTATTGCGCAAAAGCAATAAAAAAGACATCGCTGAAATCAATAGAGATATACAATTGAGTCAAAATGCAAAGAAATCAGTATCAAATTCAATTTGATTGCTCCTTATTTCATCTCAAACGTTTCCATGAACTTGGTAGTAAAATTACCTTCGTTAAAACTTTTATCTTCCATCAATTGCTGGTGAAATGGGATGGTCGTACTGATTCCTTTTCCTTCAATAATGTACTCACTCAATGCTCTTTTCATCTTCGTTATTGCTTCCTCTCTTGTTTGAGCAACAGTAATTAACTTAGAAATCATCGAATCGTAATACGGTGATATCGTATAACCCGCATAAACATGCGAGTCAATTCTAATCCCGTGACCACCAGGTTCATGATAATCTGTGATAGTCCCAGGGCAGGGAATGAATCCCTTCAGGGGGTTTTCTGCATTAATTCGGCATTGAATTGCGTGAAGTCTTGGAATATATTCAGTTCCCGTAATTTTTTCTCCTGCAGCTAGTTTTATTTGCTCTTTGATTAAATCAAAATTAATCACTTCTTCTGTTATGGTGTGTTCAACCTGAATTCTGGTATTCATTTCCATAAAATAAAAATTCCTGTGCTTGTCAACTAAGAATTCAACCGTTCCAACACCTTCGTATTTGATGGCCTTAACTGCCTTAACTGAAGCATCTCCCATTGCTGTCCTCAGCTCTTCGGTCATAAATGGCGATGGAGTCTCCTCAACCAATTTCTGATGTCTTCTTTGAATTGAGCAATCTCTTTCGGACATATGACATGCATTCCCATACATGTCTCCCGCAACCTGAATTTCAATATGCCGAGGTTCTTCTACAAACTTCTCCATATACATGCCGTCGTTTCCAAAAGCTGCTGCTGACTCAGATCGAGCAGAGTCCCAGTGTTCCTCCATCTCAGTTTTAGCCCAAACTACACGCATTCCTTTTCCCCCACCACCTGCTGTCGCTTTAATCATAACAGGATATCCAATCACTTCCGCTTGTTTATAAGCGTCTGCAAGGTTTTTAAGTAAGCCTTTCGACCCCGGAACGCATGGAACTTTTGCTTTAGACATTGTCGTTTTGGCTGATGCTTTATCCCCCATTTTATCAATCATGTCCGCCGAGGCACCAATGAATTTTATCCCATGATCTTCGCAGATCTGTGAGAATTTCGCGTTTTCCGAAAGAAACCCATATCCTGGATGGATTGCGTCTGCATTGGTTATTTCCGCAGCAGCAATAATATTAGCAATTTTTAAATACGATTCAGAGCTTGGTGGCGGACCAATACAAACTGCTTCATCTGCGAACCTAACGGGAAGACTCTCGGAATCTGCAGTAGAATACACCACTACAGATTTAATACCCATTTCTTTACAGGTTCTTATTATACGCAGCGCGATTTCTCCTCTATTAGCAATTAGAATTTTCTTGAACATCACGAACTAGGTTAAATTATTATTGAGGGCTACTAAAGTTAAGCAGGTTCAATCCAAAACAATGGTTGGTCGTACTCAATTGGAGTCGAATCATCAACAAGTACCTTTACAATAGTACCCGTTATATCCGCTTCAATTTCATTAAATAGCTTCATGGCCTCTACAACACAAAGTGTATCACCTTCTTTTACCATATCACCAACTTGAACAAACTCATCTTTGTCAGGCGATGGCTTTCTATAGAAGGTGCCAATCATCGGAGAATTGACCACGTGGTAGTTATCTTCTACTGCTTCTTCGTTTGTACTATTAGTCTCTATCGATTCTGAAGGTGCAGCTGGAGCTATTGGCATTGCCGCTGCCGATCCTACAGGTTGCGATGGAATTCCTTGTGCAACTACAGGTGCAGTTACAAGGACCTGTTCCGGTGCTTGTTTGGTCTTTTTTCTGGCTAATGACTCTGATTTTATGCATATTTTAAAATCATTATGCTCAATCGCCACTTCATTAACTCCTGCCTTGGCCACAAATTTTATCAGCTCTTGAATTTCTCTAAGATTCATATGTTACTGTTTTATTTTATTTTCCAGACTCCGAAGAGCTTGTTTTTAAATGCTATTGTTCTTACTAAATTGTTGATAAAGATATAAATTCTTGAATAAGCTTAAATGAATAGATTCAACTATTGTAAGCCCATTTAATATACATAGACCCCCACGTAAATCCACCACCAAATGCTGCTAATACAATGTTGTCACCTTTCTTCAATTTTTCTTCCCACTCCCATAAACAAAGTGGAATGGTAGCTGCAGTGGTATTGCCATACTTCTCGATGTTAATCATGACTTTGTCGTTAGTAAGTCCCATGCGATTTGACGTTGCATCAATTATTCGAAGGTTTGCTTGATGGGGAACGAGCCAAGCAACGTCTTCACTGGATAGGTCATTGTTCTCCATAATTTCAGCAGAAACATCGGCCATTTTAGTAACGGCATGCTTAAAAACCGGTCTACCATCTTGAAAGATAAAATGTCTATTTTCTTGGATGTTATCAATCGTAATTGGCTCCGCTGAGCCTCCAACTTTCTGTATCAAATGGTCTTTCCCAGTTGCATCATTTTTCATGATGTAATCAATTACTCCTTCGCCATCTGAATTTGGCTCCAAAAGAACACCCCCAGCACCATCACCAAAAATGATGCAAGTAGCCCGATCTGTATAATCAACTATTGTAGACATTATGTCCACTCCAATTACAATAACCTTCTGATGACGCCCTGATTCAATAAACTGTGCACCTGTCGTTAAAGCATAAATGAAGCCTGAACAAGCAGCAGCTAAGTCAAATCCCCACGCGTTTTTCGCTCCTGATTTTTCGCAAATCAAGTTTCCTGCAGAAGGGAATTTATAGTCGCTGGTAATAGTGCCCACAACGATTACATCAATTTCTTCAGGTGAAATTCCTCTTTTTTGACAAATTCCTTTCACAACTTCAGCCCCGAGGTCTGATGCCGCTTGCCCATCTGAAACTATTCTTCGTTCTTTAATTCCAGTTCTAGTTGTAATCCACTCATCATTTGTGTCAACCATCTTTTCCAGGTCAGCATTAGAGAGTACTTTTTCGGGAACATAACCATGTAATGATGTAATGGCAGCTGTAACTTTTTTCATTTAGTTAAACGCTTGTTTAATTTTTAATGGAAGTTCCGCCAAAGTAACGGTTTTTGAAGCTATAATCATATTTTTTATTGCTCTTGGACTAGAAATACCGTGTCCGATTAGAACATTTGAATTAATTCCAAGAACCGGTGTGCCTCCATAATTTTCATAATTGAACCTTTTGAAATAATCGTCCATTAGGCCTCTTTTACTAATTAATTTGAAAAACGCTTCGGCCTCTTTCAATACAACATTGCCAGTAAACCCATCGCATACAACCACATCTGCAGAACTGTCAAATAAATCCCTTCCCTCAACATTACCAACAAAATTAAACTCATTGGTTTCTTCCATTAAGCGATATGTCGCTTGAGTTAGTAAATTTCCCTTTTCGCGTTCCTCTCCAATATTAAGTAAGCCAACCTTCGGATTTGTTATCCCAAGAGCATGTTCTGCATACAAAGAACCTATTACTGCAAATTGGTAGAGCACATCGGGTTTGCAATCTGCATTAATTCCAACATCAAGGATAATGCCTCTGCTACCATCCTCCTTTGGAAGGTCTGACGCAATAGATGGCCGAATAACTCCAGGAATTGATCTTACTACATGCATGGATCCAACCAGCATTGCACCTGAATTGCCGGCGCTTGAAAAGGCATCTAAAGTGCCATTCTTTAGCATGTGAAATCCTATTGCTATACTGGATTTAGTTTTTCTTGAAATTGCACGAGCTGGATGTTCATCCATTTCAATTACCTCTTCAGACGCAACAATTTCAAATGCGTCGTGGGGTTGATTTTCTCTATCAAGAATTGCTTTGATTTTATCAATGTTGCCAATTAGAACTAACGTATCTTCTTGGCCTAAGTCTTCTAATGCAGAAATTGCACCCAAGACTGTCGATTCGGGGGCGAAGTCACCACCCATAATGTCTAAACCGATTCTCACAGTAGCAAGCTACGAGTAATTAGGAAATAAAAAAACTATGGATAAGAAATTACAGTTCTGTTTCCTTTTCCATCACCACTTTACCTTTATAATAAAGTTTTCCTTCTGACCAATGAGCACGGTGGTACAAATGTGCTTCCCCAGTAGTCGGACAAGTAGCTATTTGCTGACTTTCCGCCTTATAATGGGTTCTCCTCTTGTCTCTTCTTGTTTTAGACTGCTTACGTTTAGGATGTGCCATTTTATCTCTTTTTAATTTTTCTTTTTCAATTTATTAAGTGCTGCCCATCTTGGATCAACACCGGAATTGTCTTCTGAATCTTTTTCTGATTGATTTTCAGTAATTAAATAATTGTCTAAGTTCTTAATTACATCTTGATTGCATGCGCCTTCAGGGTGCATTTTTTTTACTGGAAGAGAGAGCTGAATGAATTCATAAACAAATTCTCTTATATCTATCTCATACTCTGAGGGAGGCAAATAAATTATCTCTTCTGTGTTTTGCAACTCTACTTCTGAGAATTTTGCTATTAAACTATAACTTCCTTCCACTTCTACTTCAGTTGGGTAAGAACACCGATCGCAAGGAACGGTGACTAAACCTGAAATATCAAAAGTCAAAACCAACATTGTACTTTGTTTTTCCAAAGTCAAATTGATGTGGCAATTGGCCTTTTCAATTTCTAAATAATCATCAGATTCAAAGAACGTTTCCGTTACCTTAAACGAAAAATCATGAACACCTAACTTTAATCCTGTAAAGGGTATCTTATAGTGTTGTTTCCTCACTCGTTCAGTTTAAGGGAGTGCAAAGATAACTAAATAGCTGATTTTACAAAAGACTACTAACGAATCTTTCTGTAGGCTTTCTTTATTTTAGAGGGGTTAATGAAACCTCTTTCTGAAATGCTCGATTTAAATAGACATCTCTAGCCAGGAATACAGCGCTCTGAAATGAAGATAAAGAAGCCGTTCCTCGACCTACTAAACCGTATGCAGTTCCATGGTCAGGAGACGTTCTAACAATTGGTAAGCCAGCAGTATAATTAACTCCTTGTCCAAATGTTAGTGCCTTAAAAGGAATTAATCCCTGGTCGTGATACATGGCAAGAACAGCATCAAATTTTTTATACCCCGTACTCCCAAAAAATCCATCTGCAGGATAGGGACCAAAAGCCAATATTCCCATCTCCGAAGCTCGTTTAATGGCGGGAGCAATAATATCCTTTTCTTCATCCCCCAGCAACCCCTTTTCGCCAGCGTGAGGATTGAGGCCCAACACTGCTATTTTTGGGCGATTAATTACAAAATCTTGAATTAAAGAGGCGTTCATTTGAACAATTTTTGCTAGAATATTCTCTTGGGTTAAGGTTTCCGCCACTTTGCTAATGGGAATATGGCCAGTTACAATACCCACTCTTAAATTGTCGCTACACATAAACATCAACGCATTATCCACATTAGATAATTTTGCTAAATACTCCGTATGCCCAGGAAAATCAAATCCGTCGGACTGAATATTGTCTTTATTAATTGGGGCTGTAACTAGAACGTCAATTTTATTGGATGCCAAGTCGGATGTTGCTGCTTCAAGAGATTTAAAGGAGCATTCGCCTCCCTCTTTTGTCGACGATCCCAAATCTAAACTGATGTTGTCACTCCAAAGTTTAACAATATTCAACTTATTTTGAACGAGATTACGAGCGTTGTTAATTTCTGTAAAATTAACTTTACCTGTCCCCAATCCTTCTTGATGCGCGTTAAGTACTCCTACAGAACCATATATAACTGGAGTGATGTTACTCATTATCCGAGAATCTGCGAATGCTCGTACAATAAGCTCTGGACCTATTCCATTAATATCACCTATCGAAATTCCAACTCTTACATTTTTTGCCATCATTCGCGATCCTTAAGAACACTTATTTTTAAAAAACGTGTACATCAGTCGTACTCCAATTCCTGAGCCACCCTGAGTTCTGTAATGAGATGCCGCACCCAGCCAAGCCGGACCTGCAATATCCAGATGTATATAGGGATCATTAGTGAAGCATTCCAAAAATTTTCCTGCTGTTATTGCGCCTGCTTCTGGCCCTCCTAAATTCTTAATATCAGCAATTTTAGATTTGATTTGATCTCCATACTCTTCCCAAAATGGAAACTGAACTATTCTCTCGTATACTTCTTCACCAGCTTCGTTCAACTCAATGAATTCTTCATCAGCCGCATTACCCATAGCTACAATACCGACTGAACCAATCGCACGGGCAGCTGAGCCAGTCAATGTAGCAGCATCAACAACCAGTTCAGGCTTATACTGTTCAGCAAAGCTCAAGGCATCAGCTAAAATCATTCTGCCTTCGGCGTCAGTATTTAACACTTCAACCGTTTTCCCATTGTACATGGTTACAACGTCTCCAGGAGCATATGCAATTCCTCCGGGACGATTGTCAGTAGCAGGGATTAAGCAAATAACATGTATCGGTAACTTATTTGAAGCGATGGCACTCATGGCGCCAATCATCATGGCCGCTCCAGCCATGTCGCATTTCATAATATCCATGCTATTGGGAGTTGGTTTTAAACTCAACCCTCCCGTATCATAAACGACGCCTTTTCCAACAATAACATAAGGCCTGGTATTAACTGCATCAGTTGGCTTCCATTCTAAAATAGAAAAAGTAGCGGGCTCAACACTTCCCTGATTGACCGCTAATAGACCTCCCATCTTAAGCGATTTTATTTTTGCCTGATCAAAAACTTCCACATTAAAGCCCGAGCCTTCTCCAATTCTTTTAATCTCCTCTGATAATTGCTTAGCCGTTAAAAACGACTGAGGTTCATTCACCAAATCTCTTGTCTCAAAGACAGCAGTGAGTAAATTATTTAATTCTTTGACTTCTTTTTTACCTATTTCCTCATGACATATCTCAATGAGAGTCAATTTGTTTTTCCGCTTTTTAGCATCTCCGAAATACTTTAAAAACTGGTAATTAGCCAAATAGATGCCTTCTGCCATGGCCAAGATTTCAGAAACGCCCACAGTGCCAGATAAGTGTACTTTTTTAATCTCTTCTTTAGCACAATATTCAACGAGTTTGGCTCCTCGTTCTCTTACTTTTTCGAGATTTTCTGTACTCTCCAATAATTGAACAATCGAGTAAAAACCGTCATGATTAATCGTCATACTCTTTTTTTTCCCTAGCTGTTTTTTAACATATTCCTTCGTTTTTTTAGCAAGAATCAATGAAGAAACTTCAGCTACCGCGTTCACCAAAAATATTTGAACAGAACCTTCTCCCGGTTTTTTAACATTTTTAACAATCATATGACTACTCTTTTAGAATCGATAAAAGTAACGATTTCGGCACATCATTTGTTGCATAAAGTACATTTCATGGTTAATCTGCTACTCGAACACTTAATTTGGAGCTCCTCTACAAAATAAAAACGCTAAATTTGTGTTTAAATCATGCTGCGGCAAATTGAATGAAACAACTCTGCATTATATTTTTTCTTTTTACTCCCATTTTGATGATGGCTACACACAACAGGGGTGGAGAAATAACTTATACGCATTTATTCGGCACTACCTATGAATTTACAATTACAACCTGTACAAAAACTTCAAGCCCAGCAGATAGGCCGGAACTAGAAATTCAATTCGGAGACGGTGATTTAGATACCGTTGAAAGGCTTTCTATTAGCTTAATACCGGGATATGATGCTCAAAAAAACATCTATGTAATCACTCATACCTATGTCGGATCAGGAACGTTTCAGATATGTGTAAGCGATCCCAATCGGAATGGTGGAATAATAAATATTGGCGGTTCACTAGACTCTGATAACGTTGCATTTTCTATTCAATCTCAACTCGTAATCAGTCCCTTTTTAGGTGCCCCCAATAATTCAGTGACTTTTGGAGATTGTCCTTGTCCAGAGTATGCGTGTGTGAATTTTGCATATTGTTATAATCCTGAAGCAATCGATTCAGACGGGGACAGTCTTGGCTACGAGTTAGTCGTTCCGCTAGATGATAATTGTGCCCCTTTATTTCTTGGGGTTAATTACACCTACCCGAATACACTAGGGGGCGGAGCAATTTCTTTAAACCCCGCTACGGGAGATTTTTGCTGGAATAACCCGGGACTTGTTGGCGAATTCAATATTGCCATAAAAATAACCGAATACCGAAATGGAAACGCTATAGGTTACGTAATCAGAGATATTCAAATTACAGTAATTAGCGGTTGTGATAACGTTCCCCCTGAGATCACGCCTCTTCCCGACTTATGTGTTGTTGCCGGAGAAAATATTTCATTTAATGTATTAGCAACAGATGATGACGCTGGAGACAATGTTACCATAGAAGCATCTGGCCTGCCTCTTTCTGTTAGCTCAAGTCCTGCTATTTTCAATTCTGTTACGGGTCCTGCGCCACAAACAAGTATTTTTTCTTGGAATACGAATTGCAGTCACATTCGCTTTTCTGACTATCAATTGTTTTTTACAGCAGAAGATAATGGGCTTCCAGAGCTATCCTCAACCCAAACAATGAACATTACCGTAATACCTCCTAGAATAACAGGATTGAGCGCTTCGCCGTTGGGTAACACTGTAACACTATCGTGGGATCCCAGTGATTGTGCTACAGTATGCGAAGGATATAACATATACAGAAGTGTTGGAGGAAGTGCTATCCCTAATGATCCTTGTTGTTATAATCTGGATTTAAGCACCTACAATTATCAGCTTATTGGCGCTGTTTCAGGATCAGGAACCACTTCGTTCATTGATAATACAGGGTTGACTATAGGAAATCAATATTGCTACGTGGTAACAAGCATTTTTGAAAATAATCAATTAGAAAGCTGTCCGAGTGATTCAGCATGCACCTCTTTGCTCCAAGATGTTCCCATCATTACTCATGTGTCTGTATTGGAAACAGATGCCTCTTCTGGCATTGACTCTATTAGGTGGGTCAACCCAACGGAGCTTGATACACTGTTGGTTCCGGGACCTTACCACTACAAAGTCTTCCACGGAACTGGATTTACAGGTGCAACTACTTTAGTGCATACCACGAGCTCCGTTTCGTCTTTATCCCTTTTAGACACCTTTTTTGTTCACAACAGTATCAATACTGTTACCGATGCTAATAACTACAGGGTCGATTTATTCGCAACGATTAATGGCGTCCCCGATTCGTTGGTCGGTGGAACTAATTTTGCTTCCTCTGTATTCTTATCAACCACACCGAATGATAACCGAATTACGTTAAGCTGGGCGGAACAAGTACCGTGGATAAACTCAAGTTTTGATGTTTTCCGATCAGAAAATTTTAGTGGGCCTTTTGTATTTTTAGGTTCCACAACAAACGATTTCTATGTAGACAGTAATTTATATAATGGGAAGGAATATTGCTACTACGTAGAAAGTACAGGTAGTTATTCTGTTCCTGGCATAGTCTCTCCATTGTTAAACTTGTCTCAAAAGACATGCGACATTCCCGTTGATTTAACTCCTCCTTGTTCGCCAACAGTAACAATAACACCAGACTGTGCGAACGAACTCAGCACATTGGTATGGAATAATCCCAATAATTCATGTGCTGATGATGTAACCTCTTATACCATTTACTACACAGACACCATTGGTGGAACATACACTGCTATTGGAACAACTACCTCAGCTTTAGACACTACTTTTGAGTTTTCAAATAATGGCTCAATTGCCGGTTGTTACTATGTTACTGCTACAGACTCTATTCAATATGGTAATGAGAGTGATAGTGGAAACGTAGTTTGCGTGGATAATTGTCCCATCTATTTTCTACCCAATGTTTTCACTCCAAATTCAGATGGACAAAATGATTTCTTCATTCCAATTTTGCCATACAAATACATCAAAGACATTGATATTCAAATATTCAATCGATGGGGGCAAGTTGTGTATGCAACTACTGACCCAATGATTCGGTGGGATGGCACAGTACAAGAAAGTGGTGGGCCCGCTCCAGATGGCGTTTATTACTATGTATGCATTGTTAATTCAATTCGCTTAGCTGGAATTGTGCCTATTGAATTGTCTGGTGTATTTCATCTTTTTAGAACAAGCAGTACAGGAAACGGGAATTAATATGTTCACAGGAATCATTGAAAACCTAGCGACACTTCGCAAAATTGAAAAGGAGGGTTCTAACGTTCACCTAACGTTTTCTTCTACTATAACACATGAATTGCAAATTGATCAAAGTCTTGCTCATAATGGTGTTTGCCTAACTGTTGTTGCTATTTCTAACGACGAATATACAGTAACAGCAATACAGGAAACTTTGCAAAAAACAAATTTAGGTGCCTTAATTATCAAAGACAAAGTAAATTTGGAAAGGTGCACTAGGTTAGGTGCAAGACTAGATGGACATATTGTTCAAGGCCACATTGACACAACTGCACGCTGTATAAAAATTGAAGAGCTTGAAGGGAGCTGGAAATTCACTTTTACTTACTTGCCGAATACAGCATTTATTACCGTAGAAAAAGGCTCTGTAACCGTTAATGGTGTTAGCTTAACTGTAGTAGATAGCTTGGATAATCAGTTTTCCGTCTGTATTATCCCATATTCATTCGATAACACAACTTTTAATTCAATGCTTGTTGGGTCTGATGCAAATATCGAATTTGATATTATTGGGAAATATATCGCTAAACTTCAGATTCAGAAAGAGATAGAATAAACTGTTCTATTCTTTTCGCGTCAAACCCACATTCTTTCTGCAGTTCTTCCTGTTCCCCATGTTCAATAAATCGATCCGGAATTCCCAATGAGTAGACTTTTTGACTGAACCCATTGGCATTTTTCCATTCTAAAATTGCAGACGCTAACCCACCTATCAATGTACCGTCTTCAACCGTAATAATGGTGTCGTGATTATGGAAAGCATCTAACAGCATTTCATGATCAATCGGTTTCAACGAACACATATCATAGTGTGAGAATTGATGTCCTTTTAAAAGAACTTCTTGAACAGAATTACCTGGATGACCCAGAGAAAGAATTGCCAAGTTCCCCGACTTTGAAAGCAATCTTCCTTTCCCCGCTTCCATGATCTTAAAAGGTTGATTCCAATCCAAATAGACTCCTCTTCCTCTAGGATATCTAATTACTACAGGACCTTTCATCGTCAGTGCAGCCTTCATCATATCTCGTAGCTGTAGCTCATTCATCGGAGCGAGTACCGTTAAATTTGGTATCGCTCTTAAAAATGCCAGGTCAAAAACTCCTTGGTGTGTTGCACCATCACTTCCGGCAATTCCCGCTCGATCCACACAAAATATAACGTGCAAATTTTGTAAAGCAACATCATGGATCAGCTGATCATAACCTCGCTGAAGGAAGGTAGAGTATATACTACAAAATGGAATCATACCATTTTTAGCTAATCCCGCTGAAAAAGTAATTGCATGCTGTTCTGCAATCCCTACATCGAAAAACCTGTCAGGAAAAATATGAGCAAACTTACTCATCCCCGAACCCGCCGCCATCGCTGGCGTGATTCCAATTACATTTCCGTTTTCTGAAGCCAACTCAATTAAAGTTTCTCCAAAAACATCTTGATATTTTGGTGGAAGAATCGCCGAATTATTTTGCCTGCCGCCCGTTTTGGAATCAAATTTTCCAGGTGCATGCCAGGTAGTTGCATTGCCCTTTTCTGCAGGTAAAAACCCATTTCCTTTCTTGGTTTTCACATGAAGCACATGTACTCCTCTTCTATACTTTTCCTTGGAAAGTTCGTCAATCAATAGGCCTAAATCATTTCCATCAATCGGTCCGCTATATTCAAAGCCCAGATTAGTAAATAGATTGTTTTCTGGAAGTATTGTCTTCAAGTGAGTATCGATTGCACCAACATTTGGGTCAATAGACATGCCGTTATCATTGACAATAATTAATAAATTAGATTCCGATAATGCAGCATTATTTAAACCTTCGAATGCCAACCCTCCTGTTAATGCTCCGTCACCAATCACAGCAATGTGAAGCGTATTCTTACCCTTCAACAAATTTGCTTCTGCCAAACCTAATGCTGCAGAAATAGATGTAGACGAATGTCCTGTTCCAAAAGCATCAAACTCACTTTCTTCAATTTTTGGGAATCCAGATATCCCATCCTTTTGACGAATCCGGGGAAACTCATCTCTTCTCCCTGATAGAATTTTATGTGCATAGGATTGATGCCCTACATCCCAAACAATTTGATCTTGTGGCGTATTAAAGACTTTATGCAGCGCAATAGAAAGTTCTACCGCACCCATGCTTGAGCCAAAATGCCCAGCATTATTAGCCATTACCGAAATAATCAATTTCCTGATTTCATTTGCTAGTTCAGAAAGCTCAACTAAAGTAAGTTCCTTAAGCTGGCTTGGATGGTTCACGATATGTTCTGTCAATAACGCCACAATGTTGCAAAGGTAAGAACTAAATAAATTTTATTTTGAAATGCCTCATCATATGCCACTACGCATTGTCCAGCCACCTTTTTTGAATACCCATCGCTTTAATCTGAAAAGCAAATAATACGTTACCGGAATAACCACCAACGTTAAGAAAGTGGCAAATGTCAATCCGTAAATAATTGTCCAGCTCATAGGGCCAAAAAACATAACATTATCTCCACCCACAAAAATTCCAGGATCATTCGTTGAAAACCACGCTACAAAATCTATGTTCAATCCCGTAGCAAGTGGTAGCAAGCCTAAAATTGTCGTAATCGCCGTGAGCAAAACTGGCCGTAATCTCGTTTGTCCACCTTTTATTATTGCATTTTTAACTTCCAAAACTGGCAGCTGTTCAATTTCAGAAAGTCCAAGCTCTTCTTTTCGTTGTTTTCGTAACAAATTGGTATAATCAATCAATACAATAGCATTGTTAACTACAATCCCTGCCAACGAGATAATGCCAATCATCGTCATAATAATAACAAAATCTTGTCTGAACACAACCAACCCTAAGAATACGCCTGTTAAGCTTAAAACCACAGCAAGTAAAATAATAGCAGGCGCTGAAAACGAATTGAACTGTGTTACAATTATCAGCAAAATGAGAAAAATAGCAATGGCAAGTGCTGTGCTTAGAAATCCCATTTCCTTCTCTTGTTGTTCCATTTGACCCGTAAATTTTGCATTAAAACCATTGGCTGAAAACTCTTCACCGGCATCTGATTGAAGGAATCGTTCTAATTCAACCTTCATTTTGGCAACGACTTCCGTAGGGTTGGCTCCTTCTACTACACCTGACGAAATGGTAATCATATTCTTTAAGTTTTTTCTTTTTACCGACCCATAAGTAACCTTCTTTTTAGGAGGGTTCACTACCGAACGAATTGGCACGCTTAATTTCTTACCTCTATTGTTCATGAAAATAATTTTTTGATCCAATAGTGCGTCTATATCCCCTCGAAATTCTTTGCCAAAACGAAGCGCTACATCGTAATTTTTATCCCCTTTCTTAAATGTTGCAATGTCTTTACCAAACAATGAGGTTCGCAACGCCTGAGCAACGCCACTAGTTGATACTCCTGCTGCATTTGCCTTCTCTTTGTCTACAATAATGGGCAGCTCCATCTTGCCCGTTTCTACATTTAATTTAAGTTTTGCCACCCCGTCTACAGGATTCAGTTCTAAATGTTTTTTTACGGACTCAGCTTTTCTTAAAAGCTCTAAATAAGGTAAGTCTGGCCTTCCGGTGATTTCAATATTAACAGGGGGTTCTTGAGGTGGGCCTTCTTGATTTTTATCTGCTACTATTTTTACGTCCAAACTAAAGGGAGCATTTAAAACTGCTGTATCAAGCATCTTTTTATAATCACTTGTCTCCCGGCCATTTCTATCTTTAAACTCCGTGAATGAAATGGTAATTCTTCCCTTGTGTGGTGTCGATCCAAATTGCGGCCCTGCCATTGGATCACTAGTCCCTTCTCCTACTTGTTCTATAACGGATTCGATGAAAATGGACTGCCCTGTTGTATCCTTCCCTTCACTTACTTCCTTTGCGAAAAAAGAAGCAGTTACATCATCTACTATTCTCTTTGCTTTTAATGTCGTTTCGTTCGTTTTAACAATCTCAGTGCCAATAGGGTGTTCAATAAAGACATTTACATACTGTGGTTGATTTTCTGGGAAAAATAAAATCTTAGGAGGAAGTACACCTACTAAAACAAAAGAAATAATCAGCAAGGTAAATGTTCCGACTAGGACCCAGGTAGGCCTCCAGTGTTTAAGACTCTTCGTTAAAAAATTAGAATACCTTCTTTCGAATGATGGCAAAATTCTTTGCTGGAAAAATCGAGTTCCTGGTGATAAAAGGAATAAATTCAGTATGGAAATCCCTCCGATAATCAAAAATAAATTGCCCCAGCCAATAGACCCTGTCATTTGAAACAGAATACCCATTCCAATTCCAATTGCACCTATAAACATCACGATTTTTGCCCTTGGTTTTTTTTGCTCTACTTTCATCGCAACCGCTGTTAAAACAGGGTTGATCACAAGGGCGACGAATAAGGATGATCCTAAGACAATCATCAAAGTAATTGGCAAGTACTGCATGAACTCCCCCATAATACCTGGCCAAAGTGCTAGCGGAACAAAGGCGGCTAAGGTAGTAGCTGTAGATGCAATTATCGGCCAAGCAACTTCTCCCACACCTTTTTTCGCAGCTTCAATTCGAGAATGTCCTTCGTCCATCCATCTATACACATTTTCCACCACTACAATACCATTATCCACAAGCATTCCTAATGCCAGGACCGAGGAAAAAAGCACCATTATATTTAACGTTACACCAAACATATTTAACAATGCAAAGGACATAAACATAGATAGGGGTATCGCAATCCCAACAAAAAGTGCATTCCTCGAACCCAGAAAAAAGAGAAGTACCAAGACAACTAAAATAACACCGAAAATGATGGAGTTTTCAAGATTACTAACTTGATCCCTTATTTTAATACTTTGATCATTTGTATAAGATATTTCGATGTCTTCAGAAATTACTTTTTGTGCCACTAAGTTTGCTACTGTAGATTTGACTTTGTCGATAGCTTCTAACAAGTTTTCCCCTCCCCTTTTCTGTACGTCTAACATTACGACTGGAAATCCATTCTGTCGCGCATAGCTTGTCGTATCAGCATCTCCAAAATAAATGTCTGCAACTTCATATAAATGCACACTGTTACCCTCTTCGCTTTTTACTACCAAGCTGTCAAACTGATGTGCTTTTTTAAACTTTTCGCCTACAATTACGGCTTGATCTACCCCATCAATGGAAAGATTACCAGCCCCCATATTCATGTGGCCTGCTCGAATAGCGTTTTCAATGTCACTAAAACTCACCCGTTTCGCTTCCGCATCATCCCGTCTTATTTCGATGTTTAACTTCTGCTGTTGAACACCACGAATATTCACCTCAGAAATAGACTCTATCGCTTCAATTTCTTCTTCTAAAATTTCCGCTTTAGAATTGAGCTTATCAACTGGGTAATCTCCCGAAAGATTAATATTCACAACTGGGAATTGAGTCACATCCATTTTTTGAATGGTTGGCTCCGAAGGCAAATCTTTCGGGAATTCCTTATCAGACCGGGCTTCTTTCACCGCATTATCTACCAACTCTTTCGCTTCATCAGGTGTTACTACAAAATTAAACTTAACTTGAATTGATCCAAAGCCTTGAATGGATGTGGAAGTGATTTCATCAATGTTTTTAATGGTATTGATTTCATTTTCAATTGGCCTGATAATTTTCTCTTGAATTATCTCTGGTGAATTTCCGGGATAAGGAACTCCGACATAAATTTCTGGAATTTGAATTTCTGGGAAACTTTCTCTTGGCATGGAGAGGTAGGAAATTAACCCTCCAATTACTACAATTACAAGAATCAGAAATACCGTTTTTCTATTGTTAACCGATAGTGTAGAAAGGCCGAATTCTTTTTTTAAATTCCCTTTCTCTGATTGGTCAAAATTCGAGTTTTCTTGGTTTTCCATAATGATTACTGATTTATCAATTCCTCTACCGCAAGTCCATCATAAACCGATTGGCTCCCTTGATTGATTACATTCATGCCTACTGACAGACCGCTCTTAATTTCGGTAAATCCACCATAAGTCATTCCTGGTTCAACAGCCATTGATTTAACCAAAAAATGCTTGTCCTCTTTTTGTCCAACAAATACAATGTCTCTACCTTTAGAATCTTGCGTAATTGCACTTGAGGGCACCACAATTGCCGAATCCTTTACGTAATCTCGAATTCTAATTGTGGCAACCAAATTCGGGATGAACTGGTCATTTCTTGGCAAATTCACACGAATTTTTAGCGTTCTATTTGTTGGGTTAACAAACCTTCCAATACTTGAAATTTTCAAATTATCTACCACTACGTCTAAAGCGCTAAAGGAAACAGAAGCACTATTTTCGGTATTTAACCTACTCAAATAAAATTCAGATATATCTGCAGCTACATGCACTTTTTCAAGACTAATTAATCTTGCTACAGGAAAACCCGGTGGAGATAGCTCTCCCACAACAGGGGTCAAGTCCTCAATATATCCTGTAAAAGGAGCAACTAATGCCGACTTTCCCGCTCGAGTCCTGAGCGTTTCAAGAGTTTTTTGCAGTGTTTTGTATTGTCCTTCTGCTTGCTTTACATTAAACTCTGAGGCAACTCCCTGATCATATAGTGACTTCTGTTTATTAAAGTTGTATTCTGCCAAAGTCAGTTGCTCTTGAAGTTCATTGATGTTTGAAGCAATAAGAGCAGCATCAAATGAAGCAATAACTTGCCCTTTATTAACAATCTGCCCCTCCTCGACGTTTAATGCCTTTATAACCCCTCCAACTTCAGGAATTAAGAGGACATTTTGATCTGACTCAACATAACCTTGCGCAGCAAAATAGTGCTCAAATTGAGCCGTCGCTGTTTCAAACAGCGTCACTTTGGGATAGATAACCATCTTTACAGTGTCCAGTTTCTTAATTCTAAGATCTATTTGTTTGATAGAGTCTTGAAACCTAGACTTATCCGCTTTTAATTGAACAAGTGTAGCGTTTTCATTCGAGCTATTATCGCAAGCTTCAATCAAGCTTAAAGAGAGAATAATTAGCGCACTAAACTTAATGTATTTCATGTTTCCAAGTTTTAGAGTAGACCTATTCATTTACAGTTAATTTATCTAGTTCGAGTTTTGATTTAAGCATCTGATATGCTGAATTAATATAATCCGATTGAGCTTGTATAAATTGGTTTTCAATTTGTGTGAAATCAGTACTTGATATGATTCCCTCTTTAAATTTAA
>JACKZZ010016917.1_pt1 | contig 63418 bp, 30 predicted proteins | sample 8027871 | NCBI WGS metagenome assembly JACKZZ01 (sample SAMN15724774, study PRJNA655200) | protist metagenome | isolation source: fluorescence activated cell sorting (FACS) single amplified genomes of... | place: USA: West Boothbay Harbor, Gulf of Maine | collected 2000-07-19
TATCCTTAGATAGCTTGTTTTTGTCTTCATGTGGCGGAGAAGCTTCTGAAACTTTACTCGCATCCACATCATCTGTTGACACAGCATTATACAAAACCTCGTCATGCACGTGCGTCTGTTCAACTTGTTCATCACCGATCATATTTCGCTCTTCAGAATCAGCCTGATCTAGCCGATCTTGCTGAAGTTGTTGCTGATCAGATTCATTCCCGCTGATCATACCGTCTTCTCGCTTATCTGCCATAGACAATATATATCCTTTATTGTTCGATCTGCGACCTTACTCTACAATCACCGCAACTATTCTCTAATTTCCACATAAGACAAGGGAAAAGTAATGCTGCTTGGTCCCGGGCCCCCGCTATTTGTCATCGTTAATACCGATCTTATAAGCAACTTATCTGTTGGTTTTATTGTTTAAAACATTGTAATTAGACGTAATTAATAAAATGAATATAGGAAGCGCTCCCATTGGCCCTGTAAATGAGCAATATGCAACAATCTCTGGAAATTCTGGATTACCTATTAATGTTGCAGAATATGAAAGATATGCCAAGTCAACACTGGCAAAGAATGCTCATGATTACTATGCATCTGGTTCCAACGATATGATAACATTACGAGAGAATCGTGATGCGTTTTCACGTCTTCGTATAATTCCACGAACATTACATGATGTTTCTCATATTAAGACAGATACAACTATCCTTGGAGACATTGTTGCAAGTCCTATATTAATAGCACCAACAGCCATGCAGCAAATGGCACACCCAGATGGTGAAGTTGCTTCTGCTCGTGCAGCGGAAAGACTCAATACATTATATACCTTATCATCATGGAGCACAAAAAGTTTAGAAGATGTCAGCTCTGCAGCACCAAATGTATTAAAATGGTTTCAACTTTATGTATATAAAGATAGAAAAGTTGTTGCAGATCTTGTAGCTAGAGCAGAACGTGCTGGATATAAAGCATTTGCAGTTACAGTTGACACACCTATTTTAGGAAGAAGAGAAGCAGATATTAAAAATAAATTTGCTTTACCATCACATTTAACAATGGGTAATTTTACTAAAGCTGGTGGTTATCATGCATCTGGTCCACAAAGTTCAGGCAATACAGGATCTGGTTTGGCATCATATGTATCTAATCTAATTGATCGCAGTTTAACGTGGAATGATATCACATGGTTGCGCTCTATTACAAAATGTAAAATTGTCGTCAAAGGTATTATGGGTGTTGAAGATGCTATCAAAGCTGTAGAGCATGGTGTAGATGCTGTATGGATAAGCAATCATGGTGCTAGACAATTAGATACAGCACCAGCTACTATTGAAGTACTACCTGAAATTATACGTGCTGTAGCTGGTCGAGTAGAAGTATATTTAGATGGTGGAGTCACTCGTGGTACAGATGTCTTCAAAGCCCTTGCTTTAGGTGCTCGTGCTGTCTTTGTAGGTAGACCTGTATTATGGGGTCTTGCACACAATGGTGAAGATGGTGTACATCATATTATGACATTACTCAATGATGAATTGAATTTAGCACTAGCTTTGGCAGGTGTGGCAGACATTGCGGAGCTCAAACCCAGTTTCATTCGTACCGCAGCATCTTTTCAAGCACGTTTATAGAAAGAAAGAAAGAAAGAGAGAGAGAAGGATAGTACACGTACGCAGAGCTGTGTTCATTTGTAAAGTTTATATCATTATCAATAATACGAAGTGGTAATTCTCCCTCACAGGATTCCACCATGGTGATGCAAAGCCCAAGAGAGTACGACAATCCATGAATTGGGAAACCAATTTTGTTGAAACCTATCAACTGGATTCCAGCTCACCATTTTGCAAATCATTTGGGGAAAAAGTTGCAAAAATGATGGTTGACGGGGTCGATCGGGCAGGACAGGGATCCGGAGGAAACGGTCGGGGGGACCAGGATCCTTCCGCTCCGATACATTTCGCTTTTATTAGTGACTCATTTTCTTTAACTCTTATTATAAACACACAGATCAAGATGGACCCTCGTATGATGATGCAAATGCAACAGATGCAAAATTCTGGTGCTACTCAACAACAAATACAAGAATTCATGATGAAAGCAATGCAAAATGGTGGAGGTATGCCTCCCAGTGGTGGCGGTGGTGGTGCTATGCCTCCAAATGCTATGATGGGTGGCCCTGGTGGTGGTGGTAATGAAACCATGGCCATGCTGCAAGGTGGAATGACAATGGGTGATGTTAACCCTAGAGGTTACATTACTTCACCAAGAGGTAGTCAAAGTATGTGGAAAGAATTGGTTAAAATTTTTCCTGAAGCTCAAAATCATTTATATCCTGATGAAATTGAAGCTGAATTAACTGATGCCAAATTTAAAGCCCATATTGATAAGTGTACTGCCGATATGATTGCTGACCCACCAGTACCCCGTCCAAGATGTGAGGGTTATGTCAGTCAACAAATTTATTTTAGAGAAGAAAAGCAACGTAAAATTGAGGATAATGATGAAGAAATTCGAGTTAGACGAGTTAGTCATATTGGTGCTTTAGAAAATGTCATAAAACTTTCTCAAGAAAAATTACTGAAAGCAGAAACAACTTTAGAAAAAGAAAATGAAAAATTGGCAACATGTGTGGAAACTCTTGATACCAATCAGAAGATTGTTGATGATCTTACAGCTGGTAGTGGACCAGATTCAAGTGATGTTGTTGAAGAGGCTACTGCTGCAAAAGTTCAAGCTGATGCTGATAACAAAGCGGCTAAAGAATTCACTAAGACTCAAGCAGCAGCTAAAAAGGAAGCTGCTAATGTAAAAACTGCTGCAAAGAAGGAAGAATTACTTGCCAAAAGCAATCTTAAGAAAGCTGAAACAGAACTTAAAAAGGGTAAAGGTGATGCTGCTGAACTACAAGCTGCTGTTGATGAATGTCAACGTCTAGCTGCTGCAGCATCTGAAGCTGTAGCTGCTGCTGAACAAGCTGAAAAAGATGCAAAACAAGCTGAAACTGATGCTAAAGCTGCTGAAAAAGCTGCTGGTGAGGCATTAAAATCCGCTACAAAGGCTGAACAGGATGCTAAGAAAGGTGCTAGTGGTGCTGCATCAGCGCTTACAAAAGCCAATGCACAAGTTGTAAGGGCTGAAACAAGCATTACTGCTCAACAGAAGAAAGTAGACAAAGCTAATAATGATGTCAATGGTCCAAAGGCACTAATTCAAGAAAAAAAAGATAAAATAGCAGTAATTGAAGGCCAAATTAAAGAATTTGAGGATGATACAGATGATTGTAAGACAAAAATTACTGAATCATTTGAATCTGTTAAGAAAGTTTGCGCGGATGCTCGTATTGAAGAACAAGCTGACATACTCAAAACTTATCAAGATGCTCGTGATATGTTAATAAAAGATTTAAGAAAACATGTTAAGAATATTGATTGCATTGAACAACTTCGTAAAGATCGTATTGCAACACACGGTGAAAAAGAACTTGAAAAACGAATTGCATTTGCACTAAAAATTGGCCAAATGAAGCAAGCGGAAAATGTTCGTAGAGATGGCTTAACTCGTACATGTCTTCAATGTGGTGCTAAATGCAATGGAGTTAATGCTGCAAATCATCATGCAAGTGCTGCACTTGCAGTTGGTAGCGGATTGTGTGACAGTATTTTCAAATGGTATGCAATTGGTCAACAAGGACAAAAACCTGATGTTACATTTAAAGCTGATGAAGATACAAGTCATTTAGCAATTTGTGCACCTATGCTTGATTCTGCTGTTTGGAATGATGTTTATAAAATGAAGGATCACGATTTATTACTTTATGCTTTTCAAGCGGATATTGTTACTAACCCATATGATGGTTGGTGGGCGGAGTTTGAGGGTGCGTACTATTCTAATTTTAAAAAACAAGATCCTAAATCAGGCGCACTTATTGCTAGGGAAGCTTGGAAAGCACTTCCAGAGTCTTTAAAGCCAAAACCACCAACGCGTGATATGGATATTTATGATATCACGGGTCTGAGTTGGAACGAACAAATGAGGATGTATACACGTGATAAACTCCAGAAAGGTCATGCTCCTAAGGAAGGAGATCGATTTACCTATTTAACACGTAGCCACGAGTGGTGGGCTAACGGAAAGCCTAGCGAGTTATTAAAAGAAGCAACTGGTAATTAAAAGTGAGAGAGGTTTGATTCATGGTGAGTTCTCACAAGGAAAGGTATTAGATCTAAGATAATAGCACTACAACTTTCATAGACAAGGTTCTGCAATTCCTAACATAGTTTAAGAAATGTAATGTTATAAAATCATGAATCCATATTCGCTCATTATTTTTACATAGCTTTTCTTCCATCTCTCCTTTTTTTCAAGTTTTGGGCTCGGTTAATAATAATTATTCTCCCTCAACCAGGGTTACAAAACATCTATGGAAATCAGCATTAGTCCGTTTAACCAAGTAACTTCCCTACTTCCTATCTAAGTAACTACTAAGCAGACCAGCACCTATATATAATCCAGTGCCAACAACTGTTTGTAGTGTTGATAGAGGTTCTCGTTCTACAGCTCTTTCAGGTATTTGCTCACCAGCCTTGTCCTTACATTCTTCCATACGGCACTCCGCACGACATAGGGGACACGGAAAAGGTTCTCCATGTCTTGATGCCCAAGCAGTCACGCATGTGCGACACAGGGTATGCTGAGCAGGACAAGGTAGGATTGTGTCCATGTCGTTCGTACCCAGACACACAGGGCACTCATCTTCTTCTTCCTCAGTCTCATTCTCAGCCAGCTGCTGTTGCGATTGCTCTCCTTGTTCTCCTCGATCGTCTAATTCTCCTTGATCATTCCCCTCTTGATCCTGATCCTGTTCATGTTCTTGCTCCTGATTCTGCATCTGCTGTTGTTCCCTGGTGCTTTCACGTTCCTTCCAGTGCTGTCTCCGTTGATCCTCACAGTCAAATCTGTCCGGCAGCAACAACAAGTCGTACCGGCAGTCAAGCATGTCATTGGCAATACGCATACGCGCATCATCATCAAATATTTGGGAGGTTTGCAAAGATTGCAAGGTGAGCTCCGATAATTGTTCGATGCTAATACAGTTAAAAATAGCATTACCCAGAGCTCTTTTGCGGGCATCTGGGAGCCCATCTTGCACTTTCTTACTACGACTGAAGATGGTTACAACCATCTGTCGAAAGCGGTGAAAGAGAGCCTCTTCATCAAGAGCATCAGCTCCACCTTCGTTATCAACATTGGCTAAATCACATTTCAATGCTTTGGACAGAGCATCCCATTCCCCCATCATAGCCATCTCTGCCAGCTGTGCCTTGCTCTCATCGGGAATGTAAGGACTTCCCGAAAGAGTTTCTATAAGCAACTGAAAAGCTGTGTTTCCATCTACTGCAGCACTAATTGTTTCTATTAAAGCACGTTTACGAACACTGGGCAAAGTAGCATGCAGGGTGACAGAATGCTCAATAGCATACAAAAACCATGATTTTGCATCTTGATAGTTCGCCATTGCGTGGAATAATGCTGTAATGGCCCGTGGATTTCTGTCCTGGATCCTACCCGCCCGAGTCCGAGTTGTTGACGAGATCCTGGCTCGATTTTGAGAGAGATTCGATGATATTTGGGTTTGATATGCGTAAATCACTGCATGATGTGGGTATTTTAGTAGATATCGAAGGAGGGAATGCTGCATCGATATATAACGCTAATCGGCCTTATGCTGCTCGTGGGATCTGGCTTTGGGGAGAGTATATGCTGCAATTTAGATGACCCTAATGTACTTTTGCAGTGTGTTATTGGAAGATTTGAGTCCCACAACTCTCAAATTCAAGAGCTTGGTGTTGAAGACAAAGGTGCCTTGGTAAGCTTCTACACGGCAGATATAATAAACTATGCAGCCTATGCATATGCATTGAACGCTTTATGGGCTAAAGAACAGAATCTACAGTTAAGACTTCTAAGTGACAACACAGGTCATAATTTTGAAACTCGTGATCCTCGTTGGAATCGTGTTGAAATTATGCGTAGGGGTCTAGAAGAAGAATCCTTGAGCTTCATAGTCTGGGTAGATGCAGACTTGGTTGCATTGGATCCAAAGCTATCCCCAGCTCAACTACTCATGTCTCATCCCCAAGCAGATATTCTCATAAGCGCAGAGCGGCATGCAGAGACTGGTGTAGCCAATACAGGTTGTATGATAGTGAGAAATACAGTCTGGTCAAAACATTTTCTCAAGGATTGGTGGTACGGTCACACGAGGTATAATGGAGAAGTAAATACAAATATTGATGAAAACTTCACACATCATATAATAGCACATGATCAATACTACTTTGACCGCTTATATCGCTCACTTTCAATAAGCGATCAATCACATATTTTCATACTGCCAACAGAAGCCCTGAACAGTGTACCACCGGCTCATCTTCATCAATCGTCAAATCATCAGGTATTGCACTTAATGGGACAAGCTAATGAATTACGAGCTGAAACATTTAAGCTTGGTTATAAAAATGCTTGCCAATATCATAATAATGATAGTAAGGAATCTTATGGTCACCGATCTCAATATGGTTTATCTCGTCATGTACTTGCAGATCTTGCTTTGAAATCACAACAAAAACGTCTTGTTCAAGCTGTAAAGTTACTTTCACCATCTCATAATATAATAGCAGAATGGCAAGCTGCTGCATCAGAAGCTAGAGAGCTATTACTTCAATTGGCGCAAGCATCGACATACAACGGAGATGATAACAACATAAACCATACTTCGACAGTAGCAGCACATATAAATCATGACGTTCTTCGATGGATTCTTCAAAAAACCATTCAATCTTTAAAAGAAGTAGATTCACATGTAAATAAAAAAAATATAATACAGATGAAAGTTGATCTATTGAACATGTGCGCTACTGTTGGTCACGATTTACTGCAAGTTATCGTCACCAGAAGCAATAAACATACAACTACCGATTATTCTCAGTATGCTGATAAAGATATGACCATTATCATATCATTAATCTCACAATGGCAACCTCAGTCATGGGAAAATTGGAGATTGGTACATGCACAAACATTGCAATGCTTACAACATCTTTCTGTATCGGTTTCTGGTCACCGTCAATCCACACAAACTGTTACAGAGATGATGTCAATTTTGCTTCAAACTACAGGCCAACAAGAAATAATTGAAAATAATTTTGAAAATGCTATAAATTTATATTTACAAGCTATATGTATACTAAAACAACAATATTTTCATCACAATAGTGATATAATAAATATAAATGATTGGAGTGAGAAACATGAATGTAGATTATCTTTCCCTCAGCTGACAGCTCAACTCGTTCGTGCGGTGCGGACGGTACCAGCTGATCAATCAATACCAAATCTAGCACATTTGGTGAAACCATTGAGTCATTTAGGCACTTTATTATGCAAAGTACGTTCTAATTCAAGAACGTTGGTGGAAGTAGATGATACAGGAAATAAAAACCTAAGTAAAAGTCTTGGTGATATTCAGATACAAAATGCCTATAAGTATCACCATGAGGCAGCATTATTGCAGCGAATATTACTAGAAATGGAAACACAAGCAAAAAATGATCATCTTATACTTATTCAAGTATTAATTCAACATGCATATTGTCACTTTAATGATGACAATTCTGACAAAACGCATGCGCAACAAATATTGTTGGAAGCCCTAAGTGTATGTAACAAACCGTTTTCCGCTATTAGTGAAAAGAAAATGGCAAATGAATATAAATTAGAAATAAATGAGCTATTGAAATTAATACCACTTGAACAAGAACGAATAAAGACACAAAGAAAAACATTAAATAAAGTATACAGAAGAAGAAAAAGTGCGAAGGGTCAATGAACCAAGATTGAGATAGTTATATGATGAAACGAAACATAATGTAAAAAGGTGTTTTTATTGTAGTATAATTAGAATTGAGATTTAAATATAATGAACAAAATACATTTTTATTTACATTATGTTATTTGAATACAAATCATTTGCCTGGAACACCTAACCTTCCTTGTCTTTCACCTTAATTTAATAGAAGATAACAAGCTCTTTCGTGGTTTTACATTAACAACATTTTTTGCTTTATGTAAGAGTTTGAAAAGACCAGTACCGATAGGTATAGGCACACCCATGATGATGCATTCACTAACTCCAACAATACAGTCCTCTCTCGCGTGAACAGCAGCATCAAATAAATGATCAGTAGTCTTCTCGAATGAGGCCAACATAAGTACACTTTCTCTCATTTTAGCAACACCAAATCTAGTAATACCTAATACTTCTCCTTTAAATGTCATAACATCAGATAATAACATTAAATGTCGTCTATCAACAGTAATACCATATGATTTCATAATAAAACTAATTTCAGATGCAATAATGGATCGGGCGGCTTCAATACCAAGAACATCTTGCATATCCATAATATGATTACTTTTAGTGTCTAAACCATCGACACCTGTTGAACCAATAACTTCACGTAATCCATATCCTTCAACAAGTAAATAATATGATTTATCACCATTATTATCTAGTTCTTCATTTATAACCGCACGACTCACGGAGGAATAGCCTTGTACAATAATATGAGGTAAAGCCGTTTTTAGTGCTTGAGTTGCAAACATAGTTTTCTTTTCAGATTTAATACCATATGACGATGCAGCACTACTTTTACTTTCTTTAGCATCAGGTGGTATAATACGTAATCGGTCATTATTTTTTCCTACAGTATAAACGTGACGATCCTTGAGGTTGCGTAGTACTCCACTTTTTACTTCTGGACCAACATTACCATTTAATATAGCATTACGCACTGTTGTTGCGTTAACATTTAAATGTAGTTTACGTATAGTATCCGTATCCAATCGAATAGAAATATAGGAACCATCACTACAATGAACTTCTTTCATATAAATCGCGACTTCACCTAAGGTTGTTTTCTCTATCTGTGCTTTCACTATTCTTGCAGATACAACACTATGGTTTTGAATTAAACGTGCTTCTATAATAGGTGTTGATATTAATTTTGATGCATTAATAATCTCTTTTAAACGAGGAACACCAAGTGTTACATTCATTGATGCAACACCAGCAAAATGAAACGTTTTTAATGTCATTTGGGTACCTGGTTCAGATAATGATTGTGCACCTACAGCACCAACAGCTTCTCCTGGTTGCACGATAGACATATTATACCTATGTAATGCACCTGCAAGAATCATACGAAGTTGCTTAGTTGTCATACGTAGAGTATTATCACATAACAAACGATTAGCCTCCTTGTATGCAGGATTCTTTTTTGCATGTGCTTGGTCAACCCATTTTTCTTTCTGTTTAGACGTCATTTTAGCTAAACGAGCTCTTAGTGCTGCTAAAGTTTCATTATCAAGACTACTATCACCATTTAATGTTTCTAATGACTTTAATTTTGATGCAAATTTATAAAAAAATTCATGAATTTCTTCCCAAAATCTTTTTGCAACATGACCATCCTTGTGGAATGTAGCGAATGGTTCCTTCGTTAGCTCACTATCTATTAATGTAATAATTTCTTGTGATGTTAAAGGATCATCAGCTGCATCGTCAACAGCAACTTTACCGTGGTCGCCACCTAACCCACGATTGATAGGTTGATTATCATTAATTCGTAAATCTTTATATTTCTCTTTATGAAGGCAAACATTAATTGATAAACGATTAAAATCAACAGGACGATCCCCCTTTTCCATAACTTGAGGATTTAAACCATCATCACCATAACTAAATTGTACAACAGTTTGTTCAGAATTTCTGATAGTATTATCATATTGCATCGATAAATCTTCAAGAGCTTTCATAAGACGACGAGCCATATAGCCTGTTTCAGCTGTTTTCACTGCTGTATCAACAAGACCTTCACGACCACCCATAGTATGAAAGAAAAATTCTGTTGCTGTTAATCCTGAAAAAAATGAATTAGCAACAAATCCTTTTGCTGCAGGATCTAATGCACCGACGGGGAAATGTGGTAAAGTTCGACCGACGAATCCATCTTGAATACGTGCACCTCCAACAGATTGCTGGCCAAGACATGCAATCATTTGTGAAATATTCAAAGGTGAACCTTTAGAACCTGCTTGTGCCATACATAATGGAGCATTTCTATAATCCAATGCACCTAATGCAGCTTGACCACATGCTTCACGAATTTTACCAAGCAAACCATTCACCTCACTTTCTAGTGATTGTAAAGCATCACAACCTGGTTTTAGTTTAATTTTACCAGATTTATATGCTTCAATTTCATCTTCAGCTTGTAATTGACCACTCTTTAATGTTTTAGATTTAATATCAAGCATAATTTTACTAGGTGTAACATCATTGACACCAATAGAGAATCCTCTATCTCCCATAAATCTTGCACACAGCTTCGCTAAGCGGCTCATACATCTAGTGGTTTCTTCCGTTCCGTAATCTCGAATAAGTACATAAAATAATCCTGATTTGTTATCACTACCAAGTGTTTTTTTACCTAAATTACCAGATATTAGTTCACCACCACGGAATGCAACATAACCATCTTCTGGACAAAAATGTTCATTAGCAGTATAAAATTTTTCCTGGCATTCAATATTTACCATAGAGTCAGCTTCTGCATTGGGTCTAACTAGTAATGACATCACCTGTTTTCCAGTCCATAATTCACGCGGTTTAATAATAGCTGGCAGTGGTAAATCAATTTCTTCATTAGCATCAGATAAATATGCTATCATTCTACAGAAATCAGCACGAGTAAAGAAAACATCTTTTTTAGTTATTAAATAGGCACCAGTTATAAAATCTTGAGTAGCAGCTACTAATGGTTCACCATTTCGTGGTGTGACTAAATTTTGTGTAATAGACATTAATTCTGATGCTTCTGCTTTTGCTTCCTCGGTTTGTGGTAAATGCATATTCATTTCATCACCATCAAAATCAGCATTGTATGGTGTACATGCACATTCATTAAATCTGAAAGTTCTCCAAGGCATAACTTTAACTCTATGTGCCATAATAGACATTTTGTGTAATGATGGTTGACGATTAAATAATACAATATCATTATCAAACATATGACGTTCAACAACATCACCAATTTTTAACTGTGTAGCAACGCGCTCACGATTGGCGAAGCCTAAGGACAACACCATACCACTCACAGTACGTACGATGTTTGCTCCAGGATGCTGTTCTGGTCCATTTAATACAGCAGATCTTAATTTTTCAATATTATGCGCATTTACTCTATCAGGATATGTCATTACTTTTGCAACTAATTGTGGTACACCAACTTGATCAATTTGCAAATTAGGATCTGGAGAGATGACAGTTCTCCCAGAAAAATCTACACGTTTTCCAGATAAATTACCACGGAAACGCCCTTGCTTACCTTTTAATCTTTGACATAAACCTCTATTAGCTCTAGCACCCATCATAGCACGTGGTATACCAGGTGTTTCACCATTAATGAATAATGCTACTTGAATTTGTAAATATTCCCAATCCTCTGCAACCATTTTCATAGACGCTCCTCTATCTAATGCTAATTTTAATGCGTTGTTCATTTCAACAATTTGTTGTAATGTAATAGTAATATCATCCTCTGTACTACCACCACCAATTTCTTGTGGTACGGATGGACGAATAGGCACTGGAGGTACAGGGACTGACCACATAATAAGAGTGTCTGGTTTTGAGAAGTCTCCATTCATCCATAATAACTCGAAATCTTCCTCAGGAATACGGCTTAATAATTCATATGCTCTCATAGGGTTAATTAAATCAACATTTTTAGTATATTGCTTTAAATCTGGATGAGAATTACGAATTGATTGCATATTCTGATCATGAGCCTCGACAAAGTCTGGTGGCATATTTTTACTTCGCCATTTTTCATGAATTATTTTAAAGAATGCACCACCAACTTTTTTAACTACACCGTTACAATATCCACAACTAGGACAACGGTAAGTCGATTTACACGAGTCGACAACTTTCTTAAATTGCTGTGCTTTGTATAATGCGCTCTTATTAGAACCATTTCTTAATCTTTGCATAATTTGTTCTTTTTCGGTACTGGATACCATAACTTTTGAACAACGTTTACATATACATTGTAAAATCGTTAATGTATGTTTAAAGAAGCCAGCATGAAACACAGGTAACTCTAATTGAATAAAACCAAAATGACCAGCACAATTTGCTAAATTTTTACCACATGTTTGGCATTTATCAGGATTAGCTTTACCACTGACACCCATTCGTGGATCCATACAGCCGTCAACCGCAGGGTGTCGCTGAGGATTAACATTGTTTGCTGGAGAAAAAATTGTGCGATTGCATACCTTTACTTCAGAAACCTTTTGGATGTCAGAAGAGTGCAAGGTGCCGAATTGGATCTGACTAATCTTCTTCGGAGCGCTGCTTTTCGCCACAATTTCTTTCATGGTTAATGCAAGGGTCAAGGTACTACCTCTAAAGCAGTACTCCACCACAACACAAGCCCGTAAAAGCCACCATGAGTGCCCCTCGCCTTTTGCCGCCGGCCAAATAGTTCGTGCGTACGTTGGGGCTCCCCATGTTTGTATCTTTGTATAAAAAAAAGCTTGCTATGAGTAATGCTGATATAGAAATACATGAGATATTTGTGCCCGGGCGTCTTTGTTTGCTGGGAGAGCATACAGATTGGGCGACTACTTATCGATCTCTCAATCCCTCTATTTCTGTAGGCAGATGTATTGTCTGTACAACTTCGGAAGGTTTGTATGCACGAACGCATCAAAGTGATGATAAAGTGCTTACATTCATACACTCGAATGACAATGGGACAAAGACATCAATAAATTGCAATCTAGATGAAGATAGTCTGAATAGTAGATGTCAGATATCTGGTAACTTTTTTGCCTATGTCCTCGGCACCGCCGCGGCTGTGCTGGAATACTTACACGATACTTCTCAATTAACTGAATCCGAATATCAATATAAAAAAAGAGTAGAACTAGGAGAAGCAGGTATCATAATAGACAACTATAACACAACATTACCTATGAAGAAAGGACTGTCCAGTAGTGCTGCAGTGTGCGTCATGGTAGTGAAGTGTTTTATGGCGGTGTTTGGCGTAGCTATGACTCACGAAACCATCATGAAAATAGCGTATGATGGAGAGCGTAAAACAGGTAGCCAGTGTGGCATGATGGATTTCTGTGTTACAATGGGTAAAGGGGTAGGATTGATGACCATGGCAGCTGATGGGTTTTTCCGTTTATCAACTTTGCAAGTGAGGTCTCCTATATATTTAGTCGTTGCAGATATGAAACGCACAAAGGATACTGTAGTTATACTAGAAACATTAAATTCATGTTTCCCATACTCAAAATCAGTATCAGAAGAACTATTTCATGATTACATATCTATAAGTCAGCAACTGTGCTTAGATGCTGTTATTGCAATTGAAAATGGAAATTTATCTATTCTTGGCGATTGTATGTTCAAAGCTCAAGCAGCATTTGATGCTGGAGCTCTTGATATATGCCCCGATGAGTTGACTTCACCACGTTTACACGAAATTATAGAATATGATGGTTTGAAAGCACTGGCACTAGCCATTAAGGGAGTGGGGTCGCAAGGTGACGGTTCTGTTCAAGTATTAACATCTTCAGAAGAGAAACAGAAAGAAGTACAATTATTGCTTGCAAATGAGCTTGGTTGTGATACATTTGCTATAACTATACCAAGTAGTGATGTGCTTAGTGCTAGTGTTAGTAAACCTACGGTATTACCACAAAGTAGTGCACATGACCTTCGTTGTCGGTGCGGCTGTCTTCCAAATATCAATTCCTTATTTGAAATGGCAGCACTGCGTGCGAAGCGACGAGAAGAAAAGTTAGCAGCAGCAGTAGCAACGACATCAATGACATCAACGGCAGCAATAACAAAAGCTAATAATGGTAATAATGAAATTAAAATCAAGTCATTTCCTGCGTTGATTACTTCAGTGTACAGAATTCGATATTGTGTGGTCACAACATCAAAAACTTCATCAGTTTCCAGTGCATTGTTTACGGAATTAGAAGCTTGTGCAGTAGAATACATAGCCGTATTGATCAAAGATAGTACAATGTTAGAGATATCAAGTATCAAAACTAATGCACATTCTACCAAAAAAAGCGTTATCCCATATTTCGTAGATACTGATGCTGTCCAAACATGGTTGAGAGAACAACAGGTAAAGCTAAAAAATAATGATAAAAATTATAATGAAATATTGGTTATTGATGGTAATTGCGTGTCTGCAAGTGATATATTTGACCATATTATCCTTGGCAAACCAGCTAGTGGCATCACAGTTCACAATCTCCAGGAAAGTTTGCACGTGTAAATATATTTGTGTCATTTGTGTCATTATTGGAATTAGAAAATGTATATTTGTAAGCTTTTCTATAGTTAACCAATCGTATAATTCGCGTATAGACCCACCCCGTTGAGAACCCACGTCGAATCTTCGAATCTTGCTACCAGATCGAGTCCGGAAAAGTGATGTGATTATCTATCTCACCTTAAATACAGATTTTGTAGCTTCGGTCTGCCCCGCCGCGCCAGTCATATATTCGGCGCGGCAAATTGACATCCTTTCGGCTTATAAACTCATTATATTGGGTTTCATTGGACTCAATGCAAATATTGATATTAAAAACCTAAACTATCAAGCGACAAGACTATAAATTTGAGTAATAAGTGAAAAGTGCGTGAATCTACAAGCAATCTAGTATGTCCTTGTTAAACTGGGCAAAAGGAGTGATAGGAATACCTAGCACTCCAACAATCGACAGAGATGAAAATACAGTGCAGCGAAAAGACCCAGTGGTTCTGCCGCAACTGAAAAAAAATCGAAAACAGGCATCAGGGCCTCCAACAGATTACGTCCTGGAGGCAAAGAGACTATTTCTGAGTATGGGAATGAGTTTTACAAATTTAGGTTCATCAAAGCGAAAAGATATTGATAAAAATGATATTATTGTTGATGACGATGACGATGAAACCGATAAATCCAATATATATCGTAATTTGAATATATTGTATAAGAACCCCTCAACAGGTGGTATCATTTTCACAGGTAATGATCGCGCAGCCAGTAATTTGAATATATTAACAAAAAATAGGATAACATCAGTAGTTAACTGTACAAGGCCAGCAGTGGCAGGTACATTACCTAATTATCACATTAATACAGGTCGAATACGCTATTATGACTTTCCTATAGCTTGCTGGAATGCATATGTACTTGAAGATGATTTCGGAGAAAAATGCAAAGGACAAGGTCAACGTTATGATCAACTAACAAAGTTTCTAAAACCAATGTTACAATTCATTGAAAAGACTATTAATAGAGGTGAAAATGTCTTAATACATTGCTTGGCAGGTGCACACCGCGCTGGCACAACGTCAATCATATGTTTAATGCACTTTAATGATCTCAAAGCAGGTAAAGCAACCAAATTAGCAAAATCAATTCGTCCAGTTATTGACCCTATATCCGATTTCCCACGTTTATTAGATTTATTTGAACAATATAGACGTAATGTAAACACGGGTCATATCAATGAGCCAATTTTAAGTGGAAATGCACTTGGACGTTCAATATCAGCTCAACCGATGAACCCAAATAGTAAGGAAGCTGCTGAAGTATTATATAAACAAGCAAAAGATCTTAATAATGCAGTAACATCGACGAATAGATTAGTTGAATCATTAAAACAAGGTGAAAAAGGATATAGTAGTAGACCCAGTAGTAAGTCAATGAAACGCAGGCGCTCAAAAAGTGGCGGTGAGTCTCTAGACAAATTAGACGCAAAGTCTGCTGAAAGACTAGAGATGCAAGCACAGCATAATGCACAAATTCGTTCAAATATGAGAAGAAGAGGTTCAGCATCTGATATTCTTATGGCAACATCTGGTACTAATATCAATAATAAGAAAATTCTTAATTCTATAAATGAAATTAATAACGAAAGAAACACTTCTACGCTTATGAGAACGAAGTCAGAAGCTATAGCAAGTACAATAGTATCAAATGAAATATCATCTAACAAATTAGAAACATTAAATACAGTGAATAAACCAACAAAGGAACGGTCTCGTATCAATCGATATTCACACGATGGCGTAGTTAGTCTCCCAAGGAGGAACAGTAAATCAGCATTAGTTAGTTCAATAAATTTATCAAAATTATCTCATATGCCTGATATTTCAATACCATATACTTACACATCTGATATTCAATCATTTACATCATAAAATCAATATATATATGAGGAAAGGCATGAATAATTTTGTTTAATACAGTGCTTTTCAAACACTGCAATGCACTTATTACTATTGTATTTGAAATTTGAACAAAGTTTGTAAATTATATACATAACAAGTACACAAAATAATATTATTTATTTATCCATATATCCATTCATTATTTAAACGACAAGAATGAGGCACTGGTATTGAACGAATGTAACCGTCAATGTCCAACAAACGTGCATTATCTTTAGCATCAAATACTTGACCAACATGTTGATATGTGGGTGGTCTCTTTGATGGAAATGGTCTTGCATTGGGATATTTATCACAGCAATAACTATCATGTGATAGTTGATTATCTTGAACCAATGGCCATATTTCAGAATCAAGAAAACTCATATCTGCAAAATATTCATCTTTATTTTCCCATTTTTCAATTAAATCTTTTATTTGATTTAAACTACCTTTGGTTCCACCCCACATACCACCATTCATAGAATGACAATGATTCACATGATCACGCATGATATGTATAGGATAATTAGATGATATCCATTCCTGCACAGCCATAGCATCACGGCTGTTCATACGGGAGTCCGTATCACGTATGATATAACGGTCGACCGTTTCATCTGATGCAACTAAAAATCGCCAAAACATACCAGATATATACCCTTTTCCAGTAGGTATGACACTGATTTCAGCACCTAATTCTTTTAATTTTGTTATTATTTCATTGGGGACATCATCAGCAACATAAAAACGACAAACCCAACCTGGAAAATATATTTTCGCTAGTTCTACATTTCGGATGGCACCTACAGTATATTTATCATTTGTACCATATAATCCAAATGATATAACACGTTTTTCATTAACCGCATTTGAGAATTGTTTAATTTTTTCTATTAATTCATCATCCATATCTTTTGCTTCACGTTCGTCATGTCTTTGTTTATTCCTATCAATTTCAATGACGGTATCATTAATAAATTGAAAACGCATCATTGAACTATATTCACGTTTTGCTGGTCTCTTTTTATAGCGACTACTACCATGTCCTCTAACTTCATAATCAGGTGAAATAACATTGACAAATGCCATACTTCCTCTATTTAATAAGTATCCATCTTCTTCCAGTAAAAAATGATAGGATTTGTCAGTACGTGTGACTTCTATGCTGTCACTATCAGGGTGTACAGTCCAGATATCTGGTGGTAATAAAGGCGGAAATGGATTATCTACAGTAGGCAACATAATTTCTGATTCATTCACTGGAGGTACCATTCTAAGAAAGCCGTTATTGTCACTTTCACGTAAGCGAACCCAGCCGCCCAGACAATCGTCAGATACAGGTATTACTTCAAATGCTTTGTGGTGTAGTGGTGTATCCATTGTTGCCGTCGCGCTCATCCATAAGTTGTCATTGCCATGTATCCACATGTATTTATAATTTAATTCAGAACGTATAGTAACCCAATCTGGTGGATGCGGTGGACATCGAAATTTTGTACTTGGTTCAATAGGTGTTGTATCCTCAATTTCTTCTTCTTCTCCTCCCAACCCCCATTCACTTTCTAATTCTTCAGCATAATCATCATATAAACCACCACCTTCGCCACCACCTTCAAAATCCCACCAATCACTTCTGTATCCACTATTTTTTAAGGAGCGCAATGTATCATTCCATCGAGTTAAAGTATCTTTATCAATTGCAAACTTTTCTGTCCATTGGGGAAGGTTCGTTTGTGATTGTGTAGGTCCGCACAAAATATAAATATAAACTAAATTCAATGCCACAAGGACCACATTCACAACCAACATTTCAGATATCATGTCGATTCTCGAATATTCGCCTGAAGATACCTCTTATAACGACACTAATGCAAGCAAGCCACTTTAAACCACTACACGCGGCGGGAAAAGAAGTTATGGTAAAGCTTTAACTCTATTTGCAATACTTTTCTGCAAAACTCTTCTTTCACGTATAATGTCCCGGAGGCCTTTACTTTATCACGACGTTGGACGAGCCTTCTAAAAGCACTTAAATCTCACGGTAGGATGGCATTTGTTGGCCATGACCATAATCTCTCCCAGGAGGGATGGGATAGTAATTTTAATTCAATATTATCGCGCACGAGAGAAAATATCTCGCGAATATCAGCGCGATACCCAGACTCAGACTTATCGGCCGCAAGGTAAGAGGAGCACCAGTTTGACTGTATGATTGCCCTAAATTTGCTTGCAGCTGCTTTATTTGATGCTCGTTACTAACCTTTTCAAATCATTCATTTTACTAACTATACTCAACAGAACTTTATATGGTTCTTCCAAGACAACAATGAAGCAATCACAGACTCCACCACGATCATCTAAGTCTGCTGGTCAATTAGCGCAAAATGTTACAATTGATGCAGGCACGTTAAACCAATTATTAGATCGCATGGATAAACTAGAATCTAAAGTTGCTAGTGGTGGTGCAGCTTCTGTAGAGCATAGGGTAGTAGTATTGGAAAAAGCACTGGATGCAATGCAACGCAAGGCTGATACAACTGCCACTGAACTAGCTGATTCACAACGTGCAAATTTAGCACTAAATAACCAAATTACTCGCCAAGGTGGTCTTATTGAAGTATTACAACAAGAAATTGATTCAAGAAGAAGTGTAGTCTCACGAATGGACGCTTGGGCACGTCAAGGTGAAGTATGGCGTGAAGACATGGAAAATCAAGTAAATGCCCTAAATAGGTCAGTCAAAGATGCAAAGCGCGTTGTAACAGACCATCAAGGATCACTAGATGATGTTGCAACAAAATTGGAATTAGATCAAATGAAAGATAAAATGCAAATATTAACACAACAAAGTGTGGCTGCATCTATGTCAGTATGGCATGATAAAATTGATTCTAGTGTAAAGCAAGTTGAAAGACAAGTTGCAGCGTTACGTATTGGTAAAACATTAGATGATTCATCTCCTATGAGTGATAGAGATGTACAAGATGCATTAACTACAAAACAACCATCAGAAACATTAGTGCATGGCATGATCGATACACAATTGCGTTCTATGGAAGAAAGAGTAGAAAGAACTATAAGTGCCCATATACGTCATGAATTACATGCTGAACAAGCTGATACATTGAAAACATTACGTAAAGAAACTGAACAAAGTATATCACATTTAGCCTCTGAAATGGGCTTAATAACGGAATCTGGTACTGGTAGTGATACAGCGCGTAGAGTGATCAGTTCCAAGAAAGCGCTTGAAAGAGAAGTTGAAGCATTATTACGTAAACATGAAGATGTTGCATCAGCTGTCATGGTTATGCAAGAAGGTTTAGATTCAGCTGAAAAACATCGTGTACAAGAATTTAGAGGTTTAGAGAGGCGTGTTGATGAAACTGTCGCCGTATCGAGCAGTCATGTGCAATCTATTCAATCTCGTTGTGCTGGATTAGAAGAGTTAGTCAGAAGTACAGACTTAGCGCATAGAACAGCTATGCAATCTAGTCGTGATGAAGTGCAAGAACGTATACGTGAATCAACATCAGGGTGGTCAGAAGATAGATCAATGTTAGATCGTAGAATTTTATTAGTTGAAAAAACAGCTGAGGATTTAGTAGATAGACTAAAAGCATCAAATAGTGCCATTGATGCATACTTCACAAGCTCAGCTGAAGGGCGTAGATTACAAGCTGCTGCAGCACGTACTGAAGTACTAGTCGTTGACATGCAAAATCTTAAAACTGACACCAGAGACGTTAATCAAGCCTTGGCCAAATTGGAAGCCCAAAGCACGGGTAAAAATGAATATGCAGAATTACGTGATCGTGTAAATCATGTTGAAGGTATGAATGATGTTGTTAGACGTTTGGAATCACAATTATCACGTGAACAAGAACATGGTGTACAATTTACAGATCAATTAATTTCATTAGAACAAGCGGTTACTGGTTTAACTAGTGGATCTAGAGGTATCACAGAGCGTGTCAATGATATTGACAAATATGTCAATGAAAATAGAGGAAATATCGCTGCTGATAAAGAATCTATTAAATTATTATCAATACGTATTGAGCAATTAAGTGAGAACTTGAATGAACAGTTAGACGACGGTAGTTCTCACGTGAATAAACAGATATCAACATTGAGTGATCGTCATTCCAATTTACAAGATCAAATTAATAAGCTTCAAGATACATCTACCGAAAGAATTCGTCATGTACAAGATCATTTAGATGATAAAATTGCAGATATTCATTCAAGAATGGATTTACATTTAAGCTCATCTAGTATTCATGATGCTGCTACAGTTTCTGGTGGTAGTGATTCTGCTGCATCGAAGGAGAAATCATCACCTGTGGAAGGCCTTCCACCTAAACCACGTAGAACCCCATCACCTCAAATTGATCGTGAATTACAACGTATATCTAGCAATAGAACGCCATCACCTAAACCACAGAAGCCATCCCGTACGAAAACTCCCTCGCCGGAAAACGTACTACCTGCTAAAACTTTAAGTGAAATTTATTCATCACCTACAAATAAATCACCACCTCGTATACAAGATAGTAGTGATGATGATTCATTAGTATTTGCTGATGCACAATCATTATCAGGAAAACTTCGTGATGAACAAGCTGCTGCACGCAATACCGCCGTTATATCTTCACCTGTTGTTGAAGAGAGTTTTGAAAATTTTGATGATGGAAATAGTTTCAGAGATGATTCTATTGCTGATTTTGATGATTCATTTAAATCAAGTAATACACCACCAACTAAACTTCATGATAAATCCACTGATAAATCAGCTGATGATACATCACCTTTCCCAGGACTCAGTGGTGAACATCCAGCGAAATCAGTAAAGAAATCTCCTGTTATTCCTATGCTAAGTTTACCTCCCAAGGTGGAGTCGCAAGATGATAACGTTGATGAGTTCTCGCCTCCTGTATCTAGAGGTAGTGGTTCTGAACACGTTGAAGAAGCTGAAATCCCAGTACAGACAAAAGAAGAATCACATCCAGCAAAACCACATAAGCCTGTAAAACATTCTAAACCAGAAAAACATCATAGCGATAGCCATGACAACGAAGAAAAGTCAGCAAAAGCTGCAGGTGCTGAAAGTACTCCTGGTAAACCATTAACAACAAAAGAACGTCTCAAATTGAGACAAGAAGCACTGAAACAACAAAAAGCTTCTGCTGCAAAGCCCAAACCTGCTAAACCTGCATCACCATCACCAGTCAAGGGTGCTACAGGTGGCGAGGAGTTAGTTCAATCATTTGAAAGCTATGATGATAGTTTTGATAGTTGAGTCAAGTATGGATAAGGATATATTGTAAAAATAAGATAATGATCGATTTTCGTGGACTAAAATGACATTTTTATACAAACAAATACATTTTTTTGAAACTTTATTTCTTAGACTTCAATGGAAATTGACCAATAAAATCATTCGTTAAACTTCCAAAATACAAATCACCAGAGGCTGATTCCAGTACAGAAGTAATTTCATGCATACATGCACTATTTTGGCAATTTGCCTCATAATATTCATCAATTATGTCACCAGTAGTTGTATCCAATACCAGGACACCACCTATTTTATCCCAGTTATCTGTATTTGACATATATTCTTTTGATGTAAAGCTCATTATCATATTACGAACAAATTTACCCAAATGTAAAGGTATAAGACCAAATGCATAATCAGGTAACCATGATGATAATTTGATTGCTAGCGGAGTAATCGGACTAAACACAGCAACAAATACTTTTGTGTCATCTTTACTCAACGTCAGACCATCGATATAACCAGGCATATTTATTGCAAATGGTACAATTTGATTTTTCATTGGACCACTTAAATAATATTTCATAATTCTTAAATTAAATGTTTCTGCAACAAGAAGATACGATTCATCTTTCGCAACAGTTACTCCACTTGCAAACCATAAACCACTCATTAGTTCTTTTGTTATATTTGTTTCAAAATTATACGACAATAAACGACCAGATGGTTTACCACGTAATAAATCCATTTGACTTGATAATATAGGGTTTACAGTGTATTTTGAGTCAATTGCATCATATGTTTTTAAAGTTATATCTGTACTATCCGTGAAGTAAACAATACCACTACTAGGACCACAAGCTACACCATTAGCATATCTAATAGGAATTTTACTTTTTGATATAAATGTAGTCATAACTTCTAGTTTATGTGATGCTGGTTCAAATCTCACAAGTCCTTTGCTGAGATCTGTGATAAATATTTCTTGTTGATTCTTCGAATAGGCGATTCCCATGGGTCTAGCTGCAATGTCATTGGTGTTCATATCTAGATATGGGACAACTTTATTTTTACCCATTACTTTAACAATGAGACCATTATGTGTTGTGCCATACAATACGTTATGTTTATCCATAACAAGAGATGATGGACCTTGTACGAGCCCTTCCACAAGCCGATCAGACAGGCGTAACTCAGCATTATGTCGCGAGTCTGTGGTATCCGTTAAATGAGATATATCATGTGTTGGCCACTGCACTGCGTAAGCAGGAAATTGTAGTTGTAATATATTGATAAAATTCGTATACACAAGGAGGAAACAAATGAAAAATATGATCTTCAATATACTAGAGAATTTACTATTCTTGAAATTAAGGAAATATTTCTTTAATTTCTTCATTAAAGTCATGTGCTCTTCATAAATTGGCATTGTATCATTGTAACTTGACTGTGTATTCTGTGGATACTGATGTTGCAATGATGGTTGACTGCCGCTATAGCTAGCTGCACCAGCACGACTCCTCAAACCTAAGTTTTGTGTCTTTTGCTCTACTGGAGGTGATACATATCTATGAATATTATCTTGTTGTGGTGGTGCTGGTAGTGGAGGTGCCAGCACAGGTGGTGCACCATTATTATTCATATTCTCACGAGACCTACTGCTACTTCCTCTGCTACTTCCTCCTAAACCATGATATATTCCTCCACCACTGCTAGGGGCTTGTTGTGATGTTGGAGGCATTGACGTCTGATAGTTTGTTGTTGAAGGTGACCCACCTGGTACATACGATGCGGTTTGCTGACTATAAGGGTTGATTTGTTGTGGTGCTAGATACGCAGGACGTGTCTGATGCTGTACATTGTCCATCGATCCTGTCGATGAGAGACTTGACTGTGATCCATACGAGTTCATACTTCGCATTGGGGCTGTAGCAGCCACTGATGTTGCTTCCCGAAGCATTTGCACGTGCACATCAATAGCTGCTAGTCGTCTTGCATCAATGTCATCATCAGAAGATTGCTGCATTCTAACAGAATCTGAATTCTCTACCCTAATCCAACCTACCCTAATCCAACGTTATCACTATGAACTCAACGTGAGATCGATTTTTTTGCGTATATATATTGTATCTCGTTCCAAATCTCGTTTTAAGATTTTTGTAAACTGACGGGACGTCGACGTAGTTCCGATTGTATGTGACATGGCACTTTTTCGATTTACCTAGCAATATATCACTTAAATATGAGAACACCCATGTTTGCACGTGTGTTTACCCGGTTTTGGAAAGTCTCTGGATCTGTAGAAGCATTCAAGTTTGGCTTATATCTGACAATTCCTGTGGCTGCCTCTGTGTTTTATGCCAACGCAGACTTTATGCATAGTCTATTGAATAACATGAACTTAATCAAATATCCAGAAGAAGGGCCTAAGCCTCCAACATCTAGTTCTGATCTTGCTGTTGCACTAAAGAAACATGGAATCAATAATAGTACCAAGTAAATGATAAGAGAGCCTTACCATCGCGATGGAACTACAACTTTATTGTATTGTATTTAATGTAATGCAGTGTACTATATAATAAATTCACACAAGCTTCCAATAGAAAACCAACGAAAATAGTGAATTTCTCTAACATCTTCATATCGTTGCTCCACTCACCAGCTGACATGATGATAGATTTAAAGTATGATAGAATGATTAGGATATTTCTTCACAGTTCTTCTATTACGTACACAAATGCTACAAATGACTACATATTCATACATAAAAAACACACAAGAGATACAAAGAGCAACAAACTACTTTGTTCACTACTATAAAAAAAAACACTCGAAAGAAAATAAAGTCGAAACATTTTTTTTTTCCATTCTTTTTATCCCCGAACTTTATCAGAAAACTTTCGACCAGCATCACTGATTCTTTCTGTAATTCTTGTCTGAATTTCCATAATTTTGTCTTGCGCTTTATCCATCCATTTTTGAATGTAATTTCGAATAAACCAGTAAAGAATTGGTGTGACAAAGTTGATACCAAAAAACACTACCAATAGAAGATACACAATGTTATCTTCTGAATCATCAATACCGATTTCATCGAAGTATGTAGTCTGAGCTTGGGCAACTTGACTCCAAGTTAACACCAATACTGCTAATAGCAACATACGCATCATATTGCAGTATAAATACTCAGATTAAGATATCTAGGCTATTATTTTCCTTTTGTCTATAGTAAACAAAGTTCTGTTGTTAATCGGTGTGGTGGCGTTGCTTGACAAGAAAGACTCCAACGCGCTGTGTGGGGTTGCAAAAAGGTGAATTCTTGATATTAAATTCGATTCGAATTCGTGTCCTTCGGGTTCAAAACTAACTGTTGTGCCTCAATTTTACACTCCTAATTCACTTCAAGTAGCTAAAATGCGTAATTTGCACATGCTACTGGAGCGGACCTCCCCCATTTTTACACGCCGGGGTCCCGGTGATGGGTTTACGTCTGGGGCTATATATAAAAGGAGAAGTTTTTGGAACCTACTATGACATACGCACCTGGAGAAGAAGGTTCACCTGAGTGGGATGAGTGGCGTGAGGAAGCGCTCCAGAGCGAAGAGGCAGCAAACCATCGCAAGGTATATGCACCTTGCTTTGAAGACGATGAATATGGACTTGACTGCCGCGTAATTGACCGGATGGCTTCCTTTTGTGAGTGTTGCTTCAGCCATTACGTCCCACAAAAAGGACACGTCAAGTGGTTCCATGAGAGAGTACGTACTACAGAAGGTAGGGATGGTATGTCTGCATGTGCCAAGTGCGAGGCAAAGTTAGATTACGTCCCAGAAGTCGCCTGGTGCTCCTGAGGATGAAGCCGAGGGCCGTAGCCATCTCGCTGGGGAGTGTGGAGGAGCCAGTTTGAAAAAGCCAAGAGAACGAGACGAAAATAGGGGACGCAATATCCACAACATTACTCTCTCCAATACCTGTTTGTAGACTAACTCATGTTTGCAATAAAAGAACACTGAATGGCAATATCTACCCCAAGGCATGCATGGACTTCACGAAAGGGCTCCCCACCACTCGGAAGTGTTAACAAAATTTTGTTGAGGAGAGAACAGAGAGTGTGAGTGTAGTGGCTACTGCAGTGAAAGAGCGCAAAAGATATTTCGCTTAAGAAGTCGTTCTGAGTGAGAGTACTACTTGAAATAATTATGTCTATGATATGGCCTGCATGTGGCTTGTGGGCCTTAGTGTCACTAGGGCAAGGAGGGAAGATTTTTCATCGTTATGGTTATTTAGTCAGTACATCTATGTTTGTGTGACAAGTTTTTCAATTGTAGTCAAGTCATTCACAATATTTTACAGTCTAAACCTACTCCACAAATCCTATGGTCAAATGTACATCTACTTGCAATTTTCTTACTTTCTCGTCTTGTCCTTATACAAACTCTACTCATATCTCATGAAAACTTATTACAATAAAAGAGAAATAGGGAATTTAGCATGCATGTAACACATTTACATGCATGTCTACGCAGGGGCAACGTACGCTGTTGAGACATCTATGGGGCCCCATTGGATAGGCTTTCTATGACTTCTGTCTGTTACAATTTGGTCAATCAATGTCCTGTTTTCATGTTTGAATGTTCTATGTGCTGCATGTGGTTTCTTTGTTGTTACTTGTTTATTTATACTCAAACCACCAGGTAAAACATTCATAGCAACCACACGTGGATCAGCCCTCACATCAGTTTTTGTAACACTTGCTGTACGCGCATCCATTCTATTTGTTGGCATTTTCACATCTTCTGGATTCTTCCAATCGTATGGAGAGTCTTTACTTATAGTACTACGGCTCATTTTATCTCTTCCATATCCTTGACATAACTTGGCTCGGGTTTCATAGGGAGTCTTTGTAACTTTAGACCAAACTGGATGAATATTCTTGTTAGAGCTATATATGCCGCTTAAAGTTGTACCCTCATGTCTCGCACAATAGCGTTTGCTCTTTTCCATCGCATCACATCGAGATGTCGAAAGTAAAGTCTGTGATCTTGCATCTACTGCATATGGCGGATTCATTCTTTTCAGTCAATTTAAAGCACTATGGTGATGAATTAATATTAGTTAATAGAATACTAATTGTTTTTACTCACCGATAATGTCAATGATTCTCTAAATTATCAGCTTTACGTGAAAACGACCTTGGCCCTTTGGCTCACCGACCGTGCGGAAAACTCAAGGATGACGACGTCATAAAGTGGCCACGATTATCGACCCGAATACTCATTGTTTTCAACAATTGGCTGACGCCGACGACAGTGAGAGAGATGATGATGATGAGGAGTGGAAGACGGTGGCGTCCACTAAGCAGCAGCACATGCTCGAGCACAACTTCCCAGTAGTATCCTACCTCGGATCCTTCGACGACTCTTTGTCCTTCGAGCTTGCCAAAGGTCATCTGAAAATTGGCTCTTATGGCGGTATAAAGGACGTGGCTATTGGTGATGTTGCTGCCAACTTTACTGAGAAAGTGGAGATGACGCGGCATCTCCGCAGCCCGAGAAGCCTCCAGAGGTAGCAACGGGCAACCTGAGAGCCATCATGCGGGATATTCAGCTAACTAACTAATTAGCTGGTTGAAGTCGTATAAGTGCAAGCCTGTAGAAGTGTCTTAGAATCCCTTATGTAGGCGGGAACATTGTGTCAGATTTTATATTGATTTTTAAAGATATTGTTACATCCTGTGGTTGAACAACAAGTACACGACTGATATTTCTCTCTTCTTCAATGAAAATTAGTCACTTCTTATATGATGGAATAAGTATCCATTTATATGTTATTATTTAGTCTTCTTTAATCCTTTTAGTCCATTTAATAAGACCATCCATAGTGTTGTCAAGTTCTCCTTTCCAAAAATCAGATACTAAATCACCAGTATTATCATCAAATGGAGGTTCCTCTCCGGGGTGTTTGATTTGAATACGGATTTGTGCACCAGAACCAAATGATCCGTTCATATTTTTCATATTAAGTTCATATAAAACATCACGTAATGCAATTTGCGCACGTGATGTACCACCGTATCCACCAGCACCAACAATTGATACAGGTTTATTATTCCATATATTACCATAAGGTGGCGTTCTTGATGCCCAATCTAATCCATTTTTTAATGCAGCACTATAACCAGCATTATATTCACATGTAGCTATTACAAATGCATCAGCATCATGAATTTGTTTACAAAATGTATTTACGCCTTCAGGAGCTACATTACCCTTATTCTCAAGATCTTCATTCATCAATGGTAAGCTACCTAATAACTCACTACTTACAATATCAAACTTCACTCCTTTGCTTGCTAGTGATTCTTTACAGTGACGCAGGATACCCATATTGCAAGAGGCTTTTCTCAAAGAGCCACAAAGTGCAACAATTTTCATTTTATTATTTTTAAATATGAAGTTTCTGATATATACTGGATGCGTGGATGGTATTACCCTACTTAACTAGCAAATGGACGGTAAAAATTGCCACTAGCGCCCCCGGCTGTACTTTGGTGGTTGAAATTTGGAAATTGATTTCCCAGGGGCCTTGCACCTTTATTCTCCTTAATTTTATTGTATCATTATTCTATTTTCATAAAAATACAATTATGTCTACAATTTTTGGTGATAATTTCTTGAATGAAAAGCAGAAAGAGGGTATTCGATCATATAAGTATCGTGGAGGTGATTTGTCACTAATGTATAAATATGTCTTGTCTCCAATGGCTCAATACTTTGTTGATCACTTCACACCTGAAACACTCGCACCTAATATGATTACACTGATTGGTATGTCATTTAATGTTTTTGCAACTATTATGACATTAATTTATGATCCTGAACTCAATAATGCACCATATTGGTTGCCAATATTAACTGGATGTTGTTTATTTATTTATCAAACATTAGATAATATGGATGGTAAACAAGCACGTAAAATTGGTGCATCATCACCATTAGGTTTATTATTTGATCATGGATGTGATGCTATATGTGCTGGTATGAGTGCTATACCGTTAAGTTCGGTGTTTGGTTCTGGTTGGAATGCAACAAATTTATTTACATGTTGGATAAGTGGTTTTATAACATTTTATGCACAAACATGGGAAGAATATTATATGCATGAAATGTGGTTACCTATCATTAACGGCCCGTCAGAGGGTTTGATCATTTTGTGTAGTTCCTGCATTTTGTCTGCATACAAAGGAGCGAATTGGTGGCAAAAAGCAAATACATCATTACAGTTTCATTCATATATGGCACCTTTATTTCCTTTTCAACTTATTATAGGTCAAGTTTTATTAATTATAATACCATGTATCATACCACAAATTTATAAAGTACTCAATTTTTTATATCATGAACAAGGTATTAGCCACGGTACACGCCTTGATAACATGCGCAGAGCTCTTACAGGCCTAGGTATGTGCTCAACGTTTGTAATAAGCACATTTTTATGGTGTTTCATAAGTAAATCTGCATTAAGTAGGGATGGTAGATTTCCCGTATGCATTTATTTGATATTTACTTTTTATGAAGTAGCAACCCACTTAATGTTATCACATACAACTGGTAGTCGTGTAAGCAATGGTTTTGGTAGATTACCGGCATGGCTAGCTCCAATACTACCATTAAACTCATTTTATGGTAATTATAATAATGTTTATCTGAAAATGAAAACATACCTAAATACAGAACATATTATTCATTTTTTTACTGTTAGTAATCAAGACTGTGACTTTGGTACTGATTTACCATTTACATTAACACCTTTTGTAAATGAAATATTATTAATACAAATATTATCATTTATATCATTTATTTATATTATTATTAAAACATACAGAATTATTATTAGTATTGCAAATGCACTCGATGTATATGTATTTTTACTCGGAAAACCAAGTCAATCTAATAGTAAATTAGACAGTAGTAGTAGTAGTAGTAAGAAGAGCAAACGAAGTAGTAGCCCTGCTAAAGAAAAGAAATCAACAACACCTACTAGTAATGGTAAAAGTATACGTAGTAGAAGTAGAAGTAAATCTGCCAAAAAGTCACGTTAGTGTAAATATGGTAAATATAATGGTACCGGAGTAAGAAACAATATAATGTATATTAAAATTATCTATATATAAGTAGTTGTGAAAACAAAGAATTGTACTTACACTTAATCTATCACACAATACAACACGAATTCAATATACTTTTTCTACGATTTTAATTTATGGTTCTATGATAGTGGTAGTATAAGGATTGTTATTCTCGGTACTCTCTTTTAATAAGCTATGCCTTATGGCAGAGTGTGTAGAAGAGGACGCAAGGGATGCATCTCTCGTTCGGGGTTGCTCTGCGCATGCTTCCTCCTCATGAATACAATAACGTCGCACAACGTATCCCCAATATAAGGCCAATCCACTAAGAATGATTGTTCTTATCCATTCTTTTGCGCCAAAAGTAGGATTACCATGTGCTACTTCTACTATGGTATGAACAAAATAGATAATACCCGATGTAGCTAATACATAGCATATTTGCTTTATAGAAGCAATATTTTTTAATCCAATCGCACGTAATCTACGTCTTGTTGACTTTGCAGATAACATTGCATGTTCATAGAGAGTAGATAGCGCATACCATCCACTAAATGCGTACCCAAAACCAATAGTACATATTACTACAATCGTAAACGTGCTAGGACCATCCGGTGGAGGACCTCTCTTTGTTAATTCGATACCTACAATAAATAATACTACGCCTGCTGTACACATGAAAGCGGATAACATACTTAGTCCTATATGAATATCAAAGCAAACACAGCATCTGTACGGCGCAAACCTCTCAATGGATCGAGTATTATGCCCGTCACTTCGAATAGAATCGTCATCCATTTGACCGAAGATATAAAAAAATTTAATATCACCCAAACTCTCTCAAATATTCAAATTTTCAATCTTAAAGTCCCGCAAGTTTTTGTAAACTTTTGCATCGGAATTGGGAGCCCCGACGCCGCAAAAAAATATTAAAAATCAAAAAAATCCAATAGAGGCACTCTATTTCCCTCTCCTTCATATTTTGTAAAAGTTTTGAAAGTAGGATGGGTCCAAAGATCAAAGCTGCACCTTCAGCAGGTTTAATGACCAGTTTTTTTATGAAGAAGGTAGAAGCAAGTCCAAGAACTGTGACTCCAGCTTCGGGCAATCCATCTTCTTCAAAGATTGGTGGTGATATGGATATTGTATCTCCTAACACTAAATCTGATGCAGTTGTAAATGATGCTACAGATAGATTAATCAGCTCATCTGATTCTTCTCCGAGAGTAGAAAAGAAGCAAGCACGTGAAGTGGATTTGACCATAGTCGATGATGTTACTCAGAAAGTTCAAGTAGAACCTGTTAAAAAGAAACAAAAAGTCGATGATAATAATAGTAAATCTAAGAAAGGAAAAGATACTTCCAATGAAAAGAAGAAAATTAAATCATCTAAAGCTAAACGTGTTATTACATCCGATGATGAAGAAGAGGAGTGGGATGTCAAACCAGCAAGTGAAAGCGGTAATGATAGTGAAGCTTTTGAAATGAGTGCAGATGATGATTCTGATGCTAGCGATGATTCTTTGGTTGACTCAGAAGATTCTGATGGTGACAGCTTTATTAGTGAATCTGATGATGAACCAGTAATGAAAAAAAGGAAGGCACCACTACCTAAGAAAAATGGACCTGCTACTAAAAAAGCAACCACTATTACTACACCTTCAAGTAGTAAAAATATATCAAATATGGATTCTTTCTCTGCGTCATCTTCAAAAGCACCTGTCGGTGATCCTTCTTTATCTAGTGATAGTACCCAAAGTACGAAACCTCGTATAGCTCTACCAGAGGGGGTATTCGATACTGGTACTCATGATCACGATAATTTATCTTGGTTACAGCCTAAGAATCGTAGAGATAAATCTGGTAATTCTATGGATAGTAGTAAATATAATCCTCGTACATTAAAAGTACCAGAATCATTTTTGAATGCACAGACTCCTGCTATGAAGCAATGGTGGGAAATGAAGAGTAATGCTATGGACACAGTATTATTTTTTAAAGTAGGTAAATTTTATGAATTATTTCATATGGATTCTGATATTGGTATGAAAGAATTAGACCTTATATATATGAAAGGTAGTAAAGCTCATAGTGGTTTTCCCGAAGTGGCTTATGGTAAATTTGCTAGTATATTGGTAAGTAAAGGTTATCGTGTTGCTCGTTGTGAACAAACTGAAACACCTGACATGTTAGCAGCAAGAAATCAACGTACTGGTGGTAAAAAAGATAAAGTTGTTGCTAGAGAACTGTGTTCTATTATGTCTAAAGGCACCAGAACTTACTGCCATTTAGATGATTTGAGTCTCCTTAACGATGATGCTGGTAAGTCTACTAGTGTTTTATTATGTATTAAAGAATCATCAATGATGCCACAATATGGCGATAATACTGATATTGCTGAAAGTGATAAAGTAGAATTACCAGAATATGGTATATGTTTAGTCGATACAGTCATTGGAACAGTTACTGTAGGACAATTTTCAGATGATAAACAAAGGACAAGACTCCGTACATTATTATCAAGATTTTTACCAACAGAAATTGTTTTTGAAAGAAATGGTTTTAGTGAAGAAACATATGGTGCCATACAATTATTAGTACCATCATCAGCAAAAGAATACTTAAGTCCATCAGAATTACCTACACCAAGTATTGCTATCGATATGTTAAAACGTGGTCAATATTTTAAAAATGATACTATGCCAAATATTATTCAAGCTGTTATCACAGGAAATGAGACTGGTTCTTCTACATTAGGTCTTATTGCTATTGGTGGTGCTTTATGGCAACTTAAACGCTCATTTATTGATTATGAAATTTTCTCATTAGGACATATTCATGCCTATGTTCCACCTGACGATAATACAGATAATGCATTATCGCAGAAATCTATGAATACAAGTCAAGACTCGTCATCTTCATCTGATAATGTACAACAAGAAAAGAAACGTATGACATTAGATGCTGTATCATTATCAAATTTAGAAATATTATGTAATAATTTTGATCAAACAGAGAAAGGAAGTTTATGGTCATTTATAAATAGAACGAAAACACCTTTTGGGAGCAGATTACTCAAAGAATGGTTATGTCATCCACTATATCATACAAAAGATATCAAAAAACGTGCAGCAGCTATTGATGATTTATTAAATAATTGTGAAGAATATGCAACACAAGCACGTAATGCAATGAGTGGAATCCCGGATTTAGAGCGTCTATTAAGTCGTGTACATACCAATGGGTTAAAGAAGAAAGGAGTTGATCATCCTGATTCTCGTGCTATAATGTATGAAAATCCTATATATAATGGAAGAAAAATCAAAGATTTTGCTGATATATTAACTGGTTTTGAACGTGTTGTCAAAGTTATGAAACCATTTCAGAGCAATGATTGTAAAGTTCAATCTAATTTATTGAAAAGGGCTGTTAAATCTCCCACCGATACTGATGGTACTGGTGGTGGTCATTTCCCATTAGAACCATTAAATAATTTATTAAATCATTTTCGCTCTATATTCGATGAAAAGCAAGCTAAAAAGGATGGTAATATTAAACCAAAACCTGGTGTTGATGATAATTATGATCAAGCGAAAGATAATGTTGCATCTATAAAATCATCATTTGATAAATATTTAATTGAACAAAAAAGAATCACTGGTATTGATAAATTACAATATTTTGGTACAAATAAAGATCGCTATCAATTAGAAGTACCTGTCAATTCATGTAGTAAAGTACCATCTAATTGGACATCGAAATCACAAAAAAAGACACATAGAAGGTATTGGACGTCTGATATTGAAAAAATGTTAGCATCATTAGTAAAAGCAGAAACATCACTAGCTGAAGCACAGGAAGACACAATGAGAGCGGTTTTTGAAAAGTTTGATAATGCGCGTGCTGTTTGGGGTGATGCACTTGCATGTTTATCTATCTTAGATGCTTTATTATCATTAGCACAAGTATCATCATCACCCAATTATTGTTGGCCTAATGTTCGTGATAGAAAAATGACAACTGCAACAGATCCTACAGAATTAACTATTATTGCTGGACGACATCCAATGTTAGAAGCCTTATTTGCTAGAAATAATGAAGGTGAATATATACCAAATTCTGTAGCTTTAGGTGGTTTAGTTCATGATACTGCTACATATCATCCTAAAATGCTACTTCTCTCTGGGCCGAATATGGGTGGTAAATCAACATTATTACGTCAAACATGTCTTATTGCCATCATGGCACAATTGGGTATGAAAGTACCAGCAGATTCAGTGACAATGACTCCAGTTGATCGTATATTTACAAGAGTTGGTGCATCTGATCGTATTTTGGCTGGTCAATCAACATTTTATGTTGAATTAGCTGAAACAGCTATGATTCTTAAACAATCAACTCAAGATTCATTATGTATATTAGATGAACTTGGACGTGGTACTGCTACATTTGATGGTACTGCTATTGCTCATTCTGTTGTTAATCATTTAGTTAGTCAATCACGTTGTCGTGGTTTATTTGCTACGCATTATCATTCACTTGTTGATGATTGGGCTATGGACCCTCGGGTATCATTAGCTCATATGGAATGCGTTGTAGATACATCATCATCTCAAAATGAAAAAGCTCTCAATGAGGAAGTAACATTTTTATATCATTTAGCGAAGGGTTCTTCTCCTAGAAGTTATGGTATTAATGTAGCACGTTTGGCACAATTGCCAATGGAAGTAATTGAATTAGCCATGGAACAAAGTGAAGCATTTGAGCGTAAATTGAATCGTGCTGATGCTGGCTCAAACGATACTGGTATGAGCTCAACTGCGAAAGGGGTATTAATTTCATTTTATGAAAGAATGGTATCCATTGCGTCAAGTGAAATGCCTATTGCAGAGCTAGTTAGTATTGCAAGAGAAATGCATGAACAGTTCATGAAATTTGCGTAAAATTATTCTAAAGTTATATCTGAATATTCAGTATTATACAATATATACATCACAACTTTTCCTCTATCAATTTGTCTCTCCAATTAACTACTAAAATACTGTCTTGTATAAACATACTATCATTTACGTTCCAAATGACTGTGTGCCATATATCGATACAATCGAATCTGTTGCTCCTGCTGCTAGTAATACTTTTGTAGGATGAAATGCTAGACATGAAACTGGTCCAATACGTTGTCCTAAAAAACCATCATGATATTTTAATATACCACCAAGTTGTTCACCACCTAATGTAAGTATTTTAATAAATTGTGCATGTGAACCTGTTGCCATTATTGGAGCACTAGGATGTACGGCTAATGCTGTCAATGGTGATTTATGCACTTCTAATGTTTTAAATGATCTCATTGTTCGTAAATCCCAAAATTTAACAGATCCACGTACAGATCCTGTTATCACTTCAGATACATCTGGTCTAAAATGCGCTGCAACAATCCAAGCACTATGTTCTCTCGCAATTGCCACGCGACCTGTTCCTTGTACGCGCTCGTCAAATACACCAATAGATCCATCTGCAAATCCAGCAAATGTCCAAGATAGTGCTGAATCATCAGAATCACTATTATTATTACCTTGTTTCGAATCAAGTGGTGAAACCGCTTTTGATGCAAGTGTTGTTGTACATGTTTCTAATCCAGTTGCGAATACACGAACACATTGTTCACGCTTTAAATCCCATAGTCGAATAGTATTACTATTCCCACCTGCTACTAAAGTACCATTTTGTTGTTGCCATGACATGACTAAACCAGATCCACGTGTCGTTTCTGCTACATCAGGCAACGCAAAAAACGATGCAGCTTTTGTCGATGTTTCAGATGTTGTATCAGTAGAATTAAAATTACTACCTCTTATACTACTTGGTCGTGACGTAGATTCTGAAATACGATCTGACACAGAATTATCACGCCATACAGTTACTGAACCATTATCAGCACCCAAGCATAATAATGCATCATATGATTCATTTATCCACGTCATAGACGTAATACGTAAACCCGTAGATTTTTCCTTTTTTTTTGATTCAGGAGATTGTTTTGGTAGAGCAGTGCCACTCGATCCTGTTAAGGAAAATGAGCCTCCACGTTTTTTTCTTTCCTCTAATTTATTTTTACTTTCTAAATTACTATCATATATAGGATCACAAGGTCGATTTAGTTGCATAACTCTACTACCATTATTTAATGACCAAATGCCAACATTAACACCATCTGATATAGCTAGTATATCTAAAAAAGAATGAAACATGACATGTGATGTTATATCAGCATTGTCTATATTAATTATAACACGTTGTTCAAATTTTATATCTTTTGTTGCTTTATCTTTATCAGCATTATCACCATTTTTATCAAACTGGACAACCGGGTTATCATATAATGAAGTATCAGGAACAAAATCATTTGATGTTTCACTGCTACTGAAATTGTCTTTTTGACTCATTGCTCTTAAGCGTTTTTCTGATAAACGTACTTCGTCTAATCTACCTTTTCTATATGCTTCCATGCCTCCTTCTTCACTTAATGGATCATTTTTACTATTATATTTGTCAATAGGTTCTAAAAATATTTTACGAAATGATGAATATAGATTTGATTGCAGAAGTGAAGCAGAACCTTGTGGTACTTGCCCGAATATTCCATCATTTATATCATCTTTCTGTTGATAGGATGGACCTGATTTTGATAAAGGTATATTTACATCATTACTAAATGGAAATGATCGTATGTCAGCTTTACCTAAACTCCCTTGTAAACGTTGAGAAGGACTTCGACTCATAAGTCCAGCTATACCAAGTGGCGATAATGGTGGTGCATTGCTACCAGACCCTGTTCTATTTCTTGTTGGTGTTGTAGGTATCGGACCTCCAATTGATGATGGAATAGGTACTGTACCTTCAGCAGGAGGCTGAGGTGGTTTTGTAGGATCCATACTATCAGTTGATACACCAATGTTTGTTTGATTAATATAATTGATAATGTGCACCGTCATACAACGAATTTCTATGTGAGGATCCTTTCCTTGTATTTCATACAAAGCTAATAAAAGACCAACATATCCTGCAGCCATAAGCGGTATTCGTGATTGAGTTTTAGAAGGTTCTACTTTATTCTCTGATGATGATTCAGCACCATCTACATTTTCCAACTTTGCACCACCATCTCCCGCTGCTTCGAATGGATCTCGCAAATCTCCTTCAATACGAGGTGGTTGTTCGTCGTCTATACTTGGTTCGGTCAAGCTACGAGAAGTAGATTTTTCTTGTGATGGTTGTTGTTGTTGGTGTTGAAATATCTCATCTGGGTTCATTGGTAAATCATACATACGCGCATTTGACATTCCATTCATTTCCTGAACAACTTTTTCTGTAATATTTTGTGTGTCTTCAGCTGATACTTTCCATGGTTTTATTGGATCTATACTACGATATTTAGCTGCGTTTGATACAATACGTAAAATTGCAGTATGAGCAGGTAATGAACAAAATTTACTTAAAGCGGTTAATGCTTCCTTACGTACGACGACGCTGCCATCAGAACAACTTTCTAATATTTGCATAGCAAGTTCTTGTTCCGTCAAACGTAATTGATATTTTTGATCATGTGCACTTTCAATTGATTCTCGATCAGATTTCACTCCATCACTATTTAAACCAGGATCGCTTGCACCAAACATTTCTCCAATAGCTAATATTGCGCAAGCTCTTACAGTTGGTTCTGGATCTTCTAGTAGTGGATATAATTGTAAATGAGTATTTTCTGCTAAACATACATATCTCGCCCAGCCAAAATCTTCACAGTACTTAAATAAACATAAACATACCCACCTTTTTAATAATGGGCATGTCAATACTTGGTCTAGAACTGAAGTACAAGTTCGGTGCAATCCTTGCTGTAGACATGTTTGTTGGCCTTCACGATATTCTGAACAAAATTCTGATAATACAAATGCACACATACATCTTTCTTCATCAGGATGATCTTTTCCACCAAGATATTGTATGAAATATCCTTGACTTTTATCTCGAACAAGTTCCATTCGACAAGAAGGATCAAACCCTAACACCGATGCCCAAATACATACGAGTACTTGTTTTACTTCAGCTGATGGTGATTGCAATAATTTAAGAATATATGGAAATATTCCAACTAATAATGCTAAATTAACAGCACTTGGTCCCATTGAAAGATATCTTTTTAATAATAATAATGCATGCAAACGATGCGTTTGTGATAATAACACCTGTAACAATACAGGCAAGTGTAACGGAATTTCTGTGGTTGATTGTCCACCAAAATCTAACCATATTTCGAATGCAGTTAAATTATCTGTAAAAAATGCAGATTGACTTACAATAGTTAAGTTACCATCAGGAGCTAATGTACGTGCTGCAGATGCCCCACTACCAGTGCCATCATTGTTCCTAGCAAGTGGTATATTATTTTTCGGATCGATCATCATGGTACCTTTTTGCATATATAAAACATGTGATATACATGCCTCTGTTGCTAAATCCCAAGCATGCCATAATGGATGCGAAGAACTATCTGGTAATGGTGGCCACGATTGTGGTGAACAATTTAAACTTTTCATAATTCTTTTAGCAAGTAAAAAATTACGAAATAAACTAGCGACTAACAAATCTTGTCTAAACATTTTTTGAAATGTAGCTGATGGTAATGTTGTCCATGCTATAGTATCTGTTATTGCTGTAAAAATCCAATTTAATTCACCTCTCGGTGTTTTGCGATCATTATCTTTACCAGGAATATTTTCCGACCAATCGGGACTGACATGATCCATAGAATAAGGATTTTGCAAAATAAACCAACGTAGAGCTATAGTTAACGGTGTTGTTAAACACGATGTAAATACATCAGCTGGATATAAAGGATTTAATGGTAATATTTCATTTGCTCTACATGCTGCAAGTACTATGACTGGTCCTTCCATTTCACTATAAAATTCAGATATGGCTTTTGCTTTGGGATCACCATCTGTCGTTTGGCATTTACTGGCATTATTATTACCGTATACACCGGGATCCCCAGTACCATTATAAGCTGTACCAAAAGCAACAGTATGGCTGCTGCCACTTGCAGTAGTAGCTGTTGTATTGCTTAAGTCTAAATTTCCTGTTTGTAATTCATTACTAAATTGAAAACTTGAATTTAACTGCTGAGGATCTATAAAATGTGATAACAGCGTACCTGCATGAGAACAATCTAGAACATATATTGCTGGTTCACCTAACCATGCCCTTAATTCAAAGATAGCAACTGGCATGTAATGTGTATAATGTTTACCAAATACCCATAGTTCTCCATTCTTAGTAGGAAGCGGTACCCCGTGACCATTATAATGTAACAATAATCGATCATTTCTAGCCGTCTTTCTTAAATTAATACATACACGTCGTAAATCTTCAGATGTTGGATCTAAACATTGCTTATATTTTGCTTTACTTTGCCATTTTTCATACTGATGTTGCAATTCATGTCCAATACTTTCTAGATTTTTCATTTTAGAGCCAACAGGATCTATCCAACATTCTTTTCGAGCACACGGGACTGGTTTAACAACATCAGGTGGATCTGTGCCCAAATTTAAGCATACAACTAAGGCTACACCTGATGTTTTCATACGTTCCTTTAATCGCCATGTTGGTTGTATTTCTTTAGTTTCTGATGTATTAAGAAATTTACTATCATGCCACGTTTCATTCAAATACACATTCTCTGTAAACAAACGTTCCAATTGGAAAGTGAAATCAGTCGTAGTTATATCTGTCGTTCCTATTGTTGCAGCAGTAGTTGGACTACGCTCCGCCAATGCATGATTTCTTTGTTGTGAGCTCATTTTTCTAGTCAAGACAAGATTTCAAGCTATATAAAACCAATATACCCACGATTTCACCAAAACGCACCAAATGTATAGTTATAGACAGATATACTCAAATGTAGTGGATGTTACCCTTATCAAGTGTTCTGTCGAGCCTTTCTTCATCTTTTTGAGAAATCGGGGACCCCGGCTATCGTCCGCCGGATATCGGGGAACCGGAGTCATCGTGTAGGTCTCGGATTCACAACGGGCCCAGTCAGTATTTTATCGCGATACGAGGTAATTGAAGGGCACTATAAAAATATACGTAAGCTCTCATTTGTGTAAGATATGAGTTCAAATCAAGGAATTTCTAAGGAAATGAGCTCCAATGAAATCAGTTCTGTTGAAATTTCAACAGAACTTAAAAATAGTTCTCAGGAAATCAGTTCCAAAGAGATGAGTACTTTGAATAGTGCTGACGAAAATGTAAATAAAAAACATGTACGTCATTCTTTAATTGGTGAGACCTATGAGGAATTAGAAAATCGAAGAGAAGAAGAAGTGGAGACGGCAATACATCGTTTCGACACAAACGGTGATGGAGTGCTTAGCCCAGCTGAAAGCAAACAGATTGTGACTGAGTTGATTATGGAGCAAGAAAAAGAAACGCTTTTGAAGAAAACTTTAATTGGTTCTTTTTTATTGCTAATATTTGCGTTAATTGGTGTTGCTTTTCTGACAAATTGGATTGTTGAGCTGAATAAAGACATTGCTGTTGTAGGCAATAAGCTTGTCGTGGCTGGTGCTGAAGAAGGTGATAGTTTAGGTAGTGAAACTATGATTGAAGTAGGAAATCCAACAGCTTACGTTTCATTGCAAGATATTCCTTTTTTACCTGCTGCAGGACTCAATGGTATTAAAGAATTAACTTTTGCCTGTGATGATGGTAGTATTTTTTCTAATGTTGTGCATGGTATCCGTTTATCAGGGTCAACACCTGGTGAAGCATATGTTAATTTTATTGATAAATCACATCTTTATATTAATAGTGAATCTGTCGAAGCAACATATAGCTACTATCCATATGATAAAACTGGAGCGGGTGATAGAGTAGAATGTGATGTTATGATTGCTGACGATGTGGATCGTCGTCGTCGTCGTCACTTGCTTCTTGAAGAACATGCAAAGAAACCATTTGATAAACATAATTTATTAAATCGTTGTAGTACAGCTGGTTATTGTCTCCATACTTATGATGAAATTATGCATATACATGGATCTTCATCAATGGATGTGAATGGTGAACGTCGATTAGATTCAAGTACTCTCGCAAGTGCTGGTGCATACGTTGAAATTATTGGATATTTTGCAGAATTTCAAGGCACAGATTTAGAAGCTGCATCAGTTTCATTTGCTGGACCACTTCTTGCTGCTCTTAGTGCTGCTGGTATTGATCCTGATGTTACTAAACAGGTTGCTCGTTTTGATGTACTTGATAGATGTGAAAATTATGATAATTTGGCAAGCAAATGCAAGGGAACCCTTGTACCTCCTCATGAAGCTTACGGTGATCAACATCTTAGAAATATGACTGATTGGCTAGCACCTTATGCTGGTCTTAAACCTTATGGTGATTATTGGTATTTCCCTGATGAAGTTGAATATGAAAAGGATTCATATTCTATTAAAATATCTATTCGTTTTTCACATGACCCTATGTCATCACGTCGTCGTAAAGTTGTACAAATCTCTCGTTCAGATCCTTCTTATGTAATTACATATGATGAAGTTACTACAGCAAAAACTCCTCAGGATGATGGTCTAGGAGGTCCCATCAATCCCGTTGGGTTGCAAACTTATGTACAAAATTGGGAAAAGAAAACTATTGTTGATGACGCAATAGCTAGTGAACTCATTGATGCATCCAATGATTTAAGTGAAGTAGTGCGACGCAAACGTCATTTGCAAGGTTTAATTGGTGCACATAGAAACGTACGTCATACTGAAGCTGACCACGTATTACATGAGCATGTGAGAACTCATCATTTATCTGGATTTCCTGATGTTATTTTGTTTGATGAAATGAAAAATATTAATGGTGATACTGTATTACATCGTCATTTGATTGATACAGAATCTGAATTAGAAACATTACAAACAACTAAAAATGTTATGGGATATGTTGATGTTGATGCTGTAGATCGATTAGAAGATGGAACTGGAACCGATCCTATATTGTCTAATGAAGAAAAACAATATCTTGTGGATGTTGTTGGAGGTGGTGAGAAATGGATTCAAAATTTACGTTGTGATTTAACAGATGATGATCAAGAGTTACCTGAAGGGGCAAGTACAAGTATCTCCATAGTTCATAACTTGAACATAACAGGTTCTGATTCGTTTGTATCATGGCCTGATGCTAATGACGCACTAAGCTCGACAGATTTACTTGATTTTAGTGAGACTCTATATCCTCGTGATTCATTAAATGATATTACTGTTGAATTCGAAGTAGAAGAAGTCGTACCTACAGAAGCTCCTACAGAAGGTCCCGGCAGACGTCTACGTGGTGCGAAGATCGTTGCTGATCATGAAATATATGATTACTCCAATGCAGAAGATCCAGTAGGCGAGCATGTTATGCTTCATCCTGATATTGGTAGAAATAATTTGATTGATATTACTCAAAAGTCAATGGAAATCAAAACAGCTATTGAAAATATTCAAAATTTGCATAATAATATGAAGACAAGAAAAGCCGCGCGCCGTAAGTTACTGACTCAGCGAGCTGTTGATATTGATACTTGGGAAGCTAAATTTTCTGGTAGATTATCAGGTTTTATATCAGGTATAGCTGAAGATAAGGTTGATGAATTACTTTTAGAAGGATATAAAATTTCCAGTTCTAAACAAGCTGAACTTACAATTGTAGATCATTTTGCCCAGTATGAACCAAGGGAACACTGTGGTGGTATGGCTGTTGAGATATCTGACTTCATGGAAAATAATCAAAGGTTATTGGAAAAACAAGCAGTAATAAATGATGCCGGTTCATCTGTCGTGGATGGCATTGCTGATCTAACTGACACAAAAGATATTATTAAAGCTCTTGTTGATATATTTACTCTTTTAAAAACTTTTGCACCAGCAGTGAGAGCGGTGCCTATAGCTGGTGTTATGTTGAACACATTCGTTTCCGTCTTAAAACCTATTGTGGGTAACATTTTGAAACCTATTGAATCCAAATTAACTTCAGTCCATAAAAAAATAACTGATTATAAGGTCGAGGAAAGGACGGAAACTTTACTCGGTTTAAATGAAGATTTTGCTACGACAATGTTAGGTATTGAGGAAACTATTCGTGGTACTGCGCATAATATTGTTGTTCTGGATTCCATGTGTACATCGACAGTTGAAGAACATACTGTCCCTGCCTGTACTGAAACTACTGGACACTTCTCTGGTGTAAATGATTTAGTTGACCCACTCGTTGACGATATTGAAGATTTATCAGATTTCATAGGTGATAAACTCGATGTTATTGTTGCAAGTGCTAGAGACTTCACTGATAGCGACTTTTTCAATTTGATTGTCCCCTTCACAAACAAGTTAACTCCTTTAATGAATCAGGTAGATGCATTTTTGAATAAACGAATTACTGTGAGATATCCATCCCTTTGTCCCAGATCACGTAGACATTGTTATCACTTCAGATATATCTGTGGATGGAAGTGTAGAAGATGGAGATGTCGTCCTAGGCATTGCACGGGTCATCGCTGTTATACAATACATTGGATGACAGGTTGCACAAAGAGTATGTCTTTCACTGTTTCGCAAATATTGAATCAGGGAAGTAGATTGATGCCGAGGGCTGTTCTTAATCTTATGGAACGCTCCATCGATGCTGCGGCCAAAGCAGTATTTGATAGTATTGGTGCAGATTTTGATGAGAGTATGGTAGGCTTATCAATACCTGTTGATATATTGGATGAAGTTATGAAAGATTTAAATAAATTTATGATTATAGCTGATAATGCTTATCCTCAAGAAGTTATCGATAGCATCACAGCTGTTACCGCCCAACTTGCTACAGGTGACCTGAAAACACTTCTTGAAACTGCTACTGATATTGGTTGTTAATTGAGCAAACAATAAAATCGGTGCTTTTGACGTTGATTTTGATCACATTTTTAGCATATACCATGGTACATATATAATATTCATTATATGAAGAGAAATTGTAGACAATTATACAATCTTTAGAATATTAATGATAGATAAAATAAATAATAACAAATTATTTTACAACATAAACATACCATCTTTTTATCTACACACTAATAATAAACAGAAGCTCTATTTGATTTTCTGACCGGGACACGTCGTCCTGTTTTGGTTGTTGCCATTAATTCGAGGCAGTTAACTTCTTAAGTTTTCGTAATCTTGTGCTTGATCTTAATTCAAAACTTTTTGATAGTTCTTTCCAAAGATTGATGTGTATTGTAGCGTGATGAACAAGAGGTAGAACGAAATCATATTTCGATTTTTAGTGGGAACTTATACGTAATGCAGGAGGTCGATGCACCACATCGCTTTATTTTTGGTTATGGTAACCTTATAAGTAGCACATCTCGTCGCCGTCTTGGAATTATTGGGGATTCTATCCCAGTGAGAGTCCACGGTCTAGAACGCTTTTGGATAGCATTGAATTGTGCTAAAATGCGAGATATTGGTGTTAGGCACAATCCGAAGAGTACATGTAATGGTGTCCTTTTTAGGGTATCATCAGAATTTTCAGAGTTGGAACTATTTGATGATCATGAAATGTCATTGTGTTATGATCACAGAAGAATTTCATTTGATAGTATAGATATACTTGCTGAGTATAAGAATAGTAACAATAGTAACTATGTCGAATGTGGCAACAGTAGTTTATTGAAGGAACAACTCCATAGTGCTTATATATGGACATATCATATCGCAGAAGTAGAATCTGTCAGAGACGACAAAACCAAGAATGTCCCTATAGCACAATCATACATTGATTTCATTATAAAAGGATGTGAAGAAATATCTAGAGAATTTACATTAGAATTCATACGCACTACACTTCATTGGAATAATTGCTTAAATGATCGATGTAGTAATTTCCCATTATATAATCATAAAATTGAATTAGAAAAATCATTGATTTATGATGAACTATTCTGTGAAATATGGCCATCTGAATTTAAAAATAGATATTATGACACCAGCATCAGTAATAGCGAACATAATGGTAATCATAAAATAATGAAAAATATATCTACTACAACCAATATAATGAATTTAGAGTTGGAATTACGCAGAGCGTTTATCATGTGGCACCCATTTCTCGCTACAAGGGATCTCATCAAATTCTTACTATGTGTCAATCAAAAATATGCTACAATGCAAATAAAAAAAGAACAAGAACTAAATTCAATCAATTTAATAAAATATATATCATCATTGCACGTGGAAAACTTCTCTGTGTCGGATGACGCAACAAGAAATGGGAAAAGCGAAGAACTTGTAAATATTTTACATTTTTGTTCTAAATATAATTTATTTGGTAATATACGTGAAATCACTATTAATCGTATGTATAATAGTAAAGAGCAATTGGTTATGTTTGAGAATACAGTGAGACTTCATATCAAACAGTTTCATTACACCATGGATAGTTCTGTTATCGATTGGATTATGTCCGGTATGGAGAAAATAAAAATATTAAATCTAGGTTTAATGATGGTCGATGAGATTCCATTGGGTGAAAATCCTTGTTCTTTAATAACAAATTTGACATTATCATGGATGCCAATAACAAAAACTTTGCACCGATATGTATCATTTGAAAAATTGAAAATATTATACTTAGGGCAGTCAATAATAGTATCTCATGATATCATTAAATTTTTACGTCAAAATAGTAAAAGCCTGGAAGAAATTACACTGAGAATGAATATAGAATTAGATACACTTGATCTTAGTGGATTAAAATTTCCAAAATTAACAACATTTAAAATATTATGTTGCAATAAGCTTCGTTATATACATTTGGAAAATTGTCCTGCACTTTCATGTCTTCTCATTGAGCAGTGCATGAATTTAGAAGAAATAATTATTGTAAATAGTAGTTCATGTCTGAAAGATTTAGATTTAAGTGTTTTACCTAAATTAAGGAATATCATACTGCCACCATGCGCTGCTGATATTCGTGTGAATACTGATGGATCGCCCTATCTTCGCGACGATGATGGAGAAGTAATAAGTGATAGTTTATGGTTGTCAGAAGGTGGCTAAAGAGTAGTTTTTTATAGATATATGATAGACAGTATTGTTTATATTATAATCAATTGTTCAATTGTAAAAAGAGTATCCTCTGTGAACACGCATATATTAAGTAGCTTGTTTCCCAAGTATTGTCACTGACCCTACGGCAGCATTGGGTTTAGATGTGATATTTCCATTTCTATCTAATCCACCATTTTTTCGGGATCTTTGAAATGTTAATGTTATTGGACATTTTTGCTGCTCACACTTTATACAAGCTTCATTAAAACACTTTGTTGTGTATCGGAAGTGAGAGCTGAATGAAAAGTTGCTCCCTGATTCTTTTAACGACAATATATTGTCAATACCTCCAGGATGATCACTGGCAAAGGCTGAGATATCAACTACATATCCATCAGCAACAACCCAAAGATCACCTACGGTAGAATGCGCTGCCACTTCATCGGAAGATATGGATTTTAACATAAAGCAAAACCATCCAAGTTTTTAAATGCAACAGCAAAGTTCCCCTAAACCCCGGCAGCCCGGCAGCTACCCAGGGTACCTTTTTATATCATATAGAATGAATAGGTAATGGCAGAGAAGCGTAAATTAGTCAGTGGGAGCAGTGCACTGCGTACTAATGATATTTGGAGTAAAACGATTGGTTTGGATGCCCATGCGGGAACTTCAGATTCTAATCTCAGTGCCAAAGACTCAGAGCAGACTGCCAATTTGCTCCTTCTTGCAAAGATGAGTAATACTAGCAGTGAATCAAGGGGTGGTTGTAAGCGTTGCGGTGGTGTAGGGCATTTGACCTTTCAATGTCGTAACCATATCGCAAGTTCTGGTGTTCAAAGTGCAGCTAAGCACTCAAGTGATAGTAGCACTGATACTTCTGATGATAGTGATAGTAGTAGTAGTGATGATGATGATCTGACATCTGCTAAAAAGCTATCAGTGGTAACCACATTGCAAGAAAGTTCAAGCTTCACTGGTAGTAAGCACAAAAAAGAACATCGCAAATCAAATGAGATACACAAGAGCAAGCATGGTAAGGAAGGTACAAAACACCACAGAAAAGAGAAGAAACACACAAAAGAAAAGAAAGAGAAGAAAGGGAAGAAAGAAAAGAAACATAAGAAAGAGAAAAAACGTAAGAAAGAAAAGAATTAGTGTCTACAGGGAATTTTTTACCAACACACAAGTATACATTTCTTCATTTCGCACACACGATTGTGCCGTTAAATCATTTGTTTCTATTAATATTATGTACTCTCTTTATATGCAATAACTGTAATTTATAAATATGTATTTCAAAAAAGGAATAAATACCTCTTCTTAAACAGCACTATGATGCCTTCTTAGCCTTGTTTTTGGTGCATGTGTTGCTGCATCTAGCTGTTCATTTAAGACAGCAACACGTAGTTTTTGATAATGTAATTCTCTTTCAATATCACTCATAAGGCATACATGCTGTGATAATGCATTTGCAGCTGTTGGTCTCATTTTTGGATTAGAATTCATTGTTACAGAGAGAATATCGGTTAACTCATTGGAGGAACCTTGTGGTGCTACCCAGTGATTACCACGTAATTTTTGCCAATCATCACCATGAGTTGGTACAGGTGAGTTAGATACAAGTTCATATGCAGATACTCCAACAGAAAATATATCACATTTCGTTAAATCTTCTACTGGATCCCAATCTAACATTTCTTTAGCAAGATATCGGCTATCTCCTTCTTCGACATTCCCACTTGCCTTCCCTTTATTTGTATGTACAGATAAACCAAAATCACTTATTTTATACATATTTTTCTTTTTTAAAATATTACCAGGTTTAATATCTAAATGAACTAGACCACTTTCATGCATAAATTTTAAACCTAAAAATACATGACGTAATATTCGATAAATTTCTTTAATTTCAAGTTTATTTGTATAATTAGAGAGCATTGCTTCAACAGATATTTCACATAATTCCATTTGAAGATATACATGATCATCTTCAATCCAACCAGCATAATATCGTACTAAATGGGACATATCATCGTCATCACTGGCGGCACTTAATTCAGCCATAGTACCCACTTCCTGAAGCATGAGCTGCCTATCTGATTTTGATATAAATGGCCGTCTACTTTTTTTAACAGCATAATACACATTACTCATTTTATTACGTACACGCATAACTGTACCAAATGTACCTGTGCCCATAAATGATTGTAATTCAAAATCCATTAAGAATCTTGATGGTACTTCTTTACCTTCGCCATTTAGTGATGTTTTTGTTTCATTTCCACTTAATTTCATTAAATTTGAGGCTTTAAATTCAGAACTTTCACGACGTTTTTTAGCTGGTGTTTCAGGTCCACTATTAGTATCAATTGCAGGACTTGTAGGTCCTAAAGGATCAAATAATGACGATGATGATGATGGTGAAAAAGCATTGGTAAGTTTGGATGCATCATCCTGCCGATGTTTCTGACCAGACATGTTGAATGAAGGATCCATATCATCACGGAAGCTATCACTTCTAGCTAACGGATAAGGTGCATAAAATATACCTTGGCCACTGTGAGAATCTGCTTGCAATTCCATTGGATAAGGAAGACCTTCTGTGGCTTGATTGAAAAATTTACCGCTTGAATTCTCCTGGTTCTCTGTATTCTCATAATTAGGGAAAATACATGATGAGACTTTTAAACTGTTTAATCCACTGTTGCTATCATTACTTTCATAATTATAATCCATTGGATCGTTTTCACTCACAGTAGAGTCGTCCATGATGTATTGGAAGTGAAAAAAGAAATTTCAAATATAAATAAAACTAAATATCTCAATTTGCACAAATATAAAGTATTACTTTAAATGAAGGTCTAATATTGCAAAGTGTGTATGGAATTAAATAAGTTCTTGTTACCAGTGGCACTTTGACCCTCAATCCTTTCAAAAATAGTTGGGACGTGTTGTCGTGTCACCGTACGTCTCAAAAAACTATTGAAGAGTTTAGGGTTTGTAGTGAACTATCACACACAAAATCGTAGTAAATATTAGAAATACCTAATTTGTAAAAATTGCGAAAATTTCTGTTTGTTTAGATAGTTGTTAGATCAAAGGAAAGTGCCTTGAAGAGAAATGGCCGCAGTAGCACCCAAGAAGCCTAAAGGTAAAGATGACTTTAAGTCTTTTAATCTAGATAAAGAAGAGCTTGGTGCACCTCCTCAAGGTCCCGATGCTGCCACAACACAAAAGATGTTACTAGAAAAAGCTGCTGCTCATGCAAAGGAAACAGGGCAGCCTCAAGATCCCATTGTTCGTAATCCTGAATCCGAAGTAGATTTAGCAACAGTAGCAGAATTAGTAACACCACGTGAAGAAAAGGCAGATGATCCTAGTACACCTATAAAAGAACAACCATTAGTTATTAAACGGCCAAGTACGCCTAAGCCCAAAAGTTTAAGCCGTGAAGACACAAGTATATTTGAAAAGGAACGCATCGACGAAGTGGCTATTCACGAATATGCATTAAATGATGAATATGATTTATTAGAGAAATTAATAGGTTTAAAGTATGCAAAAAGTGATATTAAAGGTAAAAATAATATTAGATTTTTAGATTCACGTGATCATCACGGGAACACGGCTTTAATGAATGCATGTTGGAAAGGTCATAAAGAATGTGCAGAATTTTTATTAAAATCAGGTGCTAGTAAAGATCTGCAAAATTTTTATGGTTGGACAGCTATGATGTGGGCTGTTGCCAATAATCACCAAAGAGTGGTACAATTATTACTGGAATGGGACGTTAATCTCCGTCTAGTAAATCCTGTCGATAGAGCTGCAATTGATTTTGCTGATGATCCTGATATTAGAAAGATGTTGCTCAGTGTCCTCAATAAGCCAATCCAATTGCTCAGTGATGGTCCCGCTGTTCCAGACTTGTCACTCATATAGGAAGATATGATGTGCAAACTCTGTCTTAGCTCTGCATAGTCTCATTGTAATATTATTGTAAATTGTTTATATGTAGATATTTGAAGTTCATGTCATCGTAATTAGCCGTAAGACCCATTTCAAAATTCCCCGACCCATCAACGTCCCCCCCGGTGCTATTTTGGCTGAATTCGCCAAAGCTTGATAAAAAGATCAATCATGAGTGATTTACCACCACCAGCTCCTGAAGGTGATGCACCAAAGGAGAAGTTTTTTCATCCTGAAACTGGTGAAGAGTTAAGTAAAAACGCATGGAAAAAATTACAGAAAGATGGTGGAAAGCCGAAGAAGGAAAAAAAGGGGTTCCCTCCACCTAAGGCGGCCGGTGAGAAGAAAGAGAAGCCTAAAAAGGAAAAGAAGGAAGAAGAGATCTTTGTAGATTCTACACCAAATGGTGAGAAAAAGAAACTCGACGGTGTTTTTCCTCCAACCTATCAGCCAAAGTATGTAGAATCTGCATGGCAATCATGGTGGGAAAAGGAAGGTTATTATCGTCCTGATATGGAACAAGCTGCAAAAGTAAGCCAAGATGAGAAATTCGTTATGGTTATTCCACCACCAAATGTTACTGGTTCTTTACATTTAGGTCACGCCCTTACCAATGCTGTAGAGGATACTCTTACTAGATGGCATCGTATGAATGGTAAAGTTGCATTATGGGTACCTGGTACTGATCATGCTGGTATTGCAACACAATCTGTTGTTGAAAAACGTTTAAAAAAAGAAGAAAACTTATCACGTCATGACCTTGGAAGAGAAGCTTTCATAAAACGTGTATGGGAATGGAAAGAGACTTACGGTAATAAAATTACTGGTCAAATTCGTAGTTTAGGTGCATCATGTGATTGGGAACGTGAATCATTTACTATGGATAGTAATCTATCCACCGCTGTAACTGAAGCATTTTGTCGTTTTCATGAGGATGGTCTATTGTACAGAGATACCCGTCTCGTGAACTGGTCATGTGCTCTTCGTAGTGCTATCTCTGATATTGAAGTGGATCATATTGATCTTGAAGGACAAACATGGCGTACTGTACCAGGTCATGATCCTGTAAAGAAATATGAATTTGGTATGATCACATCATTCGCCTATAAAATAGAAGGTAGTGAGGAAGAACTCGTCGTCGCAACAACACGTCTCGAAACTATGCTTGGCGATACTGCTGTTGCCGTACATCCTGACGATCCTAGATATAAGCATTTACATGGTAAGATGTTAATACACCCTTTTGTAGATCGTAAAATACCTATTATCACTGATGGTGTATTAGTTGATATGAATTTCGGTACTGGTGCTGTAAAAATTACACCAGCTCATGATCCGAATGATTACAATTGCGGTAAACGTCATAATTTAGATTTTATTGTTGTTGTATCTGAAGATGGTACAATTGGTTCTAATGGTGGAAAATATGCTGGTATGATGCGTTATGATGTTCGTCAACAAATGGAAAAAGATTTAGAAGAACTAGGGCTTTACAGGGGTAAAGCTGTGAATAAAATGAGAATTGGTATTTGTTCACGTTCTGGTGATATTATTGAACCTATGCTAACACCACAATGGTATGTGAATTGTAAATCAATGGCTACTAGAGCCACTGATGCTGTCCGTAATGGTGATCTCAAAATTGTTCCAGCTATGCATGAAGATACATGGTATTACTGGCTCGACAATATCCGTGATTGGTGTGTCTCCCGCCAGTTGTGGTGGGGTCATCGAATTCCAGCTTACTTTGCTCGTATTGAAGGTGAAAATACACTTGATAAAAATGAACCTAGTAATGGGCAACGTTGGATTGTTGCAAGAACAGAAGCGGAAGCATTGAAAAAAGCTTCCGAAAAATTCAATGTACCTGAGTCTAATATCAAACTTGAACAAGATGAAGATGTACTTGACACATGGTTTAGTTCAGGATTGTTTCCATTTTCTGTATTTGGATGGCCAAATGAAACTGATGATTTTAAAGCATTTTATCCAACTACTTTATTAGAAACTGGTTTGGATATTTTATTCTTTTGGGTTGCACGTATGGTGATGATGGGGTTACATTTAACTGATAAATTACCATTTACACAAATCTATTTACACGCTATGGTTCGTGATAAGCATGGACGTAAGATGTCTAAATCGCTTGGTAATGTTATTGATCCACTAGAAGTCATTCATGGTTGCTCACTTGACGACTTGTTGGACAAGATTGCTCAAGGTAATTTACCTCAGAAAGAGGTAAGTAATTATTTGTATTGTATTTTATATGTTCTTGTTAAATTTTCTTGTTTTGATAATGATGATGATGGGGAATGACGATTAATACTTGGTCCGTGTTTTCGAGTAGCTTCGGCTCAGTGATTTCTCTCAAGAGGCCTTAGAAAAGCCAACTTTTTGACCCCAAAATCTATTATTAATAGTATCAATTTGTTTGTGTGTGTCTACTGGTACACTCTCGTATTTTACTTTAACCTGTATCTAACATTTCCTTCTTTTTTTTTATTCCATTTATTTCATAAAACCTAGGTCAAGTCAAGTCAAGATGCCCAACGAAAGGATTTCCCTACTGGTATTCCTGAATGTGGAGCTGATGCTCTTCGTTTCGGTTTATTGGCTTATACTGTGCAAGGTAGAGATGTAAATTTAGATATTTCACGTGTTGTCGGTTATAGACAATTTTGTAATAAAATGTGGAATGCTGTTAGATTTGCGTTGGAATACGTTTCTGACTTTAAACCCACTCCAACAACTGCCAGTGAGCTCATTTCAATGAAAGGAGTTTCCCCTCGTGATTTATTTATATTACATCGTTTAAATGAAACGATAAATGAATCAATTGCAAACTTTCATAGTTATACATTTGGTAACATTACAACAGCTCTACATTCATTTTTTATTTATGATTTATGTGATTTATATTTAGAATTAGTAAAACCAATTTTTAATGATAAATCACCAGAAAATGCTGATAAAAGACTTTGCGCACAAGCAACACTCTACACAGTGTTAGAGCAATATTTACGTTTATGTCATCCTATTATGCCATTTGTAACTGAAGAATTGTGGCAAAGGTTGCCTAATTTATCTGGTTTACAGAGTACAAATAGTATCATGATCGCACCCTACCCGACGAACGTCGATTCTTGGAAGAATAGTAATGTCGAAGCAGACTATGAATTATTTAAACCAGCTGTTAACAGTGCAAGATCAATGCGTGTCAATTATAAGATAGCAAATCATACAAAAACAAATTTTTATTTTAAAACTGATAATGAGGACATAAGTAAGTCAATGTCAAATTTATCCGAAGATTTTTGCACATTAGCTAAAGGAAATTTTTGTAATGTCTTTGATGATAGCACTCCTAGAGGATGTTCTATTAAGGTAGTATCTGATCAGCTGTCCATTATGCTTGATTTACGAGGTGCTATTGATATTGATGTTGAAATTGGTCGTCTTTCAAAAGATTTAGAAAGAATACAACCAATGATCGATAGTATTCAAAGAAAAGTAGATGCTGATGGTTATGATAAAGTACCAGATAAAGTGAAAAAAACAAACGCAGATAAAATAGCTCAATATCATACTGAATTGGATAATGTAAAAATTGCTATAGAAGAATTTAAATCTATGCAAGAATAAGAAAGAAACATGAGAAATCGAAAACTGAAAAAAACTATTAAATTTTAATTTGCTGTAACTATCTTAGAAAGAATTTTGTTTCATTTTTCATTATATTTTTACAAATAATCATCATACGTTTTCCCCGTTATTTTTATTGTCCAATTATGACCAATAAGAGCTAGCTCATATTTTCTTTCACATCCAGCATAATTACACTGCGGAGCTGTGAGATGTAGGTAGTTCCATCGGGACCCCTTTGGATACTGAAATGAGATAATAATAGAAGAAATCTCCCATAATAAGCAGTTGTCCAACTTGTGACAATAAAACTATATATCCCGGCATTTTACCGCTTTGATTAGATAATTCTTTGAATGACCCTAACCAAAACCATAATTCAAATATTCTGGAAAAACCCAAAGCAAATGTCACATGACCCAACATAACTTCTATGGCTCCATCTGCATCGCCAGCTTGTAATTGAAACATGTATAATTGTGGCATCATTGCAACTGCTTCTAAATACATACTAAATGTCCAACATGTATCTGAAAAAAATTCATGATTTAACTCTGGATGCCAAATGCACGCTAATAAAAAACACGGTGCTACTAGATAGGCAATACCAAATTCACTAGGAATATGTAAATCACCAAATCTATCATATTTCGCATCATAAGTAGATTTGAATGGACCCATCATACCGTATAATACAAGACCAACACTTGTTAAGCCAAAGAATTCAATAACATGGTAAAACCAATCACCAGTTTTATCAAATGGTAGGTATCCTTGATGGCGTATGATAGACATTAATCTGAATACGAACACTATAGCATACATTTGAATAGTTTTCATAGACACCCCTTTGACACTTCGACCAACCCATGTTTTGTAATTCATCATCATTAAACCAAAACAACGCCACAAAGCAGCAAATGTAAGTAAAAATGAAAAATCCTTACTTGAAAAGAAATGCCAAATTAAAAATGCTGCAAATAAAAAACCACCCCTGTAATGTAAGTGTTGTTGGGAATATGTGATTGGTAATTTGTTCGTGTTTATATTTAGGAAGAAGAGCGTATTGGATGACAGAAGTTGGAAGTTAGTTCAACTACTCAGATTCATGCATATTTCAAAAGAAAATAACAGATTTCTTGAGATAAAGAATAGAAAATGTTACGTACCATATACCTAAAGCTTTATTACTCTTTGGATGCTGGATAGCGTCCATTACCACTGTCTTCATCTGTTTGAAGGGTGAGGAGTTCGAGGAATCGTGAATTTTCATCTCTTCACCGCCATATTGTTGAAATGGAGTTTGTGCCATTGTTACAAACGATATTTCCAAGTAGATTGGTAGTATAAAACTGCAATATAAATACTTATGTCAGGGCACTACTACACTTCTCTCAAGCAAGGAAAACCCGACGGTGAACCATGTTTCCATTCAGTAAAAATCAAAACCATAAAAGCGTTCTAAAGGCTGTTGTGGGCCAAAAACATTATTAATACCTCCATTTCAAGATCAAATAGGTTATATAGTCATCATATTCTTGCAAATAAGTGTAATTATTCTTTTTAGCCTCTAGTATGGTCTCATCCTCGAGCAGCAGCTACTTTAGTTTGCCTCGGCACCTTGTGCACTGGATCAACTCTTTCAATTATACTTCATGTGCACTAGTAAGCTCTGAGAAAGATCTTCTTGATGGTCTTGCCATTTATGAGATAGCAGAGAATGTTGGTGTAGGCCTTGAAGGATCGAGAAAGTATGGAAATGCTGATTATGACAAAGATGATGATGGTACAGGAAGTATAGCATTTGGTGAAGTCGCCCTTACTGGTATTGGTCGAATACGTGCTGTTCTTATTTCAATGTCAACATCAGTCGGAGGATGGGAAAATATGCCACTATCATTACGAGATGCTGATGCTGCGAAAAGAATCATACTTGGAATTACTGGTAAAGCTAAAGTTATGAATGATGCATCCATTACGCATCCAACAAAGCCTTTGATAGACTTAATTGATTACTTGCGTGTCCTACATGCGAATAAAGAGAATGGAGTACATCCATCAAAGAGTATGGATAATAGTAATGTACAGGACAGAATGTCTTCGCCTCGTATACGGATATCAGAATCAGTGCGAAAAAAACAAGCAGCAATACGAAGCGCTGTTTCCAGCCCTATGCCTGCTGTCATCAAAGAAAATATTTCCACAAAATTAGAACATTATAATGGTAATAATTCACCACGAAGTAGTATGAATAGTAGAATAGATAGAGACTCAGACAACATACGTGCGAGCTTTCCATTACGTACAGCATATGAAGGGAAAAAGAAAACATCACAAATTCTAGCACATACATCATATCTTGATAAAAAAAGTGATGCTAGTAAATCTGCTTCAATAGAACTACTCCATGGGTCAAGCTCGCCTCGGTCTGTTAAGGCCGAAGTGCAAAGTCCTACTACACTAGGTAATGATCAAGTAGCGTCTTCAACAGATATAATTCAAAGTAATATGGAAATATTAAATGCACATCAAGATATTGATAAATCTCTGCAAAATTTATATGAAATACAATTTCCAGTTCCATTACGCGGTGAAAGAATACGTATATATGATTGGTTAGTCAACCTTGGTGTACATGTTCCAGAGGAAAGCATAGATAATTCTATGTTGTCCAGTGATAGCGCTGACTTAGAAACTAAGCATGCGTACGACATTAATGCAAATGATTATGGTATATATAGCGATGATATGCGTAATGGTATTGTTTTATCAGAATTAGCAGCTGTATTAGTTAGAACAACAGGGCAAAGTAGATTACTCGTGAAACAAGTGGCTGCGTTTGATCAATTTGGTCGGTCAATGAGACCAAGATTATTTATTGCTGGTACAGAAACTCATGTTACAAAAAGAATACAGGCTGTACGTAATCTACAAATATCACTAGCAGCAATGAGAGATAATTGTGATCCGCCACATGCACTACGAGATCTTGCTCCGAACCCACTTGCCGTATTTGAATGTAGAATTTCTATATGGTCTGTAATAAAAATAATTTATAATCGTTTTGGTAGATGGTTATTAAATGCAAGTGTTGCTGCAAAGTCGAACAGAATTAAAGCACGCTCAGTATCGCCACCTGTGGCTGATCTTACGATGGATTCTATGAATAAACCAGAGGGAAATCCCTCACCTGACAAGCGAGGGCGTGGTAGGAAAGGATTACTGCATCAGTCACGATCTCTATCACCTCAAACTCGCTTTGGTGGTAAAGATGTTCGTTTTTCTGAAAGTACTCATAATCTTGATCAAAAACCAATTATTACAAGAAGTACTGCTCCTAAATCAATTGATATTTCTTCATCATTAAAATTATTACAAGCTGCAGCTTCTCAAAAGAAGGCAGTCCCAGGCGGTTGGGATGATACTATTACTGATTTAACGAGATTTAGATGTGTGTTCCCAGAAGATCAAGGATTAAGTGATATAGATGAAATACAAACTACTAATGCAGATGTAGACAATGTGAAGAAGCGGGAATCTAAAAAAGAAAGAAAAGCCGCAAGAGAATACTTACTAAAAGTACGAAGAAATACGAATCTTATGAAGCAAAGAGAAGCAATGCGCGATCAGTTACAACAATATGCACAAGATACAGTTAGTGGTGATACTACTAATACTTCTAATAACCATAAAAATGAAAGAAAAGACGGTGTACACGATGCACCTAATACCGCAACTGGAAACAAAATTGTAACTAGAAATGCACATCTTGCGGATATTAAACGTGCTGCCCGCTACTCACAATTAGGGTTAAGTAAATTACGAGTTTTACAAGAAGAATCAGTTATGTGGATGCCACCAATGGGTGACCCATCTAAAATAGAGGCATTAAGTAAAGTACCGTTATTGCGAGTAACCGCCCGTCAAATGGTGACAATACGGGAATGGATGCTTAGTTTAGGTTTATCTATACTAGATGGTGAAGGTGGATTCTTTTTTTGGGATGCTGGTAAAGGAATGGCCGTACATACATATACGGCACCTCCTTTATCGCTTGGACTTGATCGTTTACGTAATGGTCAGCTTTTATGTGCATTGCTACACGTACTAGAACCAGATGCAGCAGATCATGCATCACTTGCGCGATTAACTCATAAAAGTATGGGAAGTAACGGGTCATTCGCGTCAGTTGTTACTCAGCAAGATTCACGCAGTGGTCACATAAAGAAATCTTCGGCATGGAGTGTTGAATCTAAGAATGTATGTTCACATATCAGTGTAGCTCATGCTATTGAAAATGTGAGTAGAGTGCTATGGATACTTAAATTGAGAAGGTGTCCACCCATTCCGGAGCATCTCTTAGTACGTGCAGAAGATATCGTTCGTGGTAATAAAGATGTTTTATGGGGTTTACTTTGGGAAATCTTGCAAGCTTACCCTTATTCCAATGATTGGGCAACGGCTGGTTCCAGTACATCACACTATCAGGATGCAACTTCAGTGTATTCCAATGATATTGTACCATCACACGAATCTGCTAACCAAAACAATGTCCCTCCTGGTTGTGTAGGATTTAGAAAGAATGGACATGATATCCCCGCAAGTGTGGCAGACTTATCTACTTTTCCTACATTATCATACTCATCATCAGATAGACGTAAGCTAGACCAAAGTCTTGTCAAATATGTTTATTCATTAAATCTTATTAGATGGAACCCTGATAGTGAAAGTGATAAAGTATTTGCTAGAACAACAAAGAATGATTCTGATATTATAACTCATCACACACTTGGCATACCTAAATCATTGAGTGCACTTGAAACATGTTTCCGTGATGGAACCTTATTTTGTGCACTTGGTGAAAAAGTTCTTGGATTAGGTAGTGTGACCACGAGTAGACAAGGTATGACTGCTTCTAATACTGAAGGTCACGGCTTTGAGCCATTTAGTTGGAATTCTAGTCCGCATACATATCAGCAATGTCTCAATAACATCATTAAAGTTGTGGTATCCTTGAGAAATATGGCTACTGGTTTACATAGTATATATAATATGGGTTCTAGATTTCTATATACTGGTTGTGAAGAAGCTATTATTCGTGGCGATTGGGATACTATATTAGGTCTCATGGAAGACATGAGACGATGTGCTGATAAAGTACCCCAACGGCCAACTGTACGCAATGCGGCACATCCTGCAGAGAAACCATACTTTGGTCCTGATGGATCTTATACCAATGTAGATGCACAAGATATGCGAGCAAATATTCACCGTGTCAAAGGTCTTTATGACAATGCACATTACTTACCAAATCGTCAGTATGAAACGAAGTCTGTACGGTTGCCTGATAGCACTGACATACGTCCTGATATGATATCATCAAAAGTGGATGATAATGGTAAAATGGGTGTATCAGGTTATACTAAAATGAGACCACCAGCAAAATTATCGTTAAATACTGGTTTAAAATGGCGTGGGGAAGAAATGTATGGAATTTCTGGTAATAATGCACATGGTGTTGATTTACTGCCCCATCCTTCTGATCCAACTAATGATGATATCAATGATAATGATCAAACAAAAGACTCACTTGATGCTATGTACGATAACGATGAACATGGTAGAAAAGTAAAGAATCCTAATACAGGTATTGATATTGCTACTGATGTTGTTGAAGTGGATATAAAGGACCCATATAGTGCTGAAATAGCGATACAAGATAAAAATGCGGAATTGGTTGCTGCAGCTGCTGCAAATATATATCCTAATGATAATGAAAGAGAGGCAAGCGCTATCAGACAACGTACGTCTTTACCATTACAAATACCATCAAAAGAAAATGAAGAATGGAAATGGTCAAAAATTAATAAACCATTTAATATATCTGAGTTCAGCAGTAGTTCTCGATTGTTAGACAGTGCAAGTCAATCACCGCCGTTGACACCACGACGTGGTAGATCTATCAATAGACAGTTATCTAATGTCACAGTATCAAGTATTTCACCAAAATCAAGAAATAATCTTAAGTTATCACCTTCACGAAATCAATACAGTACAACATTTGGTGCAGAAAATAGGAGATCTTTGTCGCCACCAAATCGTGGTTTATCTGAAGCAGTGTTGCATAAAAGCTTCCACTTATCACCAACACCTTTAACACCACTTCCACAAACTACTATTAAAAAAGTACCAGCAGCAGGTTCTGGTAATGCTACTGATTTCAGTACTCATATTTATAGTACTAAGGGTCATGATTACGATGAAGAGGAAAGCAATTTAGGTGAAAGTCCGAGTGATCCAGATCAAGCATGCGAGCCACAAATGGTTGATCTTATCTCAGCAGACCCACGTACAAGGGCAACTATGGTCCGTAATAATGAAGCCTATATCAAAGAACGCCCCCTTAATAACGAATATAATTACAGGAGTAAGGTGAACCCTCAGTATCCTTCTGCTGAAACGCCAGAAACACAAAAAGGGTCAAAATTTAATATTCCTGTAGAATCTGCAAGCAAACAATTTCTTGCAATACCAAGTGCGCATATATCACCTGAAAGACAAGCGTCAATGTCACCACAAAGATTTAAAAATAAATCACGGAATCCAGTCACAAGTGAGAGTGTAAGTGCAAAATCTTCTGAATTTAAAGTTCGTACTAGTTACGAAGTTGGTTTTATTGACAAAAAAACTGGTAATACTTTAAGTCATAATAAATCTCCGGAAGCTTCTTCGTCAAGAACAATGATATTATCCAATGCTGGACGAAGTATTCGCTCAAAAGTTTCCGATATCATAGATCGATCACGTTTAGAGAAAGCTCATTCTATAGTAAGGTGGTTGCAGGCCATAGGTGTTCTTGGGCATGATATTCGTATGGTAAGAGCTGGTAGTAATGATCTCTATCATCCAAGTGCTGCTGAAATATTATCTACCTTTTATGATGGAGTTTTACTATGTAGAACAATAGAAAGATTGGAATATTCATCCTCATTACCAGGTACTGTCACAGACCCAAAATCATCGGCTCAAAGAATGCAAAACATACGACGTGCACTCGATAAATTATGTCATTGTCAAAATGTTATCTTGCCATCACAATTAATGTGTGCAGAAGAAATTTCAGAAGGAAAAGTAGATGTTATTTTACAGCTTTTATTACGACTAAGGAAAGCTTATAAAGGTCATAAAGCTTTGAAACAGAAACACAGTTGAAATATATAAATTGTTTTGTTATTGTACACTATGTAGTTAGATTTATTTTGGATTTGTATTCTCGTTTACTCCCTTTCCCTTTTTCTCCATGACTCGTTTGAAACCTCAACCATGAACGGAACTCCGGTCAATATTAATCATTTTTTTCCAGATTCATTTTTTCCCTCATATACATCAACGTTTCTGCTTTCTCATTCGCTCTTTCAACAGCTGCCGCTTTAGCCTCATTTCCAACTTTAGATATAGCAGCTAAATCTTCAATAATATCAAGAATATTAAATGTGACATCTAAGCGAACAGCTTGTGGTTGAGGGTGTACTTCGTCTCCATCAGCATCCCGATTGCCAACAGGTAAGGGTCCTGTCATTTGCAGTGGTGACTTTGGAATGAAATTTCCATCGTCCCCAGCAGCTTTCAATGGTGTACTTGGGATGTCAGCATTAAGTGATGGATTTAATTCAACGTTATCAATTGAAGTATTACTTGCAATACTACTTTCTATGGCTCTAATGTGTTCTTCAATTCCAGGATCATCCACGTCCACGGAATTGCGATTTGTTTCTGTGCGTAAACTTCCTCTTTTACCAGCTGCCTTCTTAACAGAAGGTATATCATTTCCTGTACCTTCTTCTTTTTCAGCATCATCATCAGAATCAAATCCATCATCTAATCTAGAAGTTATTGATTCTCTATGCGCTCGCTCAATGTGATCTGGTGCTTTAGTATATAAGCTATTCCTTTCTTCATACTCTGGCAGTGATAAGTCTGGTGTCTGTACTCTAAACATCACTTCACATGCAACTGCTGTAACTTTTACATTTAAATTTGCTTCAAATACCATACCTGGTTGTATTAAGTATTTTGTAAATCTTTCTAATTGTATTTCAAACTGACTTAATTGTTCCTCCAAGAACTCACCACCCAATGTATCTTCTAACCATTCTTTAAGAGCCACCATATCTTGAAAATGTGCAGCAATAAATCGCATTAGAGCTGGCATAAATACTTTTACATCAATTCTAGGTATTTGCATCATCATTTTAATACCAGGTGCAGTTTGAACAAATAACGGACACATCGCTTCCGGTTGGTTCCATAAATCAATCTTCTCAGCTGCACCACCAGCACTTTTTCTCCGTTGTATTTTCTCATGAAATGATGCTTTTCTACTTCTTCTCCTACCATTTGGCGTACGCTCGTCATCATCATCTGTTTTTAGAGTTGTCAATGCTTCGATATTGGCTGATGTTAATGGTAAGTAGTCTTCTTGTCCAGCTACTGCAGGAGGATTAAATTCTGGATCATCTAGTAAATCTTCATCCTCATTAAATAACGGTAATAATGCGCTTTTTTCGTAAGAAGCTTCTGCTTCTGCAACAGCTTTTGTCATATCTGGTGCACCAAACGGCTTTTTTCGACTATCTCTTGGACCTATTAATAAACTAAATAATTCCGCTCCAGGTTTTAATGTAGATTTTTGATCAACAATGATAGATATATGAGGTTTTCTTGCACTTAATTCCATTACCGTTATTTCACTATCATTGTGATCATCATGAGCAATACCATCAGATTCATCATCATCAAAATGACCATTTATTCTAGATATATATGATTGTGCTTGGATTTCTTGTGGTGTACTTGTTTGGTGTATATGAATAGCATCATCATCATCATCAGATTCTTCATCACTACTTAAATTCATTCCTAGATCTAATACATGTGATAATTCGAAATTAATATCACCAGATTCTTGCGGTTTAATGTTAAATTTAAATGGTACAAGTGTACCCCAAATTTGTTTATCTTTAGAGATACCAGAATCGACCAACAAAGGAAATTGTACATATAATTTCAATATTTCATTCAATATATATCCTTGTGCGCCAGAAAATGCCAACATTTTGATTTTCATTTCAGCAAAATCAAAATTTCTGCATAAATCTTTAATCAATGAATTTGCCGCCTGATAATCATTTTTAATCTTATTTAATAATAATATGGTACGTGCCCGCTTCACGGCACCATTATCAGCGTTGTATTTATTTTTATTTTTGGATCCAAACCACGATTTAGCTGCTTTTTTTGCTGCTTTCAAATCATTGATACCTTGTTCGTACGTTGTACGATATAAAAATTGCATTAAACAACGTAACGCTTTGTTCAACGATGCTTGTCCTTCAATTTGTTGCATTTGTATTGATAAATCTATTTTTTTTCTACCAATTTCTTCTGCACCTTTTAATATGGATGCAAAGGTTACTTCAAATATATGTGGACTAGGTACCACACCTATTTGTATTGCTTTTTGTTTAAATATACTCTGAATTTCTTCACAATATAATTGACAACAATTTTCCCACAAGGCACAAATCGATCTCCATATTTTACCATTTTTACGATGAGTTCTAACATATTTTATAATATTATCTATACTTGATAATATATCCCTTTTCTCACGTTCCATGGTATGCTCTTGTAATACACGAAACATTCCCATTTGTAATGTTGTTAATGAAAATGTTTTTTTAGCGAAATTAGAAATTCTCATATCGTCTTTTAAATTTTTTAATTCAATTCCTTTTATTGAAAAATTTCCTTTTAATTCAAATGGACTTGGTAATGTCACTATAAATGCACCAAGTTCTTTAGGTAATGCATCAAGCAAAGCTTTTCTTATGATT
>JACKZZ010016476.1_pt1:0-57500 | contig 63079 bp, 28 predicted proteins | sample 8027871 | NCBI WGS metagenome assembly JACKZZ01 (sample SAMN15724774, study PRJNA655200) | protist metagenome | isolation source: fluorescence activated cell sorting (FACS) single amplified genomes of... | place: USA: West Boothbay Harbor, Gulf of Maine | collected 2000-07-19
ATCATTATTTTTGTACAAAATTCTTACTTCTTTTTTATTCATCGCTATACATCATTTCGTAGATGAAACCATACACATCGCAATGGTGGGCAAAGAGCCGACCGCAATCATCCATACAATCCAAAAGCAATTTCCGGTGATAATCTCCATTCAAGCTGTAACGACTAAGAATAGGCGACACAGGGACTCCCGCACATGCTCGTAAAACACATTTGAAAATTCGTTGATAAAAGAGTTTCAATATTGGTGCACTTGGAGTCACACTATTAGTGAGGGCTTGTGTTAGCGCATTTTCGAAAGTTGGGAGGAGGACAACCTTTGCCTGGCTATGCAAAGCCTGGGAACGCGTCACACACACACGAACAAAACGAACAGCTTCTATCACAACAGACTTCAAATCAATGTCAGGGCTCCGCAGCAAAGCATCCATTCGAGAAGTAAGCTCGTCAAAATCACTGTCTGCGAATACATTCAGATCAGAAGCCTGAGTAGAAGCCGCAGTACGCACAAGAATGCGTGGCAAAGTCTGCTTGAGAGTTATCATTAGTGTTGCTTGCAGGGCGATAATATCGATATCATCCCGGATAGCAGCTAGTCGTGAACCATCCCAAGCATGGATTTCCGGAAGGATAGCTCCAGCCTCACGTCCATCGAGGCGACAAGGAACTTGAACCAATCGACAGAAAAGAATTGCGGCATGGGACTTAGCAGTGGTCAAATCCACACCTATTAGACACTCCTCAATGTGAGCCCCAGTCACGGGCAACATAAGAGCGTTAAGATTACTATCTGCGAGCAGAGCATGTCTGCGATGAGTTCCAGGCAACATAAGCCCCGCCGTCTTGGGGATTAGATGCGCTAGAAGTACATCACATGTTAATGTAGACTCATCGGTACCATTCTGCTGAAATGCAGCTCTCAGCTGGGCAAGTTTCTGACTAAACCGTTTCTGAGCTTTGTCACGCAGAAACAATGCACCCATAGTGATCCTCTGATCTCCCAGTCCAGAGGGTCTAAGCGAACGAAAAAGAGGCACAAGACTCTCAATGAAGTAATTGCTCATTTCGCGCTTAACCTCTTCCACCAAAGACATACATGTTTCCAAGATCAACGGGATCAAAGGAACCATATCTTGGAATGTAACACCAGGGGCCTGACAAAGCCCATTGATCCACATGATCCAAGAATCCAACCTAGCGGCTCTGGAAGGCTCAAGCAGGTTTTTAAGTGCATTTAAAATGACATGAATTATAGGCAATATATCACTAGGAGCTAGAGCTCTCCTATTCACCATCTGAGTCAGCAACTCGACGTCTAGTGAAGACTCTAATGTGCTCCTAATGTCTGCCCGAGTAGGTGTTAGATCAGCTACAGTCGATAATACTGCGGTTAGATTATTGCACAACAACTCAGCTTGCATGTCAGTATTGGCACATTTGACTCGTGATAGCGACACACCATCCTCGATGGCGTGATCAGCAAGAAAGCGTACAACTAAGGTGGGCATGACAATTTCTGCTGGCGGCATAGACGCAACATCTCCCGATACCACAGGATGGCGAATTCCTATTACTCGCGCAGACATGTACTGTCCTTGAAATTCAATAGGTACAAGCATTCCTGTGGAAATACACACACGATGCTTAGACAAGTCAGTGCTTGTGATGCCACTAGACGGAGGGAGAACGGAGGCATCAATGTTGGTGTCCTTTAAGCTCCAGTAGAGAGAATCACTCATCATATGCACCACTCTCGATTTAACCAACGCGGCAGCGGCAGTGGGATTTTCGCTCAGTTGCATCTGTAGGTCCTTCGCCTGTTGTAACGCAAGCTCATCACCAACAATGTCACTGTATCCATCTCCATCCCCGCTCCCTGCGACGCTAGGTTCGTCTCCCTCCCCACTCTCGTCAACTATGCCTCTACCAAGAGCTTTCCCAAGACTAGAACCGCTATTAGTCATTTCCTTAACAAGTCGGTCATCAAGTATGTGAAGGATATTTAAAGCAGAATGTGCTCCTCCTAATCCCCACGTTTCATCAATATCCAGATCAGCTCTCACAAAGGGAAGATGATAGGAAGCATCAAGACATACCTCGTGTGCTATGCGCTCATTCTCCATTCCAGCAATCTGAGAAAGTCGATCCAAATAACGCTGATCTTCTGGGCCTAAGCTTTCTCCAACATGCTCAGTGAACCTAGAAAGACTATCAGGAGGAGTAGGGGGAGCAGCAGAGGCATGAGCTAATGGAAGACCAACTGGAATATATTCACCTGTACTTCCATCACCAGCACCTACGGACCCAGCCAAACCATCAGTTGTATATTCCTTCGCAGCTCGTTTTGAAGGCGAATCGGGCTGAGGTTCAGCAGGAGCTGCATCAACAACCAAGACTTCTTCCCCAGCAACCTCTATATCAGCTAAAGAACCCACCTGCGCCAACTCACCTCTCACGGCAGCTTCCAGCTCTTCACACATACTCGCTCCCTTGCTCTTCCCCAATAGACGTTCAATAGTTTGTTTTAGCTTCAGGAGTTGAGCTGCAGCAGCGCTTGCCATGCTCGCTTCAGCAGGATCAGGAGAATCGAGTGCTTGAGCTGTGGTGAGGCTCACAGCAAAGCAAACCTTGTATGGTTCCTGTAAAGACTTTGCGAGACGACTTGCATCGATTGCCTTCCAAGCATCCATAGCAGTCATAAAGAACCGCACACAGAAACGATGCATTAATAGAACTCGTCTAAAGGTAGACACAGATGGTCCTGAGGTTGAAACTGAGGGCGAGAGGTCTTTACCACCTCTTCCATCATCCGCTCCTGAGCCAAACAGAAGAGCTTTTATAAGGGCAGAGAATGATTGAACCAATAGACTAGCAGCGGCTTTGCATAAGCGAGCTTCTGGCCCTGTGTCCGGTGTATCAGGACCGCTAGATGAGATGCATAGAATCCGAGGAGCATGGGCATAGATGATGATAGCAGTTGCGAGAAAATTGTGACTCCTCGTCTGGGAATTCCTTGACTTCAAGGAAGGATCTCTCGGCAAGGCAGAAAGGATTGCCGTAGAAGAGTTTTTGAAATGATCTGCAGATAATAAAATCTGTGCACTTTCTACATCCAGCTTTGATACATTTGAAATGGCTTCGCTGCATTTCAAGCAATTCGACTTGAATTCTTCTTCAAGCAAGCCACCTAAGAGACGGTGCATTTTCTTCCTCTTCTTCCAAAACGTCTGGATCTTAGCAGCGGCATCATTCAAATCTTCTGTAGAAGAACTATCCAACAAGTTAGCCAATATGCGTTCAAAGCTCGATTGACGTACAAGTGGTGATCCTCCAAGCTGATCTAAAGACGAAATGCGAACTAGATTTCCGCTAGAACCTAAAGATCCAATTGATGACACCCGCACTAAATTACTTGGTTTCATCTCGAGAGGCCTATTTCTTCTATATCTTAATTCTTGTTGTTGCTGTGTTGTGATGCAATCATCTGGAAGCAAGGGCACTCATGTTTTTGTAACAAAAAATTGGGGTCATTCATCAAATGCCGAGGAGGAAAAGTTATTTGCCCAATAGGCCATTTAGAGGAGTGAGCAAGAAGATATCTTGCAAATTTTAGTTAGTTAGCTCGTTTACCACTAGTATGGGAGTTCCCAAGTTTTATAGATGGCTATCTGAGAGATACCCCATGATAAATCAGGTTATTTCGGATAGCTCATTGCTTCCGGAGGTGGACAATTTCTATCTTGATATGAACGGTATTATTCATAACTGTTCTCATCCGAATGATAACGCCACTTCGAACAAGGTCACTCAGCGTGAGATGATGCTTGGTATTTTCCGATATATCAATCATTGTGTATCAGAGATTGTGAAGCCTAAGAAGGTTTTATTTTTGGCAATTGATGGCGTTGCTCCTCGTGCCAAGATGAACCAACAACGTGCTCGCCGATTCAAGGCAGCACAGGAGCGTGCAGAAAGTATTGCTGATGCACAGGCAAAGGGAGAGGATGTTGATGAGGATGCCCTTTTCGATTCAAATTGCATTACCCCTGGAACGGAGTTTATGGATACTGTTGGTAATCATATTAGGTACTTTCTTCGCAAGAAGTGCAAGGAAGACCCTCTATGGCAGAATCTTGAGATTGTTTTCAGTGGACATGATGTACCTGGTGAAGGAGAGCATAAGATCATGCAATACATCCGCGATCAACGATCCAAGTCCGACTACTCCCCCAACACCCGTCACTGCATGTACGGTGGAGATGCCGATCTTATCATGCTCGGATTGGCTACTCACGAGCCTCATTTTGTTCTATTAAGAGAGGTTGTTGATTTTGGAGCAAATTCTAGAAAATCCTCTGCTCGTCAGGTCACCGTCCAGCAGACTCGTGAGGCGCAGTTCCAACTGTTGCATTTGTCGGTACTCAGAGAGTACATCGAAGTCGATTTAGCCCTGGGGTGTGGATTCTCCCCCGACATTGAACGTTTAGTAGATGATTTCGTACTCTTGACATTCTTTGTCGGCAATGATTTCCTACCACACCTTCCTACGTTAGATATCGGAGAACAAGCCTTTGATGTAATTTTCAGTGCGTACAGAAACCTATTACGTCAATCAGCGGGTTACATAGTCAAAGACGGAACCATCCACGATGTGCATCGTCTTGAAATGCTCTGCCAGATCATTGGTAAACAGGAGGTCGACATCCTTGCTGCTCGTGACGATGGTGTGCGCAGCGAGGCGGCCAAGAGTAGCAAGTCGAAGGGCCGATCTAGGGCACAAGTCGGACCCTCCCTGGAAGAGCACGAGGAAATGGAGGAAGCAAAGGAAGCTGCCTACCATGCTGCTCTTTTGGAGGCACTAGGCAAGGATGTTAAGCAGGGCCCGACAGGACTTGTGGTACCTGAGGAGACTGCTGGCAAGGATTACAGAGGAAGGTATTACTTCGAGAAGTTCAAAGTTGTTCCTGGTACCGCAGCCGGCGATTCTGTGCTAAAAAAACTGATGATGTCATATCTTGAGGGTCTAACATGGTGTATGTCATACTATATGGAAGGTTGTGTTAGTTGGACCTGGTACTTTCCCTTCCACTACGGCCCTATGCTTGCAGACATGAAGGATCTGAGCACCATGTTTTCTGCGATTCGATTTGAGCTAGGAGCCCCTTTCAATCCTTTCCAGCAGTTGTTAGGATGTCTTCCTCCTCTGTCTGCCAAACTTCTTCCACGGTCATACCAATACCTGATGACAAATGACAGCTCTCCATTAATTGAGTTTTACCCCCTCGAGTTTGTAATTGATGCCAATGGTAAGAAAGCCCCTTGGGAGGCAGTTGTTGTGTTGCCCTTTATCGATGAAGTTCGTCTTATCGAGGCCGAGGGTAGGTTCTGTCCAGCCTCTAAACTCACAGCAGAGGAAGTGAAGCGCAATAAGGCGGGTCTCGTCTGCCATTTACGCTACGATCCCACTGTGATGGATACATACTACTCGTGCAATCCTGAGATCGGATTGAGCGATATTCCCCGTTGTAATTCGAGAGCTATTTTCTCTGAATCCAGTCTCGCTCCTGGTCAATTTTTCATTCCTGAATTGATTCCTGGTACGATTAGCCCATACCCTGGGTTTCCATCTCTTGGTGTTATCCCAATAACGGATATTGAAACTGCCCCTATCAAAGTTAATGTTTTCGGTGGTGAATCGAGGTACAAGACTGTCGTTCTTTCACTCGATGAACAGGTATTTGACCCCACTACAATGGATTTAGGCAAATTAGTTGGATCTGCAGTGTGGGTGAACTACCCACTAGTCCATGAGGGACGAATTACCGCTGTTTCCATTGCGACAGGTGAGTGGTCCATTCCTATTTCTTCCACGAGCACTACTGGACAGTCAATGGACCTATCTCACGTAGGCAGAAAGGGGTCGAAACCAGTGGAAAAAGAAGTAGTTGTAGCGTCCACCCCTGTTGTTACCTTTATGCCGTATGACCGATACCAGTCGGGACTATGGAAGGAGTGGAGTGTGGAAGAGCAGAAAAACTACCTAGTGGGGCGTGGTATTCCAGGCACTGGTGGTATTAATATTGGAACAGTCCAGGTCAGGATCAGGGTACGCGTTCTCCAAGGTATGCAGCGCGATCCTATGACAGGAAAAGCAACTAAAATATTCGGCGAGAGCGAGGCTGATGTGCCCCTTCAAATGGCACTGTGGTCTTCTCCTGTCAAGGACGATCGATTTCAGGAAACTGAAAGTGCTACTGTTGCTGAAATAATGCCTGATGGATGCGATGTAATTGCCACAGCAGGCGTATTACGAGGTATGAAAGGGAAAGTGCGACATAATAAGAAAACATCATTGCCTGATGCACCGAGGTCTGTTGACGTAGAGTTTTCGGTTATTCCTCCTGAACCAGCTTTCGGCCACGCCATCGCAGCTTCAGTTGCAGACGAGTATTTCTCCGGCAGAGATCTTGCAAAAGTGCTCCAAATTTCAACCAGCGTGCTTGGTAAAGTCGTTGGAGCCATTATGATCGACGGCACCCGTGTCGATCTTGGCCTCAATTTGAAGCGCAACGGACAGTATGCTATGAATGGATTTTGTCGCTTACGGGAATTGGATGAGGATGGCAACCCACTTTCCGCTTCTTCAACACAAAACTGGGGCTACCAAGATAGCGTGACTGTTCTAGGACAGGCTATCTCTTCGGATGCAGGAGATTCGGGATTTTGGGAGTATACCATGCGTGCTGCTGCTCTTATTGCACTTTACAAAGCTCAGTTCCCTGGTCTTTTTTCAAAGTTGGAATCACTTCCCCATGCTAGTAAATACAGCGCCCAAGCTTTGTTTGGCGAGAACCACCAACGCACTGTGAATGCAATAAACGATTTATTGCAATCTCAGCCCTTTTATAGCATGCCCCGCACACCTTTGACCTCTGTGTCGCTTTCTAAGGATGCTGTACATGCAATGGAAAGAGCTGCTGACGTGAGGACAGCTTCCGCCGCCGCAGCTGCAGCTGGCACAGAAATGGCACCAAAGAATGTCTTAGTCGAATCAGTCCCGCTTGACCATCTTTTCCGCGGAGGAGTGTTAAACGCTACAGACGCCCCGTTGACTTATAACGATGGTCTCCATCCATTACTGGGCGATCGTGTTGCTAACCTTACTTCAACCGGCGTGCCATTCGGTCTAAGGGGCACGGTGGTGACTATTCACAAGAATACCAGATACGTGGAGGTTGTGTTTGATGAAGAGTTTATCGGTGGTAAATCACTAGGGGGGTACTGCTCTCCTTTCCGTGGCCGCCTCGTCCCATGGGCAGGGGTATTGTGCCTATCCAACAAAGATGAACAAACACAAGCCTCCAAGGCACAGAAGAAGATTAAAACTAAAACTGCAAAACTTGCTGCCTCTGAAGTAAAGGACTCTGTACCTTCGAAACCTGCAGTTTCAGATGGGACTGAGAGTCTAGTCGCTAGTTTGAAAAATAAGCTGAAAATCAAGGGTGCGACACCTGCAAGCTTACCGCCCCCTCCCAAGGTTCAACCTGTCATCCCAATAAAGAAAGACAGCTCTGGCTTCGCTGCCCTCCTTGCTGTTAGCAGTCGATCCCGCACTATGGAGGCGGGCGATGATGAGGATGATGAAGAGGAAGGCGACTTCGAGTCCTCTCATCTTCTACGAGCAGCCGTCCCAATGCCTATGTTCCCAGGGATGGCAATGGCCCAGACTTTCTTCCCCCAGCCAATGGAATTCGCTACTATGCCTCCACCACCACCAATGCCTTTCGAACCTTCTGGAACTACTTCAGATGTAGAAAACGCTAATGATCCTAAGAAGAGCAAGGGTGGTGAGAAGGTATGGCCGAAGCCTGGCGAAGAGGCCCCGACGACAAAGCAATCCAAGCCCGTGAAAGAAAAGTCTGCAGGTGCTAATATTGCCGCTAAAAAGAAGGGTATACATTCTGCTGAAATTGCTGAAACGAAAGCAGCAAAAGCAACGGCAGTTCTGAAGAATTTACTGATTAAAAAAACCGCAACTGCTGCTCCTGAAAAAGTAGAAACTCAGCCTGTAACTGCTGAACCCGCTCAAACTAAGACTGCTGCTCCTGCTCCCGATCAAGCCAAGCCAGCGGCTCCTGCTCAAGCCAAGGTTGTCAGACTGATTCCATCTGGAGTGATAAAGAAAAAAGTGACGAAGTAATTCGATTCGTTTCTATTTTTGTATTATTATTAGAGGGTTATTGTTGGATTATTGTAAAAGTAAATTAATCATGTCCTTTGTAAAACATTGTCTTTTTTCATTCATTATAATTTCTCTAACATCGTATCAGCATAGCTTTCGAAAAAGTCCTCTAGCTCATCCGAAATTTCACCTACAAGTTCATCAAAAATAGTATCTCCAATATCAGTAATGGTCTGACCCAATGTTACACCTCGCTGGCGGAAGGCAACTTCCTTTAGCCTTTGTACACTTTTGATTTCTCGTTTATATGCGGCAATGGTGTAACGCAGATCGTCCGGGGCCTCGACTTGCAATAGAAATGGTAATGGCTTTATGCCTCCCTCTCCTCGCATCTCCGATGCTGCAGCTGCAGCACCTATGACAGTAGCGCTTTTAGTTAATCCTCCCGGTTGCAATGACGCAAGGAATGTAGCATCAGAATTAACCGCTACTGGGTTTGACGGAGCTATTGCGGTACGGGTGGGACGTAATTGCAAAAACTTCATGGCATCTTCTTGTGCATCCAAGTCATATCGGTAGTACGAAGGTAAAACAACCTCGCCTGTGTTTTCATCCACCTCAAACTCTACTAAGCCCATGGTTGGCATGACTTTCGACGAAGAGCTTCCTATTGCTTCTGATTCTATTTCGACAGCGGTCTTAATGGGTGAAGGCGGGTCGGTAGTGAGCTTGAGTGCAGTACGGGGGTCAATGGTGCCATTAAGCGATCTCGATCTGCTTGAGCTATCAGGGAGGGGCAGAGCGGTCGCACCGCGCTCACTGGCCGCTACCCTAGGGTCTACAGCGACGGCCATTGAGGCATATCGGCGGACTGGTTTCTGAAGTAGAGACTGCGATTCACGTTCTAATCGACTCATTGAATGAAGCTTGCTAACAATTTTATCCGCTAGTTCCTCATTGGTAGGCTTAAAACTCTCTCCTTTATCATCAACGACACCCTTCGATCCAGGACCGCCTAGAATTTCCGATAAATGACGTCTTGAATTAGTATTTTTAGGAGCCCTAGCTTCCTTTGAAACGAAAGATGCGCCACCCACAGTGGTCACAACATCAGGCGAAGACATAGGCAATGTTAAGGGCAATGCACCACCCTGTGTTGTAGAAGGTTGAAATAGATTTACAGTAGTATTCGATTTTATATTGCGGCTAATATTTGTTGGTCCTTGATCAAAAAAATGAGATACGTCTGGTGTTCCTTCTGTGGTCTGCGAATGAATTCTACGACGTGCACTACCAAGAGGCTGGAAGCTATGTCGCTTTGAAGGAGTAGGCTGACTTGCAAGTCCAGGGTAAGGAGGGATAGCCGAAACACCGCCACCTCGCGAACCAGCCTGCACAATGGTACTCACAGCGTCCATCATAGTCGCCACACTATTAAGGATATCTTTGTACTCGTGCCGCGATGGCTCATCTCGATCCCTGGAACTAAAACCAACATTAAATTCATCTGTACTATCACGCCCACTCGACCAACCAAGAATGTCTTGTAACACTCGCTCATCTAACGGCGATGTTGATCGAGTAACACCCTTCTTCTTGTGAGATCGATGAGAACTGCTGTGGAAATATTCACCATCTCCAATATGCTTTTGATTCATCCGAGGAGATAGTTGATTTATACGATGATCACTAACAGATAGCACCCGTTCTTTACCTATATCACCTGTTCCAGTCGCCGTTGAAGCTTTTGGTAGAGTACAGGGCTCAATGATCTCTGGGACCGGAACTGGCGAATGCGAATGTCGTGCAGAAGTAGAACTCGTCATCGCCACCTGCGTTATCACATCAATAATATTAGTAGAGAGCCCAACACCTACGGGAACAACAGGATTGAAACCTTCCTTAGTCTCATTAACTGTCATATAGCTCAAATCTGCAATTTCCTCAAGGAGATCTGATGATGTCACAGAATCGGGAGAAGGAGGAGCAGCTATTGGAGAACGAATATCACTTCTTCTCTGAGGCTCTCTCACCTCTTTTGTACTCTTTTCTAGAGACGATTTTGACTTTGAAGAATAACGCATCGTTTCCGTCGTCTTCACATTCGTATTCCAGCCACCATCACTGTAGTATTTCTGCTCATCTTTCGAGAGAGGTGCTTTCGCCTTTTTCTGCTTCGTCTTTAAAATTCCAGCAGATCGAGCATTGGCACGCTTTTGACTTGCTTCTATAAAAGGAGATACATATGAAGATTTCATCCCAAAAAAACTTTCACCACTCTTATGAGCAACTTTTTTGATTCTCTTTTAAAAACCAATTGTTATAAAATATTAAGCAGATTGAGGTTAACCAACTTCTCCTGTATGCGGTATTTTGGTCAGTGCGTAAAAATTAATTAAAGCTACTGTATCCAAGCAATTAAATCGATTCGGCTGCATCAAAGGTTTAAGAAGAACTATTTAAAGAGAAATAGGCTAATGTGAGATGTTTGAGACCTCTGATTGAGGAGAGGGTTTGAAGAGAGGAAGGTGGAAAATTTTCTGAGGGCATAAAAAATAAAAATAAAACATCGTGTTTTTAATAATGGAATGAAACTCCCTTAAGGAAATAAAATTGTAAATAAAATTATTATATAAAATACTATCATTCCAGCACATAAAAGTTATAAATATAAGTTTGGAAAATAACACCCACCATCCTTCGATCAAATTTATTACCAGTCATCTCTTGACCGTGCAACTTCAACGGCCTTTTGTTTGAGTTCTACGAGAGTACGCCTGTTATCCTGTCCAAAGAATACTCCAGCAGCAAATTTCACGGGGTCATCAGGTTTAATACGCAGAATTTCATTATAAAGTAGTTCAATCAAGGGTATCAACTCAGCATGCTTTCTCATGTACTTATCTCGAATTCTTTTCTCCTCAACCTTTGCAGCTGTTATCTCTAGCTCTACTTCAAATCGAGGAGAGTATGAAAAGCCCCTACGCTCTTCCTTCGACTCATCTGTACTTCCACTTCCACCCTGACGGATTCCATCATTAAAAACAGTAGGATCATCATACTTCTCAATACTTCCAAGATTCTCTGCAAGTTCTAAAGGCATTGGCGCCTCGGTTTCATGCTTGTCACTCATTTCCGCAGAAATATAGCGCTAATGCCGAAGAATTTAATTTAATTCCTGTGGATTTTCGATGGCTTTTCAAGGCCTGGGACGTTTTATGAATAGACCCTTTTCTAGCCATAGGCTTGAGGTAATCTTCTTGAAGCGCGACAGAGCTTGTTTATCGAGTAAAAAAAGTCGTGTGAATTAGAAAATGGCAAAGAAAGGAGCAAAGGATGTTCCAGTTGAGCCTGAGGGTCCGTCGTTGACCGTATCGCTCCGTGTCCTTATTGATTACTCAAAGGACGTCCCAAAGGATGTGTTCATTCGAATCATCTCTGGAAAGTGGGCTACATGTGTTTCTTCTCCTTTGCTTAATGTCGGAGATGGTGGATGGACTATCTCCAGAGAACCAATGACTGAGGATGGAGAGGATGGTTTACCACGCCAGATTGGTTTTATGGCTGCTTCTTGGGAAGGCAATTTATCTTGTACACTTCACACCGATGAAGGACTTTCCGAATTTAATGAGTTCCCTGGTATTTTTGCTGTATGCATGAGTAAAGGGCAGGAATCTGGTGAGGTACCGACAGAAGGCGTCTCCCCAAGGGAAGCGCCTTTGATAGACAAGTTCAACCCTCTAGATTTCGCCTATGTTGATTGTAGTTCGTTTTTACTGAATGGTGGTAGTGTATCAGGTCGTACACAGCATTCATCAGGAATCTCAGCTGAAATGAAAGTGACTTTTAATGAAACCATTCGCCCTTATGACGATTTAGTGCCATTGCAACCCATGGTTTTCGATTTTGATAGTCTCGGGTCTTATCCCAGGCAAATAGGCGAGAATGAACAGGATACTTTAGACCCTTTGTATATATATGCTGAACTACCACTAGGTAAAGGGTCTTCTCGGTTTTTATTCGTTCGAGCTGGATCTGATCACCCCGAACCACCTCCAGTTCCCACTGAGACAGAGGGAGAGGATGGCATAGGTGAGGAGAATATCAACAGTCCTACTGATGCTGGTGGCGAAGAAGATGTTAAAGATGGAAGCGCTTATAATGACGATGACGCGAATTCAGATGGCCAGCCGGAGGATGGGATTTCATTTGGTCTTAGGAGCTGCTTCTTGGCTGGTTTGGCGAGTATCGATCTTGCCAAGGAAAATTTTACTTCTACCACCTATACACTCGAGGTGCATCATGATAATGTGAGTAAGCGCGCTTTTCATCATAGGAATATCGCAGACTTTAATAGTATCTTGCGAAATGCAGATGGAGCGCCGACTGCAAATGCTGGAGACAATGAACCTGGATCTGCTCCTGGACCATCCACCCCTGGAGATGACTTCCTTGTTGCTGGTATCAAGCGAGCTATTGCTGGTTCTGGACTGGTTCGCCCACACGGCGTTATTCGTTTCCGTTTGGAGCAGCTATTGGCTTCATCCGTTGATTTGCTTACAGAGTTCGCGAAGAGACGTGCCCTACTTCAAGAGGACGAAGAGCCTGACAACAAGGTCGTTGTGAGAGAGGACATGATGCTGGAGGTTAGACTATCAAAACCTTCTAAACCCCAAAAGTGGCAGAGACCAAGTGATATTTCCCTTCGATCTGCACTTTTGAGAGTTGAAGCAGAAGCACAGAGTAGATTGGATGGCACTCTTGCAGGTTCTGTTCAAGCATCAACTATGGGTGCAACTTCAAGGCATAATAAGGATCCTCCTCGTCATGAAAAGTTCCTCTCGTTGAATACGTACTTTGTCGCATCTGCAGAGTTGCATCGTGGTCTTGAGCACCCCGAAAAGCTTCCCTCAGTTGATGAGGAAGTAAAGGAGAGAAAGATTGCCCAACTTATTGCGGCGGACTTCGATCGTGAGCCGGAGCCTCGTACTATAGCAGCAGAACTTGAAACTCGCCTTTCAGTTACTCCATATACACGAATGGTATTTGTGTACAAGTATAACGATGATAGCACATTGATGGCAATTAACGATACCATAGTTTCTATCAACTCGAGAGCATTACCCGACATTCAAGGTACTTTGCGATCCTACTCTCTGTCAGCCGAGGAGGTAGAGGCGGCGAAAACCGCACAGCTTGATATCATTACTGGCTTTTCAATTATTGATAACGATGCTAGGATTGTTGTGATGGAGGGTCTTGCTGGTCCAGGACAAGCTATGCAAGAGATGTTTCTGAGCATACCTCGTATTAGCCCAAATGATTCTTCGCTTAAGATTTTATGCAATCCTGAAGTGCTTTTCCCTGATAGGCTTTACACTGAGTTTGGTCCTGATTTAAAGAGAATCCGTGTAAGAGATAGACTACGCAAACTTGCCAGAAAGCCCGAGATCTATAATCGGTATCAAGTTGAGGAGATTTGCTTTCAATCGATTGATAAAGTAATGGCTCTTCGACGTGCTATCGATTTAAAGTCCACTAAGGATCTTTGCTTATACCCATCATCAGACAGTCTGAATAAGCTGGAATTACTTTATGGCGAGGCAATATCTCGCGTTGATATTGATGGGTCTATCATTGAAGAAAAGCGCCTTCGTGGACTTCGAACGAAGAGTACTAACAAGAAAATGCAAGATTTCGAGCAAGTCGTCCGACGCGAATCCCAGAAGTCACCCCGAAGCCCTCGAGAGAAAGAGGAAATGCTGCGTAGAATAGAGTCATTTGCACATACTAGTAGTACTACTATCACTAATCCGCGAACTTTACCGACTGACTCACGAAATCCCGAGTTTGAGGCTCACTTAGCGAATAGAGGACAGGCTCCCGATCATCTTGCTGAAAATAGAGAAATTCGAAAACGTGCCTGGGAAGATGCATTGCTTAAGCGTGCTAATCGCGATGCTGAAGATGACGCCTACCTTCAAAAGATACTTGGTACCAAGGCAGCTGAGCAAGGCGGGAAGATTTTCTGCTACTCTAGTCAGGCTAAAAACTTCAAAGTTTTGGCTTTTACAGAGATGCGCCAAAGACTTGCAAAGTTTACCTCGAGTACTTTTACATTCAGTCAGGAATTCGTCAGTCAAACCGTGTGTATTGTCGATGAAGATGTTGACCGCAAGTCTATTGAAGCTGAGAAAAAATCGCACTGGCTCACTAAATCAGGGTTTCGTTATCCTCTCCCTAAGACAGCCCATGACTATATCGAGCATCCTAAGAGACCTTCAGACTCCCGTGTCGAGGAGTTGCGCGAGGCATTTGCAGAATCAACTTTCGGGCAGATGCCCGAAGAAAAAAAAGATGCTGCTACCGTTCTTCTAGAAAAAGGATATACAACTCGCATTAAGGGTGGTAATGATTTCGGAAAGCTTTTATTACCAACATTCAGTAGAGAATTTGAGCTGAGTCTCGTTGGAGACAAAACAAAACTGCCTAGAGGACACCAAATAAGAGGAATATCTGGTGACAAAGATCCTAACTATAATCGTTCAGTTTTTAATGCCGGAGATGATGGTGCTGCTGAGGAAGAGGCAGCCGTCAAGGCAGAAAAGGAGCTATGGATGTCTAAGGTTGTTGTAGACGACCTTGCCTTCAAGATTGGAGGTTTCCTCATTAAAGACACTCCTAACCCTGTCGAGCGCACCCGTGATATACTGAAAGACCCACCTAAGAGAAAAGAACTCAAGTTTTTACGCACACGCAAATCTGCACATACTGGACGAGACTTTAGCTTGGTTACACCTCCATTTACTATCATAAATGTTGGAGAGTACAAAGGAAATGCCGGAGAAAAGATGCTCATGCGTACATCTGATAAGACAAAATTCATCACATCTCAAAAGTTAGAAACTGGTACAGGTCCTGATTTCATACGATTCATTGCAATGAATGCTCGTGTTCCCAAAAGCCAGAAACTTATTTGGAAGAGAAAGGCTCCTCCTCAAGATCGAAATAGTGCAGAATGCACCGGACCTCGTTGGGAATCAGCTGGAAATTAATTTACTTTAATTTACCTTTTATTTATCTTTAATATTGTAAAACAACATATAATTGAACTAACAACATATAATTGAACTATAAAAAATAATTTACTTCGTATAAGTTTAACCTAGCTAGTCTGTCTGTGGTCCCAGTATAGAAATAAGTTGGCAAGCTAAATCAGCAATTTCTTGGCGAAGTCTAGCATTTTCACTAATATGTTTCTCAAAACAACCAGCATGGATGAGTTCTGAAAACCCAATGCTTTCTAAATAAGGAACACCCATAAGTAACGAAGGTTCATCAGGGCTGTGTTGTATATTAATGGGAGAAGCGACGGCTGGCGGTGACATGGACTCTGCCATTCCTAAATGCGTAGGAGAGCCCTCTTCGTTTCCTAATAGTGATCGCATCTGCGGAATGGGGGATAGAGAACTCCACGCGGGAGAATGAGAGAACAGTGCAGAAGATGAAGCACCCTTCTCCAAAGGAGCGCTAATATCACGAATAGGTGTGGATGGGGCAGATTGATCGACATCTCTCCAGCCACTGTCACTCTTCACCATAGCACATATCGTAAAAGCTTCTTTCATTACAATTTGCAGTTCTTGCATTATTTTTGCATTAACCGGGTCATGAAATAATGCTGACAGTTTCGGGAATACTATACTATGCACACTAAAGTAGGAGTTAGGATGAGCTTTCATACTCTGCTCTATTAATTTAAGGCCCCATAATCGCTCATCGTCAGACCGTGAATTTTCAAAATGAACAAAGATCACAATTATAAACATAGACATAAAAGACGAATCTGGGAAGTTAACTTCACCAAATATATCGCGATCCAGTGATAATTTTGATGACGCCATAGCCAAATGATGGGAAGGTGCCGTATGTGAATGCAACGCAGGAGTTGATGGAGACATATTCCCTTTTTGTCCCCTTAGCCTTCGCGACCGCATAGGGGAACGGGTAGGCGTCAATGGTATTACAGATGCAATCGACATGCTAGTTGCATCTGCTGCTGCCACGGGATCAAGAGTCTCTGATAAATCTACTACATCTGCAATACTTCCATCTTCAACGTCCATAGGATAGGCCTCATTCTCAAACGAATCATTTTTTATTAGGAAAATGAGCGAAGAAGCATAGCCCGATACTTGAGGACTTTCACCATGTGCTGCAGCCGATGCAGTCCATCGCCTGTGTAACATCAGTAAAATGCTTAAAGTGCTATCACGACATGCAGGTAAAGAGAGGCCACGCTGCAAGGAAGCCATGATAGCAAATGTAAAATGCGCAGGACTGCAACAAGAAAAGCCAAAAATTTGTCTCTCGGCTCGTGTAAATGTCTCTTCAAAAGTACTGAATTTTCGTCGGCTCCCCAATAAGAAATCTTCCATGCATACTTTAAGGGGAAGTTCAGAAGTGAGCTTCGTAATAATATTACTCATAAGTAAAAGTGCCTCCTGGAATAAAGATGGTTTATTTGCCATATTGATCACACAGAGGGTAAGCCAGAAAAACTTGCTTAGAGACGTATTGTCGACATGACGCATCATACGTGATAATGAATGCAAAATATATTCAACAAGTGTCTCTGCGGTACTATCATCAACACAAAGAAGAGCGGTACGCAACGCTCCCAGGACCTGCTCTAATAGTTCAACTGTAATATCACGTTCATCAACCAGATGCCCAACGACCAAGAAACAACGAGCTGATGAGAAAGAAGGGAGGTTGTTCATTGCAGTATTGAGCGACATTTCAATCCAAGCACTGCGCCAAACCTCGCATAATTTGGGCCTCAAAATAACATCTTTTTGATCCTTGGATGGGCTCTCAAAGCTCTCAAAACCATCAGCACTCACAGGATTCTTTACAATGGAAACAAGCAATTGAAATACTTTGTCCAAGCTACTGATTGTGACTTCTTGGGCTTCGTAAAATATAAAATGGAATAATTCACTCTGAATTAAAGAAAGTCCTTCCAGTAAATCAACCTTATATTTCTGTATCGACGCAAATGCGGGATCCGCGGGATCTGTAGTAATAGAATATGTAGACAAAATGGAATATATAAGATTACATGCTAGCGCGTGTATTCCAGGACGCATATGAGTAGGACCACAACACATTGCAAGCACAACCATATGGGCTATCGAAGGAGTGTATAGTTCAGTAATGGTTTTGTTCATAAATGAAATGCTCAATATAGGACGTAACAAAGCTACCACCTCAACCCACATTTCATTATCCCGCTTTCTGACGCTTAACCGACGAGTAGAGCCGTGAGAGAACGCATATGGCTTCACAGCTATAAATAAATATAACAGACGGGTTATGAGTCCATCCACAGCAACACGCGGTTGTTTCTGAGCAAGCACAGCTAGTGCATTACTCATGGAGGTTGCTAACAAGCGCGCTTGTTGTGCATCGAGCTCATCAACCACATCCAGATTTTTTTCCGATCCTACGTCATCTTCCAATAAACTAGGCATTGAGCCTTCTTGTTTCACACCAACCAAGGATTGTCGGGTAGCAAAGGATTGCCGCGGCGTATCTCCGTCCTTTGAATCACTAAAATTATCGCCAGAACTAGGTCTTCTTTGTTTTTCTGACTCGAGCGCATGTAATGATGAACGAGAAGTAGTACTATTTCCATTTTGTGATGACGACATTCGCCGAGAGCTACGATTAATAGACTTCTTACGGTTGAAGCGAGCAATAGTCCTTGGGATTAAATTAACCAACGAAGTATTGCCAAATTTTCTTTGCTTCAATGTCCTAAACGAAGAGAATAAAACATCTTCTCCCAATGAAACTTTCCCTTTAAAGCTAGCCTCGCACTCCATACCACCATATTTAAGCTCATACTCAACCAGACGTTTCATAAAAAAATGCAACGCAGCAATAGTTAACTGCGCATCATTTCCTAGTTCCTGCCAAAATTCTTGCTGGACCACAACTGGAAGTGAACTCGCTCCTGCGGAACACTTAGTGATAACTTCGAAGAGGCGTTGTGTTCGACGGTCCTTGCTCGAGCCATCACTTGACATCTCTGACGAAGACATACGGCGGCGCGATGCACTGGAACCAAACATAGGACTTTCCCGACCGGCTGCTGGACTGTCTCTACCGGGGGTGGAACTCTCTCGACCAAGAGGACTTTGCCTCCCCTTTCCAAAACCAGATGCTTCGAAATACTCAAAGTCTTCCTCGGCATCATACTTTTCTTCATTGGCACTGGACCAGTTCTTTAGCCAAGGCACTAAGAGAATTATAGAAGCAATTCTGAGCTCTTTCTCCCCAGTAATGTCTGCGACGTATAACGATTGCATCACGAAATCCACTGTAAGGCCAGGCATTGTTGTGGCCAACTCTCGCGATATCGCCAAAGGAAAGGATACTGGAATAGAAGGGACACAGATTGCAGAGAATATGTGTAAAGGGAGGGTGCATTCAAGACCAAAAGTAGACCGAATTTGCGAAAGCAAGTAAAAAGCAGACTGTCTCAATTCATGACTTTCACTGAAGAGGCCAAGCAGACATACATGCAGCAGTGTGCCTGGAACGGCACTAGCTGTAACCGTACGCCCACCCGCCCTTTGAGATAGAGTATCGAGACGGACCTCTTGAGATATCAGTTTCAAAGCTCTACGACGGGAAGCTTCAACAGACCGCAAAGCAACACCTGCGAAATCTAGTGTCCACTTCCGCCGGGATTTTTGTGATACACAGTTAATTACCATCGTATCCTCTCTACTGAACAAATTAACAAATGATGTCATTCCCTGGGCTTGTGTCTGGCTGGTCACAGAGCTTCCTATTGATGCTGATTGTGGCTTGAATGAGGTCTCAACTCGCTCGATTTGAGATACGCGAATCATATCAGTTACTGCAATCGTAAGTCCCTCTAGTACCTCACCATACTCTATCACACAAACTCGAGTGCCAAAACCTATCTGAACAGGGCGCTGTCCAAATGTACATGGCCAACGGCTCTCAATACCAGTCTCTACTTCAATGGTCCGAGGTGGTAATTTGTCAACAAAGACTCCATTTGACTTGAGTACATCTATAGAGTTGAAAAATGCCAACTTGGTCTGAAATAACCCCAAAAAGGGTTTCCCAGCCTCTTTGCTTATGACTGAATAAAGTGCAAGTAGCTTACTTGAAGGATATATCACATATATCTTTCGTATTCGCTTATCGAGAAATTCCAACAAATTTGACGCCATAACCGTAAATCTTGCAGCTAATTCTGAAGCGAAAGTGAAAAGCGCACAGTCGTCGTCAAATAATGTGCTATCAATTACAATATCTGTGGGCGCATCACTACAAAAGCACACAGAAAGCTGGGTTAACACACACAAAAGAAGTGAATCTGCACTCATAGCATTCGTAGCACGCCTACATACAATATAGCACCATGACCGCTTTTGACGGACTACGCAGTAGGAGAAGGAAGCAGCGGTTGCAGCGGCAAGTTCACTTGCGAGAGAAAGGTCACCGCTCAAATCGTAACTATCTATATAGCGTTGCAATGTATTTGGCCCTCCTTCAGATATGAACATGGCAGAAATCATTCTAGCATGGTCACTAGGGTCACCGAGTGATTCCAGAAGAGCTGTGAAAGCCTCGGGGCTAGATGCGGAATCTGTTGGGACTTTGTCCCCACCCGGCACAAGCATGGGAGATTCTTGAAGTGATTCTCGTGTAGGGGTTAATATAATATTTGGTTCTTTTTGTCTGAGACCAAACACAATTTGCTCTTCTAGGTCATTTAGTATTACATGTAGTGTAGTGAGGGCCTCAATCGCATCCGGCGTCAGAGTAGCTGCCTCGTCCAAGTCCATATGTACCTTACTAACCAACCCCACAGATATGTCGAGATCCGCATTTACGTCATAATCTGATGTTGCTGATCTGAATGAATCTACACGTTGTAGATCCTTAAATCCACCTGTGTAAAATTCTCGTTCAGAATGTGGCAGTCGGTCAGTGGCAGGAGAAGAAAGAATAGAACAAAATTTCTCGATCCGGGCACTGTTCTCTTGTAACCAGCCGTTTACGGAGTCCATTTTTCCATCCAAAAAAAGTGTTCCATTTGCGAGGTTTTGCAGAACTTTGGCAACAAACATGAGTTTGGGCCTATTTAATTTGCAAAGTTCTTCGCTACCCAAACCATATTGTTGTGGCATCATTATGGCAGGACAAATTACCCTGAGAAAGAAGAACCCACCAACAGATATCCTCTCAGAGTCTTGGCGATCTGTAAATTTGCATGACGCTGTCTCGCGTAAAATTCCTAACGATTGCCTCAAATGATAAGGCCAAAACGACACTGACTGTTCAACAACATTAAAAAAATTATCCACCTCTGTGACAAGGTTGGAAAGACGAATAGCCCTCTCATCATCATTCATGCTAGCGGCAACATCAACATCAGGAGATCGTTCGAGAAAGCTCTGAACTGTTACTTTAAGAGCAAGCTGTAGACATGCTGAACCTTCTTCAACAAAGAAAGCGCTCATAAATTTAACAGCCAGTGATTCCGACCTAAAGAGAGATGCTAATCGTGGTGTTCTTCCTATTTCGACACCTACAAGTATTGCGAGAATTCCAAGACGATCGGCCTTGTAAATCTTCAGCAATGCACGCACCACTTTAGAGAGATATTTCAAAGGAAGTAATTGATTAAAAATTTCCCAAAATATCATTCCCTCAGAGCATAAAAATGACTTCAAATTATTGAGGCCTTGTGTATATGTGCTTGACTGGTCGTCACCAATAGCCTTTACAGCAGCCCGAATCTGTTTAGCCTCTACTAATACAAACAAAAAAGATGATCTAATACTTGCATGATCGTAGAAGACAGCCGCGTCCATTACATGCCGGAAACCCACGTCTGCATTACTACTGAGGAGATTAATCAATGCTTCCTCCGTATACTGAGCAAGCATACCATTTTCAAGTTCATCCTGTTCGTAATGACAGTTTTGTAATACTAGGAAAAACACAGAGAAATGCCGCAGGAACATCGCTGATCGACGATGCTCTAAAGAGATCTCCTTCGTACTTTCCTGAGTCAAAACTCCATCAATGAACACTAAACCATCTAGTAGAAGCGATAAAACACGCGTAAAAACTTGCTCGGCCTGTTGAATGACAACTAAATCAGCCGAAGATACATATGAAGCTTTCTGTGACGAAATAGGAGAAATGGGATTGTTTTCTACAGGAATACTATGAGCAGCAAAAAACAAACGATTAAACCTTGTATTCATTGCAACAACTTCAGGGGAACAATGCTTACTTATACATATCTGCAACCAAGTAGAGAGAGTATTAACGATCTGTAATTGAAAGCTTCGACTAAAATCGTATCTTTCCTTATTATTTACCACAAGAAGTTCTAACACATCAGCGATCTTACGTTTTATGCGCAATCCATTCATGCCTTTTATAACGTCAACAGGGGGAGGAGCTGTAGTCTTTTTACGCCCACCGCCATCCTCCTCTCGACCCTGCTCCAGCTTTGCATCCAGTTTGTTGGACACACTTGCTAATCGCTCAAGAAGACTCTCAATAACTTCAGACATGCTGACTTTATCTCTAGTTCTTTGAAGTACAAGTTGCAGAATGGTAATAATTCTAGTAACCAAATCCATATCTTGCTTTAAAGACATTTCAGAAATCCGACTACCCCACTGCTTAATCTTTTCTGTCACACTTGGAGACCATAAATCATCACCATCTTCACCCCTTTGATCTCGGCTCTCCATTACCGGCGATACAGTGGGAGAAGGAGTTCCCTTTAACTGCCAACTAAGTTTTAGAATAAGACGATCTAGAACGAAGAGAAGAAGCCTAAATGCTACATCTAATATCGATGTGTGCAGATTAGTGCCCATTATAAACTCAATACTAACGTTATTTCTAATTAAACGTTGTGCAGGTGGAACATTCGCTTGCATGAGAAGTAGGTCAATCAACTCCACAGCCAAGCTTTGCGAATCCGAGGCACGACTGTAGAATGCTTTAATAGACGATGGCCTCCCTAATGTTGAAGCTGCTGAGCTAGGATAAATAAATGATACAGTAGAGAGCCGAGAGAGGTCAGAAAGATCTCCATCCCCTTCTATAGCAGATAAAGCACTTACAGAGGCAGGACAGTATTCTGTACCCAGCTTAGGGATGCCGGACCTGTCCTTGGCGAGCGAACAAAGGTGACCCAAACTACACAGTAGTGTCGTGTGGTTATTCCAGATATCTAATTCTTTATCTAATAACGAAGGCGATGAATCAGGATTCTGCAAGAAAGAAATTATATATTCATTTGCCTGTCGCCATCGTACAAGAATCTCAAGCAAGCACTGAATAAGACCTAATGACGGAGTTATCACATCACATAATAACATAGCTTGGTTCTTATTTGGGTACCCAGGAGTTTTAGCTGTATTAGTTAGTGCATTGGCACTCATTTCTCTATATTTCTCCCAAACCTCGCTTTGTATTCTTGCTTCCCCTCCTCGACCAATGTTTGAAGCGTCTCCATCGAGCTCAGAAACATCATCATCAAGTAGGGTGGCTGATGTGCTATCGCTGTGCATAATGTCTCTAAGACCACAGAGCTCACCCAGACAAGAAACAGTAAGCTGACGTACACTTTCGTCAGGACTACATGTCTGCATGACAAGAGCAGCTTCAACGGTACTAATTACACCCTTGTGTAAATGCCGAATATGGCCTAATGCGGCGGAAATTGTGGCAACGAAAGATTTGTTACGATTAGATGCTGTTTCACTCATACAAATGAGCACAGCACGCAACACACGCAAAATTCGAGATATAAGCCTTTCATCTCCAACCGTAGATTTGATAAGTTTTGATGCGAGAGACTCAATAACGATACAACAAATTGTCAGAAATACAGTTAAATCAGGCAAATCAGTCAGGCAAAGTGAATGGGAGCTACAGAAGAAACCTACACATATTTTCTCTGCTAGGCGAGATAATGGCACACCTAGTTGGTTTTGGTTGCTACACAATAGTCTACATTGCCCAATAAAAAATTTAGCTAAGGTAATAGAGTATCGAGTGGGTAATAAAGGGTGATAACTTTTAGTATCACTATCATCCGATTTTTTTCCTTTCAATGTTCCACAGTTTTGAGATAAAAATCTAGGAAAACATGACAATAAAGCCAACCGTGGCGCCCACGTGCCCATGGGCGCATCATCAGTTACAGGAAGTATAGAACTGGATGGGATACTTCGAAGCAAGGTATCTAAAGCGTCATCTAATGCAGTTGTCCCCGCTGGTGGAATACGTTCGTCAGTCGTAGAATTTTCTAAAACCCATAAACGTAACCCTACTCCCTTATCTTCACACCAGATGGATTTTAATCCAACATAAGCTGGACTTCTAGTATGACCAATAGAATCAGATTCTAAGACTTCTCTTATTGCTTCTAAAGAAATACGATGGTCGTCAGGATCAGACCTGGTGCCCAATAATGCATCTTCTACGATTCCAAAAAATGAATCCGGTTCAATGAGATATACAGCCCTCAAATATAATTGCAACCAAGATGCACTAGGGGCATCAAGACGAGCATCCGATTCTTCGATATTAACACCAGTAATCCCACAAAAAGTTAAGGAAGGTAGACCTGTTGTCAATAAACTTGTAATCATTTTATTCTGACATGGCTCAATTAATTTTATCAAAACATCACCTTTAACGGCAAACCCGCTAACTGTTTTATGGCCTTTAAGAATTGCCGCAACATCCATAAATTGAATATAACTAAGAAGGGAACATTCAAGAAATTCTTGAGTGTCTCGTAAAAAGCTACGAAATGTATTTGGCCAGAATTTCTCTGATGTGCCCTGCAGTATGATACGCACGGGACCAGAAGGTGATCTATCCATATAAATCCCCTCAGGACATAAAGCATAGGCTTCCATCAATCGATGAGGTAACAAAGTTGTTATTAGCATCATTGTGGGCCAGATTGTACATCTTCTTCTAGTGCTCTTTTGTGCACTACCTATCATCAAATTTAATAGATTTTCGATATCACTACTATTCATACCATCAATTCCACTTTCAAGTCGTGATGATATTGATCCTTGTATTTCTGGATTTTGCTCTTCATATGCAATCTCATACATTTTCCTCATCAGCTTATAATGACGAATAATCCAGTTGCGCAAACAAATTCTTAGATTGTGTGATATACCAATCAATATACGTCTACACCAATTTGGGTTTCTATCTGTTTGGTCTCGAATAACACTAAAGACACACTGAAGACACTTAAACAATTCCATAAGTCCATTAGGATCTAAACGTAAAGATCGAATACAACTCAAACCATAGTTATCTTCTTCATATTCCAGTCTTGGCATTACCATATCAAAACATTTCTCTTTAAGAACCTCTAAAACAGTACTTTGATTAAGTTCACAAAGAACTTTTAAGACTTGAGAGCAACATCTTTCTACATTGATTGATTGACTACCCTTGAAATCTTTTGCATTTGCTGAAATTTCAGCACGGTGGTTTAAAGCAATGATAACTTCACATAAACCCGTAGCAATATCATCACGAAGTATTTGGCCACTTTTCAAAGATTCTTTTAAAACCTTACGTGTAAGATCGAGCAAGAAAATGGCCTCCTCAATTGAATTTTCTGAACCATCTTCATCATTCTGATCACGATGAGGCTGATCACGCGAAGAAGAAGATGGAGCAGGTGCAGGCCAAGTTGAAACTATATTATCAGCAAATAAATATTTCACATGCAAACTCAAAAGGCGACACAAATGGCGACCGACCAAATTCAAACGCGATTGAGAAATACTCAAAATAGAATAACCGAGATCACTTATATTCAAGTCACTAGCATGCTGCTGACTGCTAAAAAACTCCTTGATCTTTGCAAAACTTGTCTCTACAAATGTAGTCTCCAGCCCATCAAGAACCATATCGCTTCTTTCTCGTGACATCTCTCTTTATATATTTTTTTACAACATGAGCATTAATAGATATTAATCGGTCTTCAGAGGAAGATGATTCTTGCAAAACACAGATCGATATGGGTATTTTTTGTCAAAATATTTTGGGATCATGGTTTGACGCAAAAAGGGTGGTGTTTTTTTAGAGAAGAATGGGAAATTACTCGACAAGATGGATAAAAATCTTCTCTTAAGCAACACTAGTGAGGCCGGCTACTACTAGTAAGGTTTCTTAAAAGTAGATATGATATCAATTGGAAAAGATTTTGGAAGGGATGTTAATCAAAACATGAAACTACTTCCGGAGCAACATTTTTCTTTTACAACGAAGAGTCGCGATGGATTGGGAAAAGAATTATTGATATCCCATATCTACCGGAGCATTAGAGAGTGCCTGAATGTTTTTTATGTGTATATTTAATTGATTCCTTAGATATTTATTTTATGCTTATCATATGAGCTTTGGAAAGTCGGTAAGGTTCGTAAGGCTCGTAAGATTCATAAATAGAATATTTATTATGATTTAATTAATCAAACTATAGAGGAATTTTCTTCCTCTATAATATATTATTAATTTATCAAGAATGATTGATTAAATTAAATCATACGGTAATTGAATATTCGATAACTTTTAAAGAGAAATTCTAATAATTTTAATGACTAATGATTATAATAGAGGAAGAACTTCCCTCTATTTTTTACTCCCTTTACGAACTTTACCGATCTTCCATAACTTATTCAATTGTTGCTGATAATGATTTTTCATAGAATCACTAATCATTATCAACCGTCTAAGCTCTGCTGCATATCAAACTGAAAGTTCAATATCTATAATTATTAATTGAAGATTATTGGAATTTTAACTACAACTGCAATTTTATAAAGTAGAACTCCTCAAGTTGTGTAGGATACGCACCCAGGACTTAACCGTCTCGCACTTCGTGGTTACCGCACCATGAATGGTGTTGTTGGCTGCATATGCACGAGCAGAGGCGATGACAGAAGGGTACTCGCCCTCGCCGGGTGTAACCCGATCCAGGACCAGCTCAGCCGCCACCCGCTTGGGGTGTCTCCTCTCCTGTCTCCTCTCCTCCTCCTTTTTCCTCCTCTACTGCTCATCCTCCTTCATTTTTCTCCTCCACGACTGCTCAATTTGTCTCCTCCTTTCCTGCTCCTCCTTCGGTTAAGGAGCCACCTTTCTTTTCCATTACAAACAAATCTTTTGCCGGATCAGATAAGGAGCCACCTTTCTTTTCCTTTGCAATCGAGTTAGATATATATGTGTTCTTCTCTTTCTCAAGTCTCACCCAAGGCGTAGAAGTATAGTTAATATTAAGGAGAGGATTCTTAAAAATGCTAATCACGTTTGTACATCTTGGGGAGATAGCCTTTGAAGTGATACCAAGGTCAACGAACTTAAGGGATCCATCTTGCAACTCAAGCCATATATCTGCTTTCTTATAGCCTATGGGAAGAGTTCCGGTTATAGGATGGTTCATTACATTAGGTTCACCTTTACATCGACCAAACTTTTGTTGAGAAATTCTACGATAATAAAATTATATGTACTGTACGAATAAAAAGATAATTTGTTGTACTAATTTTGTTAATAATGCTGGTTACGTGAGTGATTTTGATTTCACCACAAGAAGAGTATTAATTGCTTCTTTCCTGAGTTTTATGAACACGTTGCGGGCAATCATTCTTCTAGTTGCAGCTTGTACAACTGTGGCTGCAGCACCACTTCCACTACTGCTACCTCCCCCTTGGTATTCGACTTCATCAAGTTCCATTGATATAACTGTTTTATCAGATTCAGCGCACACAGAAATTCGGCTCTTTTTCCTCTCTCTCCAAGCACCTTGTAATGTAAGTGCAGCATCTCTTAAGTTACGATAGTTTTTCCTTAATAGCCATGCACGTACATTATTTTGAATAATTGTTGCTTCGCTTTCAATTTCTTGCAGTTCTTCAGCACCCATAAATTTCATAGCTTGATCTAGACCTTCCTTATCAGTCTCACTTAGTACAGATTGCATATCAAATCTATCGAAATCATCATCAAATGGTGTAAGCGAATTGATTGATGGTCGCCTAGATGAAGACCGACTAGGGGGTGAGAGAGAGTCTGGCACCAGTGGTAATGATGACGACATTGATAGATTCAAAGCACACTTATCTGATAATGATAGGGAATCAAACATATCCTTAAAGAATTGAGAAGACAAAGATCCCATTTCATCAAGCTCATTTTCTTCAAGGGGCCAATCATGAGAAACTAAACGACTTAGGGGCAACATAGAAAAGGTATCAGTATCAGAAAGTCGGGGCTCGGGATCATGATAAAAATCCACTGGGCATGTTTTAATTGATGAACCATAATTAAATAGGTACTGATGAGCTTCACTTTTATCACAACTCTTGGCTATTTGATGAGGGTACATATCATTCGCATCAAGACAAAATACATCTGCGCTGTGTTGGAGCAGGACTTTACAAATAGAAACACTTCCTATATTAGCTGCCATATGAAGAGGACTATCACCATTAGATGATTTTGTATTCGTATTAATTCCTCTAGAAAGTAGTACTGCAATAAGACTAGGCTCGTGAAATAAGCAACAATAATGAAGGAGATTATATCCATAACGATCTAATTCGTCAAACTCCTTAATCAAATCTTCCTCTACTGAAGTTGCTTCTACTAGCATTTGAACTACAGACATAACATATTGTTCCATAAGATTCGAAAGTTCGTGATCAGGTAACGAAGATAGAGTGTTATCATTAAGCCACTCGTCATGCATAAAGCCAAGTCTTTCTACCAAATGAATCTGAGTTTGTCTCTTACTAGACACATCAGTCTTGATCCCTACAGGAAAGTGTTCTCCAGTACCAGACCTATAAATATCATGGGAAGATTTTGGCGCAGAATTAAGAGCAGGAGGAGGAAGGGGTGGATGCACCAAAGATGGGTAAATATACTGCTGGGCGCAATTAGGAGATATTTGCCCAATACCATTAGAGATGAACAACCAAACACCTCCGGTCCTGTACGGCAATGGGGCCTCGCATCTAAGAATAGTTGGTTGTAATGCTTCAGCAGGGGCAAAAGTACCACCAAAAGATACAAAAAGAGGTTGATTTGTAGGAACAGGTTGGGAAAGAGCAACTAAAATTTTGCGATTATCAACTCCAAAATAAATATTTGGAGAAAAATCAATAATTGTAGTTATTGGAGTGTAAGGCTGCACAGGAGAAGATGTTGATGCTGGGGAATGCTGTTTTAGTAAGGTCTTATTGCCTGTGGAATAACTTTCAGTTGAATCAAAAGGCTTCATACTACTACTATCAATCATAGTAGAAGGATTTTTTCCAATTGAAGAATCTCCAGATTGGCGTCGTTTACCATCATCATATCGATAATGAACAACATATAAATTAGAACCTTCAGAAGACTCTCGATAGCATCGTCTTTTAAAGGTTGGATCATTAGAAGAATGTGTGTAGAAACCTGTAATCCTATGAACTCCATCAATATTAATTTTCTGGAAGTCTTCCCTTACACGATCCAAACCTTTCTTTTTAATCCAATCTACACCATCTGCCTTGAAGTGTTTCGTTTGCTGTCTATCAAATATATAGATATCACCATTCGTGATAGAACTTGGTGGAACAGTACCTTTCGTGAAGCCATAGCTATCATAGTTAAGAATCAACTCAAGTATCTCCTCTGCAGTAAACCATCGACTTGTACCTGTTGTCCGAAAGAAACTGTGACGTTCAAAGTAATCAAAGCTTACTGACATATTATCCACAAGAACCAGATCTGAATAGCTAAGAATACAATGGTGATTTTTGAGGAAGGCTCCAAGGAATGGGCCCGGGGGAAAACGTACCACGATTTGAGCTTGCGTACCACGATTCCCGGTCACCGAAACCGGTAAAAACTTAAGAAGGAAAAGGACAAAACTCAAAACTTGAAAGTGGACTTTAAAGTGAGTTTTAGGATCAGAATGATCGAACAATACTAAAAAAAATGTATTCATATATACGTAAATAATGCGGTTCCAACAAGCTCTTTTTCATGTACTAACTATAAGATGAGTGAATTGGAGTCAAAACCTGAAAAATCCCCGATTCCGTAACATTAATTTCTCGTGCCCTTAAATCTAAATTCTACCTTCATACACACAACCAAAATTCTGCGATTAAGTCACTTTTAAGAAAAAGATGAATAAACATTATTTTTCGCTACAATTTGAATACGCAGTACGGTTATATTTTATAAATCCAGGAAATTTACTCAAATACGTCTAGAAACCTTGGAACGGTAGTTAATCAGCAGTAAGTCATAAAATTTAATGTAACAGAAGTAACAATAAAATACTAATAATGTTCAAAACTTGGCCCCAAATCCATGCGGTCCATTTATTTTTCTCTGTAGCACAATTTCATTTGGTCGCATTACAACCTGCATCTCGTTTAATTTTTGTCTACGTATCCAATCAGGATCGATTTCAAATGCAGGTTCTAAGTGCTCATAAGGGTTTTCGGGCGGTTTTTGCTTCAATTTATCAAGCTTGGTATTGATATATTTAGTGAAAAAGTTGTATGAATCATGTTTTACACTATCCACACTCCTATTAACCATGGCAGATCGCTCTGTATTTTCAACAAGCTTTGGGTCTGCACCACAATCTCTTATGTTCATTTCGAGTACTTTCGTGCTTGCACCCACCGCATCACGAAGAGCAGACACACCTGAATCATCTGTACTACGATTCGTCATAGGATTCTTGCTTATATCTAAATATCGAAGGGACTTGCACTTAGGGATCGTTTCTGCAATAAGTAATGCACCTTTAGAGTCAATGAAATTATTTGAAAGATTTAATCGTTCCAAGTGACGTGAATCAACCATAACACCACAAACAATGGCAACCTCGGGGAGTTTCAATTTCCTATCCCTTAGATCTGCAGTTGTTGCCGAACGATCTTTAAGAGTCGCCTTAATAGGAACACCATTTAGTTCGACTATAGAATGCTTAAAAGCTTCATAAAGAGCTGTCCCATCATCTACATCAATCATATTCTCGCGGAAATCTAACTCTTCTAATGATCGTTTTAAACCAGCGAAATCATTAATCGCCCTTTCAACAGCAACAGAGGTTAATATATTTTGGGTCATATTCAATTGTTTTAAATGACGAAGATTTTGCATTGAAGCACATAATGTCGCAAAAATGTCATCGGAAACAAAACACTTTTTAAATGAGACCAATTGAACTTCACTATGTCGTCTAAAACATTCACAAATTACAGCTAAGTTTTCGGGATTTAGACGAATACCAGAACAAGCTAATATACCACGACCAGTCATACGATTCAACTCAAATTTTCCAAGAGGACCAATTCTCTCTAAGAATTCAGTTTGACTCCATTCATTGGGCGACTTCTCACCTTTATCCTTCCCCCGTTTACCTTTCTTATTTTTCTTTTTCTTTTTCTTATCTTTCCTACCACTCTTATCAGGACTACCACTCCTGCTTCGGCTGCTACTACTACTTCGACCACTTCCGCCCCCACTTTTAGAACGACGAGACTTCCCTGGACTTCTGCTACGTGAAGCCTTCCGACCACGTTCTTGTCCTGACATCAATATACTCAATTTATATAAATCCAACACAAACTAACCCAGAACCCAGAACAAATCAATCCGATACGGATGGACTGTCAGGTCAAAGAAAAACACGGCTTTTTGACCGACGCAGTGGCAACTTACTTCCCCACAGCAACCTGATTATTGGGGTATTGTGCCAATGGTAGAATGCCAATGGTAGAATTACTAATGAAATGAGAATCACAAATTCCGATATATCAGGAGCTGTGCCTCCCTCTGGTCATAAGCAAGATCGTAGTCAGGGCTATGTACGAAAAGGACGTACGTTTGCGTCTTGCCAATCAGAACAAACAGTTCCAAAGCTCAATGATGGTTTCTGCTCATTTTCTATGCCTCAGACGCTTCATAAAGGAAAGAAAGTAGTAGAGGAACCTATTGTTAATAGTGGTCATAGAGCTGAAGATAGAGCACGCCTGCGAATGTTGAAGGAAGGAAATAATGGTAATAATAATTCTATGGAAACATTTGGTCTAGGACCTTCAATAGCAGGGATTGCACAGCAATTGAAATCCCCACACGGTCCGCACCAACCTTACGCTATGTCTACAGCAGCAGTAACAGCAAGAGGAGGAGCAGGAGGTGGACGAGGTAAGACTCCAGTTGCTAAAGGAGGCGGTCGTTTTTTTCAATTGGCAGGTATTATAAACCCAGCTCCGGTAGATTTCACTAGCACTACTATTTTTGTACAAGAAAATAAGCGCGAAGTAGGAGGAAGAAGAGAAGAAGTAGGAGAAGAAGAGGAAGAAAGAAATGCTAAAAACCAAATGGCTGGTCTTTCAAGAACTCTTGTTCGGGCTTGGATTCGAGCAGCTAGGGCAGGAGTGAATCAGCGAGCAATCAAGGAAGCGAAACGTAAAGAAGATCGTGAGAAACGTGCTAGAAAAGAGGCATTAAAGGTACAGGAAGAGCTAGAACGAAAAGTACGGTTAAAGAAATTGTCAGAAGAAAGAGAACTTGAAGCTGTCAACGCTAGATTAGAAATGTTGAGAGTAGCTGAATTGGAAAGACGTAATAGAGTGCGTATAGAATACCAAAAGGAAAATACGAAGCTCCATAATGAGTTTGAATTAAAGACATTAGCATCATGGCACGAGACGCAAGCTAGGGTACGTTCAATGGCAAGTATCAATCCAAGAGTTATTGATTCATTACCAAAAAGACTTTTTATCCCTGAGAATAAAGACACTCGAACATGGCAAGAAATAGCGCGGGTATCTTTAGATATCGTGAAACATAATGTTCCAAAAGAAAGTGACGTGACAGCTTTTGTGAAGCAAGTTTTTGGTATTGATCAGAAAGAAGAACCAGTTGAAGCTGAAGAAGAAGAATCACTCACAGATTTGTCATCTAACAAAACCCAAAAAAGCAAGGGGAAAAAAGTGAAAGGGAAGAAAGGTAATCCAAGGAAATCAACTGTCAGTCCCGGAAAAGGAACAAAATCGCCTTCAAAAGCGAAAAAGAAGAAATAATAAAGGTACCTTCGTAGAATTCCATGTAATGTCTTTTCCCAAAATATATATTCGAACAACGTTTTTAATAGATATTGAACTACATCCTGTTGAAGTTGAACTCGAACCTCAACATAGTAAAAAGACCCCCCCTGGGCTTGTGCATGCAGATGGTAACTTAACTAAGAACGATAAGTCTTACTATTTTGATGTCACTGGTCATGTTATTGCTAACGTTGATAATATGACGAATAAAATAGACCAAAGGTATTTGACAAATTGGATTATGGATTCAATGTAGGTATCAACAGAAAGCTTGAAAGACAAAATAATAAGAAAAAACTTAATGTCTCAAGAGATACTTGAGATACCCTACATATTATTTCCTTTGATCAGCATGGATGTTTTGATACAAGGTCGATAAAATGGTTAGAGAGATTGACGGATAGATCTACAGTAAATCAATTTTTGAGTCAGATTAGTTTCGTTTTTGCCTATGGATTAGGTTCAGTTTGCTATGCAGCAGAACTTAGAAGATTGATAATTATTAGTGATGATTCTATGAAAAATCATTATCAGCAACAATTGAATAAGTTATGGAAGATCGGTAAAGTTCGTTAAGGGAGTAAAAAATAGAGGGAAGTTCTTCCTCTATTATAATCATTAGTCATTAAAATTATTAGAATGTTTATATATACGAAGTAGTTCAATGTCTATTTAAGAGAAATTATACCTGGTAAAACTTGTAATATTATAAAGTAACCATAAATCAAAATACCTAAACGAAATGAAAATATAATAATAAAACATATTTTTTTGTTCACCTTATACAAATGCACCAATAAAATAATTGGAGAAGAAGTTGTATAACTTGTATTAAAAATGACACATTTTCTATAGACTTTGTATACTTCAACGTATATAATTTATCAGCAACTAGGGCCATCGGGATTGGGATGCAATTCTCGTAAGGTACACATGAAATCTGGAAAAGTCTCAGAAAGCGCAAAGAATTTATCATGTGCCTCAAGAAATGATTTCAATCCGAAATACCTTTCTTTTAACCATTGCAATGCGTTTTTGTTCTCCGTGTTCTCAGCATTCTTGATGTTTTCAAGAGCCAGGAAACGGCCCAATTCCCTTGATGCAATAGATTGATTTGGCTCCTTCTTTAAAAAAGTTGTGATTAAATTCACTAGCTCAATAGAAGATGAGGAATCAACGAATTTTGGTACAATTAATTGGTCTAGGTGATCTTCTAACCAAATAACATCGAAATCTTTCGCACCTCCATTTCCGTGCTCATCAAGTTTCCACAAGGCTGAATTACAACCATTTCGCATACTACAAATAGCGACATTTTTTGCTTTCAATCGCGTTTTTTCTATTGCTGGAAGAAAATCTTTATCGCCAGTTACAATTACTGCAATGTCATATGCATTAGACAATGTGCTTTGATACAACATTTCTACAGCAAGTGAAATATCTACACATTTCTCCGAAGGAAAAATTGTATCTAAATGTGTAACATCAAAGTTAGCTTTTCGCCATGCATCGATTGAGGTTAGTCGAGGACTCTTTTTTTTAGTGTTTTGCATTGTAGAAGTAAACAAAAAGGTCTTGGTTACATTGACATTTATATCGCTATCTATCTCTCTATTTATATTTTTATCTCTTTCTCTATCTCTAACTCTATCACTAAGTTGACTAAATAATGCTCTTTCAATAATAACAGGAATTTTTGTCCAATCAATCATGAATTTATCTTGCCATTTCACTGTTTCAGGAGAACCGTACTTTTCTTGTACTGGACAATGGTCTCTTCCTTTAACAAGACTATAGTATAACCAAGTTCCATCTATAAACAACATTGCAGTACAATCCTCCTTCTTCATATTCAACAGCATTTTACGACTAGTTATTGATGAAGATAGTCTTTTCGCAATAGATGGAAACAAATATGAATTGACGTGAAGAAGTACGATCGTCGTATATAAAAATAAGAAGCATAATTCCCTCATGGCACAAAGTTTAATAGGAGATAGTCTTCGGAAAAAGACAATGAGGCACTAAAATTAGTGCCTCATACAGCAAAACGATTATAGTTGATGTTAATCTTCAGGCAGGGGGAGTGGATCATTTATTCATTTTATTTATTTTTCTTTTTGGTTTTCCATGGTTTTTTGGGATGGGTCGCGCAACCTTTCGAAGTCTCGAAGATGATGAATTACTTCATCGAATAAGAGGCTGTTTGAGAAAGATTAGGCATGGCGAAGGACGATAAAGGAAATAGCGCTGCTATTGAGATTGCAGATGGAGAAAAAAATATAAAAGATGATAAGGGCAAACTTGATAAAGACAAGAAGACAGAAGAAGAGATGTCTGAAGAAGATAATGCATTGAAGGAAGGCCTTGAGTTAGCAGTTACTCGACTTGGAGAACCTGATAGTAGTCTTCATTCTCAGGCTTTAGATCATCTTGTTAAGGAAATCAAAAGTGCGACTTCTTCAATGACATCTGTACCTAAGCCATTGAAATTTCTTCGACCTCATTATGCATCATTAAAGATAGTGTATGAGAACTGGCCAATATCACATGAATCGAAAGAAAAATTAGCAGACATTCTTTCTGTTCTTGCAATGACTATGGCTGAACCAGGAACTCGTGAGTGCTTGAAATTTAAACTCGAAGGTACCAAAGTTGATATTGCATCATGGGGTCATGAATATGTGCGTTCTCTTTCTGGTGAAATTGCTGTTGAATACAATCACCGTAGTATGGAACTTGACGAGGAGTTCGATGGCATGATGGATGATTTAATGGTCTTAGTTGATGATATTATTCCTTTTCAAATGAAGCATAATGCAGAAGCAGAAGCTGTTGATCTTCTTTTAGAGGTACAACAATTGAAGAAACTTTTGTTACCTTCTTCTGCTGTTGATAGTCGTAATTTTGAGCGAGTGTGTCTCTATTTAGTTCGTACAGCTGATTTTATGCCAGATCCAGATGATCTTGCTAACCTTTTCACTACTGCTTATGAAATTTACTTATCTCAAGGTCGTTTTACCGATGCTCTTCGTGTTGCACTCAAGACTGATCGAGAGGAAGATATTGTACGTCTTTTCTCAGATGAAGTTGGTGCTTCTGTTATGCAAAAGCAACAAATGTCTTTTCTTCTTGGTCGTCAACGTTCATGTTTTGTAACTGGAGATGAAGACTTGGATACAATTGTTGGTAATGAAAAACTTTCTGAATATTTCAAATCTGTTGCCCGTCATTTGGATGTTCTTACCCCCAAAAGTCCTGAAGATATTTATAAATCACATCTTGCTGAAGGTGGGTTATCTTTGAATACTCGAAGAGGTACTGGGACTTCTAATTCAGGTGGACCTGTCGATTCAGCTAGAGCAAATTTAGCATCTAGCTTTGTTAGCTCATTTGTTAACGCAGGTACTGGTAAAGATACTCTTATGACACCATATGATAGTTCATGGGTCCATAAGCAAAAGAGTGATGGAATGATCAGTGCTGTTGCTAGTCTTGGGCTTGTTATGATGTGGGATGTAGACGAAGGACTTAATGCAATAGAGAAATATCTCGTCAATGATGATCCTATGATTAAAGCGGGTGCTTGTTTAGGAATTGGTATTTTATGCTCTGGTATTCGTAATGAAAGTGATTCTGCTCTTGCATTATTGAGTGAAAACTTGGAAGATACTAGATTAGAGGTACGAATGGGAGCTTTGACAGGTTTGGCTGTAGCATATGCTGGGCAACGTCGCGAGGAACTTCTTGATTTTTTCGAGAATCCTATTAATAATGCTACTTCTATTTCAGAAGCTTCTATGGCTGCATTAGCACTTGGTATGACTCATGTTGGAACATGTAATGAAGATGCTGCAAACATTATTGTAACAAAACTTATGGAAGCTAATGATACAGAATTGGATGATCAAATGTCAAGATTCATGTGTTTAGGATTAGGACTTTTATACATGGGTCGTACTGAGCGTTGTGAAGCAATGATGGAAATAGTTGGTACAATTGAACATAAGCGTGGAAAATATTGTTCAATCGTACTTGAAGCATGTGCTTATGCTGGTACTGGTGATGTACTTAAGATTCAATCCCTTTTACGAATGTGTGCTGAACATCTTTCTGATCCTGTAGAAGCTAATCACCAGACTGCTGCTGTCCTTGGTATTGCTTTGATTTCGTTAGGTGAAGATATCGGTACTGAGATGAGTCTTCGTACATTCGACCATCTTTTGCATTATGGAGAATTACCAATTCGTCGTGTAGTTCCACTTTCCCTTGCTCTTTTATACATTAGTAATCCCGATTATGGTGTTGTTGATCAATTATCTCGTCTTTCACACGATGCCGATATTGAAGTTGCAATGAATGCTATTTTCGGTTTGGGTATTATTTCAGCAGGAACTAATAACTCTCGCGTTGCTGGGTTATTACGTCAATTATCAGAGTTTCATGCCAAGAATGCTGATGCGCTTTTTGTTGTACGCGTTTCTCAAGGGCTTATATCACTAGCTAAAGGTCTTGTATCGATCTCACCAATCCATTCAGATCGATTCTTACTAAACGGCCCTGCTGTCGCTGGCTTGTTATCGGTATTGTTTTGCTTTTTGGATTCAAAGACTTCTATTCTTGATAAATATCACTATCTCTTGTATATGATCGTCCCAGCAATTAACCCCAGATATGTTGTGACTTTGGATGAAAATTTGGAAACAGTACCTTTAAATGTAAGAGTAGGTCAAGCATTGGAGACTGTAGGTCAAGCAGGTAGACCAAAGACAATTAGTGGATTCCAAACTCATGTGACTCCTGTTCTTGTTGGCTTAAAAGAGCGAGCAGAAATGGCCTCCCAAGAATACATTGCAATGACATCCATCCTTGAGGGAACCGTATTAGTGGAAAAGAAACCAGAAGAAGAGGTAAAAAATGGGGAGAAATAAATCTCAAAGTGAAGAGTGATGTAAAATGATATCTTCAATTGAGTTTTCAATTTAATAGAGAAAAAAATAGCATTATATTACAAAAAATACAAGTAGGTGAGGTTATTTTTTACCCAAAATTTCAAAAAGTTATAAAAATATATACAGTACTGTAAGACGAATATTTCGTAATATTTACATTTTTTTCACACCACCACCCCCTATCTGATTTTATTTCTCTGTCTTATTGCAGTTTGTAAATCTTTTCTTTTCTTCTTGTTGGTGTTCATCTCTTTTTTATTCATTTCACGTTTCTTTCTGTGAATAATTGGAGGGTCTAAACCTTTTTCTTTGATAGGATTTGGTAAAATATGAATAGAATTCATGTATCGGGATTGTAATTCAAAACATAAAAGAGCAATTCCGTATAAAGGCCCGGATGTACAAGCACGCATCAAAGCGCCTTTGAAAAATGCGCGATAACCACCTTCTTTGAAAGTTGCCAAAGCACAATCTTGTATCGATTTGAATGGACTGCCAACACGCTGTAATCTAGTTTTTATTACATCAGCAGGGGTCATAGTCCAAGATGCAATGGAACCAGCTGCCACACCACATCCTACTACAGCCATATTGGAAACAGTGCCCTCACTATCTGTAAAAAAATGCTTTGATTGAATATAAATACTGAAGAAGATCATATTGTAAGGTACATCACGAATTAAAATTGCTCCATAACCCCTATACAACCCTCTCATACCTAATTCGCGAGCAATAGCACTAGCAGATTGTGCAGTAGGTAATGGTAAACCAGCTGCTTTTGCAGCAGCATTTGATTTTTCTAGCAATTGCAAATTTAATTTCACTACTTCATATGGATTTGCCACAGTAGTCTGCACTAAAGCTGTCAAGGCTCCCGATACCATTTGTGAAGATAAAGTTTCATCTCGACGATCTGGTGTCAACCAATCTCTAAATTGTTCGTTAACTCCGAGCTTGATTGCTTTCTCGGGCATAGCACCCAAAACATTCGGTAAAAGACCACTGTACAAACCTCTATATCCAGATGTTTTTATGACATCTGTTACTACTCCTCGAGCTGTAAGGCCCATTCCTGTCGCTGTTTGCAACCTGGTCTTTATTAAATCAATTGGAAATACAGCTGAAGCTCCTAACCCACCACTCATTGCTCCAATCAACATTTTCTGCCACAAAGGTAAGCGATATGCTATGACGCCACCCGATCGCATTTCTACCTTATACAGCTGCCCAGTCTTTTCTTGGCTAGAATCAGAGCCAGTGGCCAGAGTAATAGATTGAAGACTGCTTGCAATGGTTGCACTCATTAAAAACTGTATGAAAAACCTCCACCAATAGAATTTTTTGGGAAAGCACCTAGAAGATCCCCCACTGGGCCAAATTTCCTCAGTGTCTTCTGAGTCAATTGATTGAGTTGTTTTAGGTTTTGGGCTACAAAAATGGCTGAATTTGAAGCGCTCGATTCTATAGATCTATTAGACAGTGATGACAGATCTTTAACATTGACTTGGAAGTTAAATGGGAATGAAGGGCCTTATGTGCTACAAATGAATGATGATGATGATAATGATGATGAAAAGAATTGGCAACTTTTGTCAAACACTTTAACTTCAAATAGCATAAAAAAGAAAAATCTAGCTCAAGGCAAAGAATATAAGTTTCGCATTCGAAGCATAAGTAGTAGTGATGAAGGTGTGTGGGTAGTTAGTTCAAAATTCAAATTGAAAACTTGTATGAATGCTCCAATTATGAAAGATCGTGATAGCGAGTCGCTTACTTTGCAGTGGGATGTGGTGGAACATGCAATAGGCTATAGAATACGATATCGTGAAAGTGGCAACACAGATTGGGTAGAGGTGGGCAAAGTTCTCACTGAAACTAGTGTGAGAAAAAAGAATCTTATTTTTTCCAAATCTTATGAATTTGCAGTAAAACCGGAATTTTCAGCTGATACTTCTACCCATTATGACGAATTTAGTCATGCATCATCACTTATGTCACCACTAGAAAAAGTAAATTTACATCCATCTTTTAAAGGATCTTTGCCTAGTACCCTTTTAGTTCGCGAAAATGCTACATCTGTGCTTAAACAAACTGAAGATCTTCTTGCAGGAAAAGTTATTGCAATTTATTTCTCTGCAAGCTGGTGTCCACCATGTAGAAAATTCACTCCTGTAGTTTCTGAGTCTTGGACTCAAGCAAAGGCAGAGAAACTGCCTTTTGAAGTGGTATTTGCATCTTGCGACCATGATGAATCTAGTTTTCTGGATTATTTTCACAGACATCACCCTTGGTTGGCTTTACCATATGATTCTGAATCGAGAACTAAATTGGCCGAACATTTTAAAGTTAGCGGCATTCCACGTCTTGTAGTTTTAAATAAAGATGGGAAAATTATTGAGGACAACGCTAGATCTGTATCGATATCTGCTGTAAGAAAGTGGTGCGCAACTTAATTTTCTTCGTACTTCCTACGGCTCAGACAGCTGTCCGGATTAAAATTTAACTAGTTCGAGTGATAAACTAATTCCAGTTTTAAAATACTTGATTTTATTTCTCGGAACAAAGTATGGTACTTCGCGAAGTATTTAATTATATTTGTACTGTGAAACAATTGATACTTGTAATTTCAAATAATTTACTGTATAATTGATCTTTCGTATTCATTCATTCTTCTTTCTTCTTCTTCTCCAAGCAGAATTTACGCAAAATTGAAATTATTAATAATGCGGTAAATATTATTAAAGTTACCTCAACTTGGGCCAAAGGGAAGTCAGGTGCAACAACTTTTACAATTGGAGAACGCATACCACTACCTACTGCTGCATGCTTGTGAACTTGATATGAAAGAACCACTGCTTTATCACGAATGCCTAAAACAGAAATATCTAATAATAATCCGTCGGAATTTTGATTATTATCATCATCATCATCAGAAGAAGAAGAAGTATGTTTGTTGTTGTTGATGATAGATAGAAGACCAAAATTCTCGCCCATGAAAAAATCTTCTTTCTTCTTTCGATGATCTGAAAATGTATTCAGCATTAATGGGCATAATAACCTAGTTAAACGACCACTATTACAAGAATGAGTCAAACCACTACTTGTGATTTCAATGAATTTCGATTGTGTTCCATCTGCTCTCTCGAATATACCCTCACTAATTTCACCATGATGCACATCCCCAGAAAGAAAGGCAAAACCACTAGGATCAGTATCAGCTATTAAATCTAACAATTTTCTCTTCGCGAAAGGGAAATGACCCCAGGATTCCACTGTCGGGTTACTTGTGAGAATTTGTATACTAGATACAATTATATTAAAGTCAGCTGTGGATTCGTCAAGAGTTTGACGCAACCATTCCCATTGAGATACACCAAGGATATCACCATCAAAACTTCTACCAAATCCTAATAGCGAATAGGAAACTCGTAGCGATGCTGCTATTAAAGGAGTCAAAGGAAGCTGTACTTCACCTATTGAGCGAATGAATGGTGCATCACGATGAGAACGAGTGTCTAAGAAGATTAATTTGACAGAAGACGACGCTCCAAGGATGATATCACGTGAATGATATAACCCATCTTGGGAACGCAAAAAATGATGAGATGGATTATTATTAAAAAGGAAATCCATAAATAAATCCTGTCTTTCTGTCCTTCCTACTATGTTGCGCCCTGCATCATTCACTCCATAATCATGATCATCCCAAATTCCATCTATTACATCTACTTTATTACGGAAAGCTGTGTAATGCTCATTTGCAGTAAAGTTACTTAAAGCATAATCCAAACCTGCAACTGTACTATTTGGACTATAAACAGCATCTCCAATCCATAAAAACCCTTTAGGGTTATAAGAAGCGATAGTATTCCAATAAGACTGGTCTTTGTTTTGACGAGAGCAAGATCCAAAGGCAAAGGGTTGGCTTGACATCGTTCATATTGAAAAAAAATCATTTTACATAATCCAGGTATCCATGGGTATCCACGTGCCATGCAAAACGACCAGGTGCAAGACACTGACATTGAGGGCATGAGGGATGAGGGAATTTCTTCTCCTTTTTCTTACCAATTCTCTTCACTACTGACACAAGGAAAGGAATAGAGGTTAATTATAATTAAGGAATTATGTTATTTAAAATATAGAAATGGATAATCATTTCTCATTTCTCTTTTTAAAGTTATACGTACAGTACAGTAACGAAATTAAATTTCTCTTTAATAAAAGTTATTAATATCACGAATGATTAAAAATAAAGTAATAGAATTAAATTAAATCATAAATAGAATTAAATTAAATCATACAGTTCAATATCAATTAAAACGGTATTTTTTTCGATTTTAAAATTGAAACATTGTTGCGTACCCGCAACAAATTTTTGTGATAATCTCACCAAGTCTACATCAGCTCCTCTACTTCTTTGCCAGACACTGGAGTAGCGGCAGCAGGCTTTGTCTTGACATCTGGTGACATAGGTTGGTCCTCTGGTTCTTTTCCTACCTCGCCACCATCAGGAGCAACTTGGCCTGCTTCAAGTGCTTGTCGTTGAGTTGCAGTGAGAGTATTCTTGAGTGAACCTGGAACAAAACGTTCCTCAGGATTGTCAGGAAACATTTCTTCATCTGCAACGTAACATAGAATAACAGTCGAAATCGCCATTCCAAATAATTCAACAAACATTAAAGCCACAAAATAGGCTATAATGAAAGTGACAATACAAGGCATAATAAGACTGTTGCTATCATCTTCATCTGAACCATAAGAAAGAACGAGATAGGCTAAGAAAGTTGTCACCAGTGGGATAAATAATTTTCCAATGAAAAGAACAAAATCTCCAACTTTTTTTACAGCAAAAATTCTGGCAATATTTCTAAGAATAAGGGCAAATGCTGATTTGGCTGCTTTACAGAAAGGATATCCATGAATTGCAGTTTGAATATATGCATTTGTATTAAGAAATTTCAACATTTTTTCAAAGCACCACATGCAACAATCAATGATACACATGATTTTCTCTAAAATAGCATTTTTAGATTGTTTCGCTTTCCTTTGAATATAATTAATAATAAATCGAATAGTTTTGACAATAGCAATAACAAGAGAACCAAAAGCAGCAGTACCAGAATGATAAATAGAATTTTTAAATGCCCAGAAAAAGGTACCATTTCCAAGATTTTCTCTAGCCTTACCTTTTGTGAAATACCAAACTGAAACAGACATCGCAATAATAATTTGTCCCATAGCAATAATAAATTGAGAAGACCAAAAGAATGCAAATATCATATACAAAAACGCATATGTTGTTGCTTCATTATATTCAAAAGAATTGTATTGAACTTGAACGGGTGTTCCACTACCATTGTCAAAATCCTCAGAAGTTGTAGTCATATCACCAGATGAAGCCAAAAAAAGTGTATAAATAATCCAAGGGACTAAAAAGATGATAAAACCGATTGCTTGAAAAACAGGAAGAAGAATCAGAAGCGGCATATCATTAAGTGCGTGTCCTGCTTCTTTGACAACACCAATTGCTAATCTAATTTGTTTCCTCAAAAAGAAAATTATACATAGATAAATAAAAGCAAAGGCAAGGACAATATAGGAACAAATTTGGACAGTTAGAATATCTGCATCTGTTTTATCCAATTCTTCTTTATTGTCTTGGTAATCTTGTGCTAAAAGGAAAAGCATAAGAAACCCTGCAAGAAGAACAACAAAAATAAGTCCAATAATTCCCCATATTATTGTATCCAATACACCTGGAATCCTTAGAATATAAATGTATAAAAAGGCAACAACGATTGAAACACCAAGTCCAAAGCCAAAAATAACTCCTTGGTTATTATAAACATCGCCCATTAATGCTACAAACCATCCACTATCAGCAGCTGAAGCACCACCAAAAGGATCAGCAGTAAGAATTGGTACCATAGCAGATGCGCCTCCTGCAGTAGCTGCATTCGTTAAGGCAGCATTATCAATAGAGTCCAAATCCAAGATACATCTATTTGCAATAGGGCTGGATTTGATTTCAAAGAGACATTTGTAACTTTGTATATATGTCCATCCTTGAGTGGCATCAAGTGTCACAGAAGCATCTTCACAAATGAAAGTATTATAATCTGTTGTAGAAGGGCATTCTTCAACACAAATAGCAGCCCCTGAAAGCATATAATAAGCATTAGGTTTGTCTTTCACGGCATCACTAAGGCCACAGATTCGCCCATCGTAATCAATAGGAGAAATTAAACGTTCAATCTTACCAGCTTTGAGACTATCAGATTCAATTGCACCAAGTGCCACCAAGCCAACAGCAGTCATAATAACCCAGACTGCAATTAATAAAAGCATACACAAACCATCAGTACAAGAACGTTTACGCTCCTGTAATGAAAGATCCCAATCCTTCGTCTCTTTACCAGGTGTAACTTCATCACCTCCAAAACAACCCATTATTGTTTCTATTAATTTTTATAATGAGAAAGTAGATAAAACAAAAATCAGGAGTGATCGACTATTGAGAAAATATCCTCAATATATAAATAACAAGAAGTGATAGGAAATCAGAACAATGCGTTAACGCAATGATTGCTTTGGCCCAAAACTTCTTAACTATTAACTATATCACCGACCAAATTTTGGCGTGGCGTTTTGCTGTTTTGTTAAAACCACTGCCACATTCCTGGCATTCTATTTTAAACGTTTTATGTATTATAAACGTTATCCATGGTTTAATCACCTTCTATAGATGTTAGACAGTGACGATTATAGAGGTGATATGGAGGTAGACCCTTTCGGAATTGGTGGTGATTTTAGTGTAGGAAATGGAGATACAAAAGAGAGTGAAATATTGATTTGGCATAAAATTGAAAGTATGGGTCATCGTCCAGCTGCTAGAGATGGTCATAGTGCTGTAGCAAATGATCAATCTGTTATTCTTTTTGGTGGTTTGGAGGCGGGTCTTCGAATGAATGGTTTGCATGTTCTCGATACTCCTACAGGAAATTGGAAAATTTGGGACTGTAGTGGGGAGTTGCCTTCTCCTCGAGCATATCATGCTGCTTGCATTTATAACAACAAATATATGTTTATACAAGGTGGTGAAGGTTCTCATATATGGATTGGAGGTAATTCTCCATCTAAAACCAAAGGTAGTAGTAGCAGTAAAGATAAAGAATGGGGTGTCGGGTCAATATCGATGGGAGATTCTATCACGCAGGGCTCATTTACATCAAAAGGCCTCAACATCGCACACAGAACAAATGCAAGTAGTAGTAGTAGTAGTAGCAGTAGCAGTAGCAGTAGCGAATCTCCTACTGCTGCCATTGCTGCTGCTGGTGCTGCTCATACAACTACTGTTGTTTCCCCTTCCTTGTTTGTAGATGGGACTGATGTCAGTGGAGAGCAGACACAAATACTAGGGTGTATGGATGATCTTTATGTTCTCAACATTGAAACAAAAGTATGGACGAAAGTCCAGTCAGTATTGTCACCTCTTCCTCGACGTGGCCATTCTATAGTAATTGCGAACCTCAATCTTCACAAAGGTCAAATTGGTATGACGAAAGATTACTTGTTGCTCTTCGGTGGGTTATCAACAGACCGAAATGTTGTGGGTAATTCTATTCATATTTGCAATGCAAGTGAAGCATCTCTAGGTAGAGTCGCATGGCGCTCTCTGGTCTGTACCGGAGAATTGCCACCTCCACGTCATCGTCATACTTGCAGTCTTGTACATAGTTCAAGTAATAGAGGTCAAATAGCGGTACCAGATTTGCTTTTGGTGAGTGGAGGACTAGATCAGAATAATAACCTACTTGCTGACGTATTTATTCTCAATTTGAAAACTTTGGTATGGACGAAAGGTAAGGAAGGTGGTAGTATAGAACCACCAGCAGTTTATGGTCATGTTGCATTTCCAGCTTTGTCACCAGGAAATCTTTTTGGATCTCCCCAAAAAGAAGATAATACCCCTACTTCTATGATTATTATGGGTGGAAGTGCAAATCCTGGAAAGGCCTCTATGGATTGTTTATCAAAGATGTATACTTATGATATAATCACTGAGTCATGGAGTGTAGTGGATACTGGTTTCGAATACCCCGCACAGAGGTGTGGGCATGCTGCGGCTGTTATTCATGGATGGGTCCCAGAGTATAGCACACCTACAGTGGAAGGAGGAGGAATGAAAGCTAGTGATGATTTGACTACTCACGACCGAGGCAATTCTACAAGCAAAGGTGGTTATAGTCGTTCTTGTGCCATGGTGTTTGGTGGACTTAATGCCCAATCTATGTGTAAAGCTGATGTATGGATTCTGGACCTCACGTGGAGATTCAAAGGTGTAAGTGCATTTGATACTAGTTTGAGAAATGTCGTTTCTAAAGAATTGGGACGCCAGGCAAATGATATTCAGCAAGGGTCAGAAATGCTTATTGAGGATGAGAGTGGTGGTGGTGGAAATAAGGAATCAATATTTGGTTCAATACCAAATCGAAATGAAACCCCTCCTGGAAAAAAGACAACTATTGGTCATGAATCCAGATCTGATCAGGAGGCTAACCCTAATCCTCTCAATGATACCATGCGAAGGACTCGTCCTGAAGAACCTGAAGTAGATCTAGATGAGATAGGTTCAGCCATTCATAAAGTAAGAAAAGAACGTATGTTTGCTGATGTCCAATATAGAATGGAACGAGATAGGGCTTCTTGTGCAGAAAATGAAGTTAATCGCTTAACTACCGCCTTGCAAGAAAGAGATAAAGCATTAGAAAAACTTTCAAAGGAAAAAGAGATTGAAACAGCTGAACTTCGTCGAGCACTAGAGGTTAGTGTAGCTGAGTCGAGAAAACTTGAAGCACTTAACGAGGAAGCATACAAACTCCTCCTTCTTCAGGGGGCTAATAAAGAATTTGTATTTACACAATCACGAAATTCCAAAGGAATATAGCTTAATAAAAAAATTAAATCAAATAATTCAATTGTTTTTTACACATTTTTAAACCCAATTAATAGCGTACTTCCTTCGCGTTCTTCGTCTAAAGACTGTTCAAATTCATCACTTCTTTTTTGAAGAGCACTTAATATGTAGAATATTGCTGCAAAAGATCCAAGTATTGCACTAATAATGGAGATACTTGCATAAAATCGAGAACTTAAAATGACACATAAATAAACGAGAAATTCGAGGCCAGAACTCATATTAAGTGTGTAAGTGGCAAGCATATAGAAATCGAGTCGTTGATCATAAAGGCATGAATAGATATGACATGGACGAGGTGCAAGTGATTTTTCGCCATCCAGAGCACCAAGGTAATATAGTAAACTCCTTCCAAAAAATGCACAAGAATTAAGAGAATTAAGCACAAGAATAATCCATGAGTTTTTTTTTTTTTGATAATAAATAACAAGAAGTGAGGAAAGTGAGGAAGAAAGTGCACCAGCGGAAAAAAAAACATTTCCCCAATAATTCCATGCATAGAACCTTGATTCTTCATTATTTCTATTATAAGCAGTACTAGCAGTATAAGTAGTACCAGCAGATCTTGCTGCTTTTTGACCCTGACCACCATCGTGAACAAGAAACCCTATGAAAAAAACTAAAGAAGCGATACAAAAACTTAGACTAGCTAAACAACTGATTTGATCATTCTCACCACCGGCAAAGAGAGACGGAAATATTGGTTCAATACTTATAACTGAATTCAAATTTAATCCAGCTGATAAAAACCCATAACCTATAAGAGTGAAATCAATTTCAATCAAACATAACCATCTTGCAAGACAGCCACAATGTTCAGAAAACAATTGTGGCTTCTTTGCTGCAAAAAAGTATAGTTTCTTATCATTTATTTCCATCACACTACCGCTACCACCACCACTAGCCTGGAGAACCTCCTGATATACATCTAGATCCAATTCTTCAAAAGTATCATTTGCTTCATATTCAATCATCTCGCATGCAGGCCTTAGGATATTTACTACGATAACCTCATTATACGTCAATTGTTTCAAATTGTTAAAATAAAAGGGAGCTTTTTATAGTATTGTAACTAAATAAGAGTTTATCAAGCGAAAGGCAAATTAATTGAGCAAATTGAGCAAAAAAACAGCTCCCTGGGAACGTTGGTTTGCATTTTGGGTATGATAAACCGAACAACTTACGCTTGTATAACTTGCTCTCATCTACGAAATAAGTTATTATCTCCTTTCAAGTAACAAATCGATCTCAATCTTTGTCTTGAATATAGTTAATCGTTGAGGTACAAAGATAGATAGTGAGATGGATCGTCTTCTGGATGAGTAGGCCGAGCTCTTAGCCTTGGCCGTGCCTATTTCCTTGAATATGATTCTTAATGTGACAATGTCAAAACTTTTTATAAAAATTAAGTGATCCATAGTTTTTTAAAACATGTAATTATATTTTTTTTGTAAAAATTAGTTCGCAAGGGAGCTACTAAAGAGTGACACTCATCCCGCCGCCTTGAGTTTTGGCAGCTTCCTTTGCGGCCTGAGCTGCCTGTAGATGTTGTTCCATAGAGTCCCCTATACCTACATCATATGGTAACTCATAAGGAGATATGTACATCGCAGTAGCTTCTTTTGCTCGCACTGCCTCAAAGGATGGTAGATGTCGTACATGTTCACCGGCAGACTGACTTTCACGCAGCAGGCGACTCATTTCAGCTTGTGCTTGACGCTTCTTGGCAGCAAGTTTACGCTTCTCGTTATTCCTATTAACAGGAGGAGCAATAAGTGTCTCAAGAGAAACATTTCCAGACATTGCCTTTGTCACCATCTTACTTGCCTTTGTCGCATCAGAACGAACACCATCCATAACAACACCAATCTGCTCCTTCTGTAGACGAGTCTTGACTGCTTGAAGACGACGTTCCGTCTTCAATTCCTCTTTCTGTCTATTCATTGCTTCAATACGAGCATCACTTTCCTCAATCTTACTTAAGATATTACTACGCTTAAAGTCTGCAATTTTCTTCGCTCGAGAAACAACCTCAGACTTGATCTGGTCATGAACTTCACGCTCAGCAAGCATCAACTGACGATCACGTGTACGTTTCTGTATTACATTTTCTAAGTTCTGCTCTTCTTCAATAGCCTTTTGTCGAAGTATGTCCAATTGTCGGGCTTCATCATTCTTGAATTTCAAAAGTTTATATTTGCGCCGTTCCTCTTCAAGTGATTTTCGTTCAGATTTTACTGCATAACTATAATCTTCCTGTAATTGTTTTTCATACCGCATCTGCATACTACGCTCTTGCTTTGTTATGAAATCAGTTTGCCTCTTTTTCTGTATAGATTCAGCAGCCTTCTGATTTTCTGTAATACGAAGAGCAGCAGCTTCTCGCTTTACTGTAGATTCTCTTGCTTTCTCCCTAGAAGCCTTCCATATTGCTTTCTTTTTCTTCTCTTCATGCCCAGTCATTGCATTTACTTTTTCGCGAAGTTGTATTTGTTCATTATCAAAATAAGCTTTCAGTTTCTCCTTTTGTTCACGAATCTTAATACGCTTTTCAATTTCTCGCTTTTCGGCATCTTTACGTTGTAAATATGCTTTTTCCTCTGCTTGCCGAATCAATTCCCTTTCCTTTTCCCTCATTATAGCAGTCATATGCTTACTTTTCGCTTCTTCAACTTCTTCCATAGTAGCCTTTTTAATATCACGCATTCGGCGGGCTTCAGCAACTGAAGCTAAACGCTTTCTTTCAGATTTCTCTTTTTCACGCTCTTTTTGCTTTGTAAGTGCCAATCGTGTTTCCATATCTTCCCGTACTTTAACCATGCCAACCTCAAATGAGATCATTTTGTTAAGCTCTTTGGCTTGGCGCGCTTTCATCTTTTCCATACGAGCACGTTCTAATTGTATGACTGCACTATTCTGCTCCGCTTGCTGAGCTAAAATTTGTTCTGGTGTCAATTCTCCTCCACCATCAATACGAGAAGTTGCTCCATCTAGCTTTTCCTTTGCCTTCATTTTCTCTTTCAAAATTTTATCTCTACGCTTTCTATCTAGTCTACATTTTAACATAATTTCCTCTCTTCGCTTCGAATAAGCTTTATATTTAAACTCTTGAACAGGAGGATCTATACCTTCCTCCCAAAAACTATCAAAAGTTCTTTCCTTTACTAATTCAGGATTAATACCCATTTCCAAGACAACCTCTGCACTACGAGGAGTCAAAACTATACTCGTAGCCGGAGGATTCAAAATATTAGCACGAAATGGGCTCATCTGCAAATATAATTCCTCAAGACTATAAGGCCTTGTATCAATTACCTTCTTTTTCCGTCGTAAGCTACCACCGTTCGAAGACGATCGTGAAGGCGTCTCAGATACAGCATCCCAATCTTCCTCAACTGGCATAGTGACACACAAAAGATCTTACTACTAATTTGATGATATAAAGTATAATCGATTCAATTTTCACGATGAAATTGTCACGTTGTGCACCGATTTATGCCGAAAGTCGTTTTGTGTGAAATCGAACGCCTAACACCGAAAATGGGAAACCTCAAAATGGTCTGTTCAATATTTGACCTGTTGTGTGGAAAATCGCGATATAATCAGGTGTGTAGTATAGTATAAATCGGTTAGTTGGTATAATGTCTTCATCTGTTGCCGGAATGAGTCTTGGTCATTCCAGTTTACCTCTGCAAATGTGTGTTTATTTCCATTGGCGCTATATGGCATTCTTTTTTGTGCTTAATCTTGCTCTATATTCATATAAAGCGCTAATGTATTACTATCCTGCTGAATATCTTGGGTGGGAACTCACCACTGTGTTCCTGTATGTTGCTATAGAATTTACGAGGCTACTTTTGATTTCAAGGGGAAATAAATTGAATCAGACGAGCTCTTTGGTCTACTCCATTCTCTGGGGACTCCCAATTCTCGTGCTTCATTCTTTTTATATTGCTATACAGACATATGTGTAAGTTGAATGTCAGATTCATTATGATTATTGATTTTAAGTTTTCATTCGTTATTTCCTTGCTAACTTTTTTTCTCTTTCTTTATCACAAAATTATTATTTTTTCATTACCTCCCTTCTTTCCCTATTTATGATTTTAGTATGCGGATAGAGTTAGTTTTAAATTCAATTGCGCTTGGAGTTGTAGGATTAGAGATAATATTTACTGCGCTCCTTGTCTTTCAATCATATCGTGCAAACCGTTCCTTTTAAATTTACTTATTCGTTGAGGTAAAAAAATACTATTTAGTAGAACAAAATTACAATCGCTATTTATATTTGACTGATCATTAAAATTTAATAGAACAAAATGTGTTTCAGAATTCATATATGTCTTAATTTAATCATATAAATTATTGTTTGAAAGAAAAAGATGTTGATTTGGTAACTTTTTTCAAATATTGTAAAAGAGAGAACACAATCATAATAAAAATTGTGATATCATTCATGCCATAAAGAATGTGCATCTTTTTCTTGAGAATTGATACGAAACGAATCAGATGCCGGTCCAAATATAATAATAACAATAGAAGCAATAGTTGAAAGACACAAAAATATTGTGACTGCAATTCGACTTGGAACGTTGTCATCATAGGTCTTTGGTGATACTGCTGCATTCTCATATTGATTTTCCCGTTCCGCAAAGATTAGTAAGATTATTGCTATGCCTGTAAAAAGAGTGCTGATCCATCTCGTCACCAGTTGTGGCGTCCGATTGCATGGAAAGGAAAGAACCCAAGAAAATATTAAAGTTGCCATCAAAACAGCTACCATAAAGGAGCCAATTCCCATCCCCAGAATGCGATAGCTATCTGCGGAAACAAGATCGATATCATCATCATCTGTAGACATCGTGAAGCAAATTAATTAAAAATTAAATATTTCTGTTTAATCAAATTAAACCAGCCACTAGGATAGGTGGTTTTGAGTTTTCAGGCCAATTAAGTCGTTTACGGTAATTGGAGCCATATGCATTGTGTTGGTCGTCAGTTATTTCGTAATCAACGAATGTTCATGTTGAATTTGTCGACTTCAACATCATTACCTTCTTTCTATGATTTAGAGCATAAAAACTGGCAGCGTGGTGTAGAAGCATATAATGCAGGGTTTGGTTCTCTGACCGTCCAAACGATTCCTACTCTACTGCGCCATGTTGCAAGTACCCCTGATTGTTCTGGTGGTCTCCTCAACTTTTTGGATGTTGCGACTGGACCTGGTTATGTAGTTTCTGAAGCTTACAAAAGAATGGATAAAGGTTTAAGGGGTAGAGATCAATGTCAATTTGCAGCCCTAGATTTCTCTCAACACTTTTTAGATCTTGCTAAACAGCGGCTTACTAAGGATTTAGGTCCTGATCACAGTGTAGAATTAGTTCTTGGGGATGCACAATCTTTACCATTTGATGATCAAAGATTTGACGCAATATGTTGTAATTATGGTATTTTACATTTGGGGAATCCAGACCGCTTTCTCCATGAGGCATTTCGATGCTTGAAGCCAGGTGGTCGACTCAGCTTCTCTGTATGGGCATCTCCACCTGCATCCGAAGCGTTTAGTATTGTATTAGGTGCAGTGAATGAAGCTGGTAACCCTGATGTGCCACTACCAGACGGTCCACCATTTTTCAGGTTCGCTGAAACGGCGGAAGCTGAACGTTCCCTTTTATCGACAGGGTTTACGGAAATCGTTGTAGAATCTGTTGATCAATTATGGGAAGTTGGTGAAGCAGCAGATTTGTATTATACGTTTCGCGAGGGCACTGCGAGAACTCGTGCTCTATTGGAGGGTCAAACAATTGAAGAGGCTAAGGCTGTACAGGCATCGATTGCTCGACGATTTAAAGAGGCCATGCATGATGGTAGTGGGCGCCCGTCACGAACTTTGCGTATGCCAGCGGTGGTGTCTTCAGGTCGCAAACCTAAAGAACTCTGACAATTCGTTTGAGTTTAGGACAGAGAACTGAATGGAATCTTGTATATTGATGTTTTACAAAAGTAATATTATGGATATCTTTACATTTTAGGAGTATATAAGATTATTATATTTTAAGTGTACAGTATATAAAGAGAAAAGAAACTGTGTTTAAAAATATGGCCCGAAATTTCGGACCACTTCATACCACAATCGAAAGTCAGTGAGCACACTTAATGTTGGATGAATGAAAGGCTCTAGGGCATTAGGCTCGTATAGATGTCCTATAAATGGGAATGAGTACATTGTGAGAATAAGTACGATTGGGGGAAATGCTGATCGGCATGCCTTTCCAGCAGTGCCAATGAAATATAACCCCATAGCGATCATCTCTATATATCCATGGGGGAGAAACATGGTAAAATTCCTAACAGCAAAGCCTACAACTAGACTAGGGCCTAGTGAATGGAGGAGCTTTAGATTCATCATTAATTGCACAATCACAAGAGATGTGCCAAAAAAATGTAAAGATCTACACATTGGGTCTTGGTGCTTCTCTGAATAACTTGTAAAAAATGAATCAAAAGAGGGAGAACCAATGTACTGTTTTGTAGCAGCTGTCGAGCCGCCAAGCCCAAGCAAACTCATATCCAATCGCATGGAAAGAAAATAGAGTATGCATGGAAGAATCCATATTAAATATCGTTTTAATAAATTTTCTGTTTTTTTCATGCTATTTACATCAGACTTAACGTTACTAGTTTTTTTAACCTTTTTAGACTCATCAGATATGCTTGCCATCAAATGTCCTTGGTTTAATGCAAATATGCCTAAATCCCGGGTGTTTTTGTGTTTTTAATCGATTGGCATGGACTATCAACTATCAAATCGTGGTTATTTTCCTGCCAACAATTTTACAAATAATTTACCTTATCCAAGCCGTGTTAAAAGTGTGCGGATTGTTAATACTATGGCGAACACTGGTGATTTATCTGTTACGATCTCTGCAGTCCTCATTAGTACCCTGACACCTCTTTTTGAGATAAATTAGGACCAAGTTTTAGCTTGGACTGTATGTGTTCAACTAGGTCGACTAAAAAAATTGTTAATACTAAGGGTAATGGGAAAAATGTACAACCTTACCATATTAAAAATTATTAAGAAATTTATGGCTCCATAAAACGGTTTAAAACCAAGGGGTCTTCTTTCCCTGTTTCTTCGCCTTATGGCTCTTTCTTCTCTCTTTCTGTGCCACGAGCAATAGTTGATAATGGTTGTTCAATCGTTGTGGATATGCTTGAATTCAACCCCACACTGTTCTGTGGAATAGGAAGCTGTATAAAGTCGCCTATCGCTGTGACTTTCGATCCTATTTTAGGGTCGACTTTTGAAGCCTCCTTCCTTGCATTTGCTTCTTTAAACTGTCTCGCCAATTCGGGGAATGTGTTCATTAATGACTTGAGTTGGAAAAGAGAAGTCTTGCGAACATCATTATACTCAGCACCAATGGTTAAGTGTCGCATTTTGTCGGCCTTCGCTAATTCAGCGTAAGGTGATTTTTCATCTTCCGACATACTCTTCCATTCAATGGCAGTGCGTCTCATTGCCAACTGACCCTCACCATGATTAGGCAAGGCAAGAGTTTTGTGTTTGCAAAAGAAAGAATATGCTGTAAGAGGTCGTCGCATTTTATTCATGTCCCCTGAACTTCCCCTTGCTTCAATTAAATCGCCATCCAACTTGGGTTTATTAATAGCAGGAATAATGGATTCAGAAATTCCAGCCTTTTCAAGTTCTTTGTTCATTGCATCGACCTCTTTATGATACCTCAATTTATCGGCGTTTGATAGCAATTCGAATGGTTTCTTATCCGAAGTACTAATATTTCGCCACTGGATTCCCATCAGGACATTAATATCGTTGTTGTTCATACTAATCTTGCGTGTTGCGGCTTCCACTATGAGACAAGGTCGGCGAACGCGCTGGAAGAAGTTATATCCACTAATATAACCTGAAGGTTTCATGACCCAGAACCCTCCCGGGAGCAATAACTTTGTTCTAGTTGGTTTAAATAAAGCTGCTCTGGGGTTTAATTTGAGAATGGCAGGTCCATCTGGACCATTAGAAAGTATTTCAGTCGGAATCCCAGAAATATCTCGTACAAATTCAAATTCGTTTTGCGTTAAGGACATTCCAGGTGGTTGATTGTCCACCTGGATAACTTGAGGTGGGTCACTGCTAGTAGATGCTTTAATTTTAGTACTTTTCTTAGACTTCTTTGAATCGTCAACAATCTTGTTTGAATTGTCGGTAAAATCAGTAAGATGCATCTTACGTTTGCCACACGATTTCTCTTGCTGTGAAGTAGAAAATTGGGGGGAAGATGATTCAATTTCGTCCACAGAATGGTTATCAATATAAGGTTTTCCCTGTTCCTCTTGTGCAATCTGTTTCTTCTCTGCAATTTCACTTTTCTCAGTGACATTATTATCATCACCCTTCGAACGTTTAGCATTACGGGGCTTACCACGAGTAGTGGTGCTAGAACTACGAACTGTACTACCATCTGCTTTATCTAAACCGCCTTCACTGTCAATAGTCTCAACATCGTCATCAGTCTCCTTAGCATCAACTTCAGTCACCTTTCGTTTCCCACCATCGTTATCGCCTACATCACCTTCATCATCACCCTCATCGCCATCACCATCACCACCGTCATCAACGTCATCATCACTACTAGCTTCTTCAACCCTCTTCTCCATAACTTTCGCAAAATATTCCTCTTTCATTTCCTCTCGTCTTTTCTCGCGCTCAAGTCGAGCAGCATTTCGATCGATTTTCGCTGCCTCAGGATTCAATACTTTGTTAACCTGACCAGGTAGGCACTGTTGATGCTGATTCGATTTAGAGACATCTTTCCGCTTAGTAAGATTATTACTCTGTCGAAAGTCTTCATGAGTAGAGAGAAAATTATCCGAGTAATCTAAATCATCGCTCTGTGATTGTCTATAAAAATCATGCTCCCTGGTTGCTGCACTTTGGTCACACATTTCGCCAGAGTCACTATCATCACTAGAACCCTCGTCATAAAGGTTAAGATCCTTCAAGTAAACAGCTACCTTTCCTGATTCATTTATCCCAAAATGGCAAAACGGAATCTCCATGCCAATTTTTTGAGATTCTCTCGATACACTCTCTCTAGACAAAGACATATGTTTCATCAGTGCAAGATAGGGTAAGGTAAGACGACCTGTGACAGGACATTTATACTTTAAAATTGGGGCTTTAAGCCTATCATCTACATTTCCAAATCTCGGTTTCCCTGTAGGGCTATTTTCGGCTTGAATAAGGCAATGCCTACAATAGCGATACGGCTTATTTGGTCTTGATGTGCACTGAGTGTGGAGTCCAAATGATAGGCGTAAAGCATGGCACCAACCAATCACTACTTCACCACTCCAAGGCAAAGGAAATGGAGGAGGGTCTACACCAATACCATTCGGTGTGGTCGGCAAGACAAAGATTGAGGTAGAAAGTGAAGATGATGGATCCAGAAATAATGATCGTGGATCATGTGGTTGGCCTACATATTTAGGGACAAACCCATTCCGAGGAATCAGCTGCTTTCGATGTTTGGAGACATCTAACTCTTCCATATCAGATCGATTTTCATTATCACCCTTTTCTAGGGATTGATCTCTCTCTTCTAGGTCCATTTTTAGTTATATCATTTTTTTTCATTTTCGATAGTCATGCATGCAATTTCCAAAAAAACGAGTAGCTGAGAACAGCCAATAAAGCGGTGTTTGCTTTTACTACTACATACAAATGGATGATGTATTGTACAACCAGATAGTGATCAAGAGCCCTTTTGGTCGTTTGATTTGCCGCGCTCGGCATAATATTGAGCTTTCAACCTTAACGGTAGAGATTTATAACACAGAAACGTGCAAATCAGTGATATGGTCTCCTCCTACTATATCAGACAACAGCATGCCATCATCGTCTTCTTTCATTCTTGATCATTTACTAGACCGAGATGAACTTCAAAGTATAATTGAGAAAATTTCATGGGGTGACGATATGCTTTCTGGTCTGTACTGTAGCTTGCGTCAAGATCAGGCAGAAGAAGAAGAAAAAGAAAAAGAAAAAGAAAAGTCTGCTTCCATAGGGCAAAAGAAGATGGAAGATGGAAGTCTTTCTACTATTTTCAGTCTTGCGGAATCACTTCGTGTTCAGGGTACAGAGAGTGGCTTGCGTGAAGCCTTATTGTATTATGAACGACTTCTGGTGGGTGATCCGAGCAATGCATCGTACTTTCTCGCTTCTGCCGAGTGTCATCTAGACCTCGGGGCTCATGATAAATCGCTGAAATATGCTAAACTCGCTGTGAGTGCTGTTCGGAGGACGCAGCGAATACTAAGCAATGGTACTACCAGTGCGCCTGATATCGCAGTCGAATCGATAGTTAGTAAGGCGTATATATGTATGGGACGAACATTCGAAGCGCAAGGAAGAGACGGTAGAGCCCAGGGCTGTTATAAGCTAGCAGCTCAAAACAATTCGAGTATGTACCATTATCGAAAGGATACTAGCCTAGGTTCTAGTCAAGTGGGAGATATCGAAGACTTGCACTCTATTAATCCGTCATTGTTAGCATACACTGACCCATTCCGATTTTCTTGTACTATGTGTGGAGAATGTTGCAGAACGGCTGATCATATAATGATTTCCCCGGTAGATATTTTCAGAATGACTCGCAGTCCAGAGATGCAAGCCATCAACGCAAGAGGTACAACAAGCTTATTCGGTGGGGGCAGGTCAGGATCTGTCCATAAGCGTTTCAAGGGTGCTATGCACTTTATTCTCAAGGATGGATATCCTGTATGCCAGCTTCGCCCGGCGAAGGCAACCCTCGGTCATTGCCACTTTGCATATCCTCTCTTTAAGTTAGAGTCACAAATGTCCTCTAGTCATCCTAAAGGAAACGGGGATCCGAGATTCAATTTACTATCTTTCCGAGATCTTCTGTGTTATGATGATAGTTCCGATATTGAGGATGAAACTGGTACTGATGCTGAATCCCCTTCCTTACGTGTACCGGTCATGAACTCACATGGCCGACAGGCACTCGGTTGTTTGTTGGGAGTGGCACATATGCCAACTTTATGTGGAAGCTATCCCGTCGCCCCTGAACTAAGTATGGCTGATTTCTGGCATGTTCGCAG
>JACKZZ010010088.1_pt1 | contig 63078 bp, 28 predicted proteins | sample 8027871 | NCBI WGS metagenome assembly JACKZZ01 (sample SAMN15724774, study PRJNA655200) | protist metagenome | isolation source: fluorescence activated cell sorting (FACS) single amplified genomes of... | place: USA: West Boothbay Harbor, Gulf of Maine | collected 2000-07-19
CTACTAAATAATTTATTTGACTTTTGATCAGAAAAATTCTTATTTGGTTGCAATATATCTGAGCCTACTGTTCTTGGCAAGGAATCACGAAAATGGAGAATACTTCCCAATCTAGATTGATTTTTCTCTTTCTCCATATTATCTTTATTTCCGTGTGAATAAGAACTAATATTTTTGGGGCATAACGCGTCATATGATAAAGCACTGTCGGTAACTTCTACTATAAGACGTTTTTTTTCTAAAAATGATGATTTTGTTGTTGATTTATTTGCACTTAGAGGATCATTCATATTATCGGAATCTGTTCTTATTCGAATATGAATCGTTTGTATCACCGCACGTATCGACGCATCTAGTCTTCTACTAATAAAAATATTTTCAATAGCATTGAAATATGACGTCATCATACATACATGTAGTGCTTTTTCGTTAATACGGACACAAGACAATGATGGATCAATTTCCAAGGTAGTCTTTATACCATCTAAAATTTCTGTTACCTTGTTTATCCATTTTTCAATGCTTATTCTTAAAAATAATACATTAACATCATCCGTCTCATCTACTGTAGTGTCTGCATTCTTATAAGGTTGCTGAGATATAGCAGAGCTATCATTGGGATAGAAACTACTATTACTTTTATCTATGAAATTTCTGTGAATAACTTCACATAATGAAATGCTAGTTTTTATGTATTTCAAAGCTAAAAACCCAATACAAAGTTCGCGATCGGTAGCAGCAGCTCCTTTGATAGGAATATTTTTTAAAAATGTATGCTTGCATTTATTTAACAATGCTGTATGACTATACTTAAGTATACTTGTGCAAAGCAGATTTACGTCACTGTTATAACAATTCCGTAATATTTGTTGAAATTTTTGTTCATTTGTTGCCATTTGAGCAGCTTGATACATTGTCCGTCGGGAGTTATTTTGATCGACTAAACTTAATAATTGTAATACCAGTAATGCAATTGCTAGATAAAATGGTACATTTGAATTTGAATCATGCAACAAAATATCACTTGCATTTTTCAAAAATACTGATGAACATAGTAAAAGTACTATCGTCACATATATATACGAGTTATACGATGGGAACATTTTTTGCGATACAAAGCTGATATGAATCCAGCCAATTAAATAGATTTGTACCATTTTGTCCTGAGCTACTACTGCACATATTGACAAATTTAGAGATTTCTCCGGGGAATCTGGCATGGCATACAATTCATCGATAGGAACAGTGACTATCCTATTAGAGCCGAGTGCTAAGTCAAAACAACCTATCGCGAAAATTGCAACCATGATAAAATAAAATATATTTCTAGTATTTGAAGCCCTCAGTGAATATAAAGAAGAGTTAGCCATAAAAAAAAGATATAAAAAAATTATAAAGAATGCCAATATTAGAACAGCAAGGTTGTGTTTGCTGCTATTCTCCACTGCGTTCTCTATGTATTTGTATATAATTGAATCACTGCCTAAATCCGATGCAGTTAAAGGCAAGTAGTATGGTGCAAGAATAGGTCCAATACGAAGAATAAAATAAATTGCGTAGTACATTGTTGAAAACAAATAATCAATGTCTTCATTTTCTTGAAAAAACGGTTTAGGTCTAAAAACTTTTTTCGATCGTCTCGGAAACAACGTATTTATAAAGTATTTCTCTTCTAATCCCTTGAAAAATGAACCATCCTTGTTGCCAGTATATATATATAAATGGCATTTTGCAAATTTGTTATTCAATCGCCGACATGTATTTCTGTGTTTATCATCGTGACCGGTGTACAAGTCAGACAGTGGCGCCTCATTGATTAAAATACCATGAAATTTTTTATATTTTTGATCTAATGCTATAAAAAAGTTTTCCATTCGTAACTGCAAACGTCCTATAAATGTTTTAGCCAGGTGAATTGATCGAATATCTACTGGAATTTTCGAGATGTGATTTTTTTCAATAAAACACATTATTGGAGTTTCATAGTGAAAATTTTGTCCATACAATATACCGCCGATACGTCCAGTATGTCGGTTGGTATATTGTATGTGAAGAATGTCATGAAATGTATCTTTATTACTTCTGGCATATTGATCAGAATATTCTGCTTGTATCAAATTTTCATATCGGATCATAAAAGATGATAATACATAATAAAGAGAATTGTCAAAGACACGTATTCCTGCCGCATATAAATATGACGGTAAAATATAAATGGCATATTCAATGCCGTCTTTCAGGGTACCCAGAGGACTCCTTTTGAGATTACCAAATTCATCTCTGAGAGAAGAATTATCATATTTTTTCGGAATAATTGCTGCAGCCATTCTATTCCGTTGAATACTTTCGTAAGGTGCGTTACTGCTCCATTCCGTGCATTTAGTAGCCACTTCTTTTTCAGATGAATGGGATTCTTCCCTGTTGCTGTTTTTTCTTTTAACATCAGGTTTTGAAGATACATCATCCTTATCCATATCATTTCTCCATTTCTGAATAATACTCTTACCGATGCCTTCTATGTACAGATAATCAGCACTCATAGGCAATTTAGTTGCACATAAATCTCTTAACCTACTGATGAATAACGCGTTTTCTGCTCCATAGCAAGGAAATCTATATATAATATCTACACCTGCATTTATTTCATGAGTTAAGTCAACTGAAAAACCAGTAAGTAATATTAAAACTCCTTGAAATCCCAAAAGGCGCAATTCTGCGCATTTTGATGGGCAAGCGCAAAAAACAATACAAAGATTTTGTGAACTAAGCATCAAGCTTAATTGCTCTTGTTTATACATAGCCTCTATAATAATTACATTTTGAATATCACAAATAGCTGCAGTATTTATAACAAAAGACTTTACAAATGAATCATCACTTAAAACAAACATTCGCACATTCACATCATCGCCCGGGTGTATTTCATTTTTATTTCTTAAATGCATTTTGTCTTGTTCATCATCTACTTGAATTGAATGGCCTCTATTTTTGTATTTGTCTTTACCATGTTTACTAATGTAACTTTTACTACTACTACTACTACTAAAACTTGACGAGGAACTACCACTTATTATGGGAAAATACTCCATGTCGGAAAGCTCCGATATTGTGCTAGTGCCATCCTCTAAAAATTTACTCAACTCATCATTTGATTCGTATTTTGTGTAAGATTTTGTTTCTGTCATTTTCTCGTTTACTTCGCCGATATTTTCATGAGCTTTAGGCGGCGTGGATACAAGTGGTTTTGGTTTCGTAGTTTCTGGGGCACTGTATTCACATGGATCAGAACTAAGTCCAAATACAATATCAAAACTATCAAACCATAGACCATTCGCTTCTGCAAAAATATCATTGGTTACCCAGTCTTTTCTTTTCTGAATGAACCCTCCACTCATGTTAGCTAATGAATTTATTAGCAACATTCCACTGCTATTCTCTAATTTGAAGTCCATTAAAGATTCGTTTCTTTTTGTTCCAATATTACAACGAACATTATAACGCAAATAGCAACGTTTCGTAATCGTTTTTCCTGCTTTATGACCATGTGATTCGCATTGCACGAAAGATTTGAATATGGCAGTAGTATCATCTAATATCGAAGCCGTTATTGTAAACAATGGACCAAGAAATCGTGCATTATCAGCTAGTTCAGAGTAATAGTCATTTTTGTCAGGTTTTCTCTGTTCGTGTTTAGAGGTGTTTACTCCATGGTGTCCGGTTCCACTATGCAGTTCAAAGCGATCTATTGCTTCCGCAAATTTTGCATGTAAATTATAGGTATCTTCTAATTCTGATATATTTAATTTTTTCCATCCTTTATGAGTTTCAAGCCATTTATTTACTCTTGTGTCAGGGCCGCGACCGTCAGTACCATTTTGCAGTTGTTTACTTATCATCTGTAAGTGGTATAAGAGTGTAGTAACACTATGGGTCATTACACTGTTAGATGTGTGCAAAACATGTTTTTCTTTTAAGGTTGTTCGACATGTTAAATTTGAGTAATCAAAAGAGATCGTTTTATCTATGAAAAAAAATATATTTTTCTTTGATTTTATAGTTGTATTACTTGCATGGGGCGTACTCCTCTCATCATAGGAATTTGCCGCCATTTTACTACTATAACCATGTTTTTTTTCATTCACCATATTTAAATGATATGCAATATTTTCTGCACAATTACTGACAATATTTTGTACTGGAATTCGCTCTTCTAATGTAAAGTCGAATTCTGCTTCATCATTATGAATTAAATATGTCAATTTAACAGCATCAGCTATAAATTGTAGTTCGTCAGTTATATTGGGTAGTACTGTATAATAATTTAATTCACGACGCAAATCTTTTGTACTACTGCTACTTCGTGAATGTCTTGGAAAATTACTTTTGTTTGGTTTGCTACTGGATATTCTCGTATTCATCATACTCAGAGCCTTCGACAGATCACTTCCTAAACTTTTAATAAATCTTTCAGATTTTAAGTGTTCATCACGTAAACATTTAGCATAAGCTTGATGATAAAAGTTAACGCGTAATTCTGTTACATATCCTATAGCAGCGTGCATCGTAAAACAAATTTTCAAACAAAATATGGTTCCATGAAGGAATTGGATCTGTTGGAAAATGCAAGAGCGATTAAAGACAATCGTAGATATGATGCTCAAAGTGATCATTGATGGCGTATAATATACTGATGGTATAGGCAGTGCTACTAATGATGTCATACAATACATGTCAAGGATGCTCAGTAACCAAGCCCAAATAGCTGGAAAATCTCCTATATTGAGGCTGAATATTTCTTTTTGTACAGCTAAAAAAGATTGACATTCTTCTGACGACTTATCATTCAGAAAATCAAAAGTAAAATAGAAACATATAATTGCTATAAAACGTGCAAATAGCAAAAAAGCACCATAATCTTTGAGAGTTTTTAGGGTTGCAAATTGGGTACGAAAGCCTGCCATCAATGATAACCAAATCATTACATGAACCATAAAGAATGTCGTAAGAATCAAACAAATTCTACCATAATTGGGTGTTAGTATATCATTGGTATAAGGCATGAAATTATGCACGAGAAACGAACCTAGCGGTATAGCCAAAATCGTCTGAACTGCAGCCCAACGCATCTGATGTAAGTTTCGTTTTTGAAGATAATTTACCCAAAAAATTTCTGCATTGGAAATATTTGGGTTAAATATCGACTTATGTGAATTTGTGGTATAATTAAATGCTTTGTCAACCATATTTGGGTAATCCTGTAAAGGTTACATGTATGAAAGTAATGATGTAATCGTATGAGTATTCGGGTACAAAAGGTTGTTAAGAGATTAATCGTTTGAGTGGTTAGTACATTATATTGCTGTTGTGGTAACGTACGTGCGATGCATGGTTAGTAATATGAATGAATCACTACAGTACTTACATCATTTTTTGTATTGTGTATTGCTTTCCAAAATCTTACAAAACTCTGCGCTTCCTTTAAGTAATTTAGGCTAGATGGGTTATTCGTCTCAGATTTAATATTATCACCCATATTTTATTATTCAATTTTTATTTTGCATAACCATAACAGTTTAAATATCTAATTTCATAGTAACCTGTTTCCATTTGACCGCAATAACCATCGGGTGAGATGTACCTTCACCCGGTGGTTATATGTCTTTCATGAATCATCCACAGGTAAATCATAATAAAAAACCATGGAAATAGAATATGCCGAACACCATAGAGGATAAGTGTAATATGATGAGTGGGGTTGAAGCCCTTAAATACTATAGATTACACTCTAATACTGCATTAACGCGTGAAAAGATTAGTGTTTGCACGATGTTTGATCCGCAGACACTTGCAGTTGGTACTGAGTCAGGTATGGTATATATATTAGGTACTGATGGGAAATTATTGCGTAGTTATAAAGCACATGATTGTTTAATTAATGATATATCTGTGGATTATTATGGTACAATGGCTTGTTGCAGTGATAATGGTACCGTGGTTCTTTATCAATTACCAAGTTTAGGAACTACACTAGCAGATGAAAAGCCAACTGTTGTACATTGTAATGAACCTGTTAAATCTATCTGCGTTGGAAATTCGATGGAAACTTTACAAAAATTTACGGTTCTTAAAAATAATAGAGAAATTCTCCATAAGAATTCATCGCGTAACGAGGCAGGTGCTGGAGAAAATACTGCTAGTAATAACTCGAATAAGCGAACCGAGTGGTGCTTTGTTGCTGGTAGTGCAACAGGCCAATTATCCAGACATCGTATTTCATGGTATTCCCAAAAGAAGGATATCCTGTTTGCTGGAGCAGGAACGGCAGTCACAACTATTGCTTGGTTAGGGGACCTTATAGCATGGGCTGATGCATTACAAGTTAGAATTATGGATGCCAATACACTTACAGCCATTTGTTATCTAGATAGTCCATCAGGTGTAGGTACAACATCATTACCATGCTCATTATGCTGGGCATCTGAACACGACTTGTTCGTTGGTTGGGCTGATTCTTTTCGTCATCTTGAACTTATGGCTAGCGCGGATATTGTAAGTCAATCGTCTAGTGTTAATGCTGGTTTGCCAAATAATAGTAATACAATAAGTGGTGGAACATTTGCTAGAACTGTTAGTGATTGGCAAACCGACTTTATCATTTGTGGATTAGGACCATTTGATGCAGAGCATGTTGTATTGTTAGGTTATGCACCGCCTGATGGGGTGTCTATGAATGGTGCCATTGATGAAGAAATAGAAAGCGAAAATAGTTGCGCAGATAATCCAGGAGATAAACAACCAAAACCTGGCAATGATGTAGAAGTGCATATTTATGGTCTCTTCAATGGAAAGGCCGTGGCTAGTGATAGAATACAACTCATGGGAGATGCAGTGACTTCTGGTCCTTGGGCTTATAAGATGTGTAGTAATTATGATACAATTGAGCATATGGGAGATGCAATTCAGTGGAAAATGAATCCAGCAGCAGTGACAAGCTACAGCACATGGCCACCCAAATTATTTATTGTGGGTCCGCAAGACCTCATATGTGCTGCCATTCGTGATGTTAACGATAATATTGGCAAAGCATTACAAGATATGGATTTGCAAACCGCAATTAATTTAGCAGCAGTAAATCCATCAGTATTAGTCAAGTATAATTTTGCTGATTTATTATTTTTATATGTTACTAAATTATTAGACGGACATGATTACGAGTTAGCTATGGAAGAAAGCGTTCGGCTTATACGTGAGACTGGGCCTGGTTCTGATGGTGCTATTTCACAAACAGCAACTTTACATTTATGGGAACGTTGTGTTTATGCATTTTCAAAACATCAATGTCTACATTTATTAGCACCGCACTTACCATGGCAGCGCCCGTATGTACTTCCTCGTGCTGTATATGCATTTATTTTAGAAGAGTTTTTTATTCTTCGTGCAGAAGATTTTGCTAAATTAGTTGAAAAATGGGCTCCAGTACCATCGCATCTCACATCTTCAACGATGAATGGATCGAGATCAGCTACTTCAATTGTGTCTGAGCCATTGTATAATGTAGACTCCATTTTGTCACAACTGAACACAATTCATTCTACCAGTCGATGGCATAAAATTGCTAAGGGACATTTATATCGTACACGAGGTGAGTGGGATATTGCATTAGATCATTTTTTACAGAGTGCAGCAAGTGATATTGAAAATGATCCTGCTGTTATGGCATCATCCTCGGCAGTTTCATCGGATATTGATCTTGTCTACGACTATTCCACAGTATTTGCGATGATTGTTTATAATGATCTCTTTGGTTCTATACAAGATAAGTTATGGACAGTAAGTCGATTAGATAAAATAAAAGCATGTGATTTCTTTGTAACACATCGCGATAAGTTTTCCATACCTAGTGTGGTGCAACAGCTCCGAAATGACAGAAAGTGCTTGTATTTTTATTTACACGAATTATTTACATCAGTTAGAGATGAATATAATGTTCAAGATCTTGCTGAATATCATGCGTTACAAGTAACACTTTATGCAGAATTTGCACCACCATTTACAAGATCAGATGCTAATGGTAATTCATGTACAGAAATTGAAGAAGCAGATAACACTATGGATGTGAACAAGGATGATGACTCTTTGGCAGACATTGATTCTGGAATGAAAATGATTCTAAACAATAACAAAATTACGGGCTCATCTGTTTCCAATGACCCTGATAAAAACAATAATAAGGATAGTGTATTTTTAAAGTTTCTTATTCTATCGGATTTTGCACCTCTTGATGTAGCCTTGACAGAATGCGAAAAACAAAATCCACCACTTTATAATGAACTGGTGTACATACACACGAAAATGGGAAACATTCGACTTGCATTAGATATATTGTTACGTGAAATAGGTGATGTGAAAGCAGCTATTGAATTTGTTGAAACGAACGATCCACAATTATGGGGAGCTCTCACTGAGTATTGCTTATCTGATGGCAAGCTACTCGGTCAAGTTCTCGATTATGCGGGCATATCACCAAATGTATCGCCAGCAACAATCATATCACAAATACCACCAAAACTTCATTTACCTAGATTACGTAAAAGATTATTATTGTTAAATAATTTATCAACATTTCGTCAATTTGTCACAGATCGATGCAACGAGATACTCGCCGATGATACTGTAACATTACAAAGAAGTTTAAATCAATTAAAAAGGAGAGCTGTTAAAGTGGATCCTGGTGGTGCAAGGTGTAGTACATGTGCAAAGCCTGTTTTTATACCAACTACTGCTATTTCATCTGTTGATAATAACGGGAAAAACGTTAATAATACAACATCTGGTCTGAATTTGGCAGTAAAGGCTGCGCAGCAACTGCTCAGCGCTACCAAAGGGGGGATATGGGGTAAGCCATTAGCGCCATCACGGCAACCTTCTGGTGTATTAGTTTTTGGTAATAAACTTGTTTTTCATCGTCAGTGCTATATGGATCTTATGAAAAGCATGGAAAAGATGGGTTGAAGTATGTAAAGTAAAGAGAGGTACTAGTGTCTATAATGTGATAGCAATTTATAGTGTATATTCATTAAGAAGAGAGTGTTCTTTAATAAAGCGCCATTTAAAGCTGCAGCTTACACTGTATAAGATTACCTTTTGTACATATTTGAACCGAAACAACATCTTCGCGATTTGTCATAAGTTTTTAAACTTCACTCACTTGTTTTTTTTGTTCGTGCATGAGCTTCTAATACTTTCTCCTTATAAGCATCAGCTCTTTTACGCTCTTTTATAGCTGCATTTTTAAATTTAATTTTCGTATTATCCATGCGATCTTTAAATGTTTTTTGTAATTCAATAAACTTATTTTTAGCGTCATCTTGAAGAGATGCATTGGCAATAACTGCCTCCCGATAGTTACCTTCGAGTTGAGTGCATTTTGCTGTTGCTTCAATAAGTTTTGTTCGTAATGGCATAATCTCTTCTTCTAGTGATATTAAACGTGCTTTTTCTTCTTGTAAATCAGCATCTGCTCCTTCTTTACGTGATAAAAGATCCCGTCGCAAACCTGCATTTTTACGACGCTCTGTATCAACTTGATGTTCCAATTCCCTTACTTTATCATGTAATGTTTCTTTTTCTCTCTTTAAACGAGCTAAATCAGCTTTATGTACTGTATTTTCAGCTTCACTTTCTTGTGATATTCTTAAATTTTCTGATTGTAAATTATGATAATTTGTTGAATTATCAGCTAAAGAAACTTCAAGTTCGCCTTGCTTTTTTTTATAGGCAAGTATAGTCGAAGAATGCAGTCTGCGCAATGTACTTTCATTACTTTCTGATCTTGATTGTATTTCAGAAATATCTCTCATTGCTTTTCTTAATGCTTCTTCACGTATACGAAGTTTTTCGCTAGTATGATCATGAGCTTCTAGTAGTTGTGCACGATCTGCTGCAGCTGCAATAGTCATGTCTTCAATTTCTTTACTATAATCAGAACGTAAGGATAATAATTGTGATTCTATATTTGATAATGCACGTTTTGTCATTTCTGTTGTTTTAGAATGATCTTCAACTGATTGTAAGGAAATACGCAATGCAGACTCCTTTTTATCCACTTCTTGGGTCATGTGGGACAAACGCTTTTCGGCACCGTCCTTCTCCGCTTCAGCTAATACAACTCTACTACGTAATTTTTCGGTTTCTTCTAAATGTTGTGCCTTAAATTCACGCAATTGTATGGATAAACGATCTCTCTCTTCTTGTAAACTACGTAAATCTTTATTTGTCATTTCATTTGCTAATTGTATTTCATGAATTTTATTATTTCTAGCACGTATAATATCATCTTTTTCACTCACAGTATCACTTTCTTGTAAACGAGAAATTTGTTCTCGTAGTATCATAACGACAGATTCATTTTCTTCTCGAATAGAAGCCACTTCACGTTGTTGATTCTGAGAATAAGCTTCATATTCTGCTTTTGCACTCTCCAGCTCCCTCTTCATAGTGTAGTAATTTTCTTTGTGACGTGCGACTTCTTCTTCCATGGCACTTAAGCGTTGTTTATGTGGTACTTCGAGTTCCTCTTGTACCTTAATACGAATATAGTCAACATCTTTTGGGGCAAATTTGTCCCTCAAACTTTCGAACTGATAATATAGTTGGGAAAAAGTATCAAGAGGAGAAGTCGTTAGAGGCGATATACTTGTGATATGGAGTTGCATAATCAATGTGCTGTAATAAATGGGCATGAATAAATAAATGATTGCATTATTATGCATAGCAAATGAAATATATAATAGCTTACCTCTTTGGTTTTCTCAGCAAGTTGCAGCTTGAGACGCTCGTTGAATTCTTCACGTCGTTCTTCATCTGCTAACTTGTCAGCAACAGTATTAAGGTAATTCTCACGGCATTCGTTATATTTTTTTCGGGTTTCGATAAGTTCTTCTTTCATAATGCCATAACTATGCGTCAACGAACGATTCTGCTCATCCATCACTTGCATCTTGTTCATGGTCCTCTCAAGGTCTGCTTTCAATTCCATGACTGTACTCAACAGCGCCTGGTGCTGAGTGCTCCCGCTACTACTACTTGAGCTATCCATATTACAATAATGTTTGTAAGAAAAGCGTGTAGGACGTATAGAGAGGGATGAATTTCTACGGTCACGGAAAAATTCGTCCGTGCGCGCGTTGAGGAAGTTTATGTAGAAATACGTTTTATGTGAGTATAATACTGCATAAGTACATAGAAAGATAAAAGATGACCACCTCTGTATAAAGTTGAACTCAGTATTTTTTCAAAAAAGTGAATATTAGTATTCTTATTTGCTAGTAAAGAGCACCGAATACATTTTGCAGACTGCAAGGGTCCACTGACGAGATGAATTTACTACCATCAAAGCTAGAGCTTCTAGCTGGTGTCAAAGCTGGGTTAGTTCCATCTTCTTCATCAAGTAGAAAAACTGGAAATGGAAAGAAGGCCACTATTATCAACTCGGTAGGGGATGATACAATAGAGTACGACTCAAAGTCATATTGGAGCACAACCGCCACAAATATTGAAGAAATGTTGAAAACTTTAAGTATTTATGATGCAACAACAACTGGTGATACTGCAAAGATATCAACGAAAAGGAAAGAGATACAAGGCAAAAATGGCACAGCACTAGCAAAGAGTCTTGGCCCTGGTGCCATTCCACTTGATAGCCGTATTGCCCCTGAATGGGATAAAATGTGTATGTTTCTATATACAAAGGCTGATGGAGGATTACATCATACTATATCACTATGTGATAATGTCATCGCAGTGAGTGATAATCATCCAAGCACTGTCCTACTGCAGAAGATGGATGATAAGAACCAGACCAGTGATGTTGTTAGTGCCAAAGTTGCAGATTCAAGTGATCATAGAAGTAAAATGAAACCACCACAACACATATTAACAGCTGCAGCAGCGAATGCTGCGAACTGTCACAATGCCATGTATCGTGTCGGTTCTCACTGGTCGTTTTATGAGAGAGATTTCAGCTACATCAGAGAAATATGCACTGTCATTGATATTGATACAATAGTAACACCTTATGTAGCTCGTACATACAATTATGGTACTATGAATAATCAAAGCCGTAGTAGTAGTAATAGCACCCATAGGGATAAGAAAGAGCAGACAGGATCACGCTCACTTGGCCTTCTGCGAGGGAAGACAGTAGATGGGCGAATGCATGTACGGCCACTGTGTACTCCAGGTGATCTTACAATTGCTTTACGAGAAATAAGCAATCCTGATATATTTGAGATTGCATCAGTGTCTGTTCCAGCTGGATTTCAAGGACATGGTGAGGACGGCTCATATCATGTGGCTGACAAATACACATACTATAGATACTATCATAAGTTGAATGAACCCGGTTTGTGGGTAAAGATGTGCATACCAGACGAAACACCAGCAGATATATCGTTGGATAAAAGCAGTGTACTAAATAATGGTGTTAAAAAAATGAGTGATAAGTTACAAGCACAAAGTTTAGCTGCACAAAAACGACGTTGGATGATATTACGTGACTATTTGTGTCCCCATCTTCATTCCTTTTGCTTCACTCATGAAGTGATAGAAACAATACACGTGACTCCTGCAATGGAACTTGCAGGAAAATATGCAATTTCAGCTATGCAAGCTAGCTTGGATATATTGAATAATGAAGCTGGAAGTGTTTTACTTACTGAAGCTGTTTTGGACTTCCAGTTATTAGAAGAGCGCAATCAGAAGCCTAAGGGACCGCCGCGAGTAGGCAGCAGAGCTTTCAATAGATTAAGTTTAAAGCAGCAGATGGGAATAAGAGCTGATGCAAAAGAATTAGCTGAAAAAGATGCAAAACAATTACCCATGCCCTCCTCTGCACCATGGGGACGTCATTACCGCCTCTTTCACGTCGTACATACGAAGACTGCACAACGATATGCACAAAACAGAAGAAAAGAAATTCATGCAATTAGTACAGAAAAGAGGTTATTTATGAAACATTTTGCACTTTCATTTCAAGAACAGTTTTCTCAATTATTTGTAATTACACAAGAGGAACAAATTCGATCAAGGCAAGCTTACGAAGAAGCTAAAAAATTGCAAGAAATTGAAGATTCTAAACTTGGAAAAGTAAGTAAACATCATGACATGAACATAACTGATACAATTCAGACACCAACAGCATTCCTTAGTGAAGAAGATGATATCCAATATAATGTTGCAGAAAGTTTATTACTAGATGCAGCCGAAGAGGCTATGGTCAAAAATGCCACTGGTGAAAAAGATATTATTATGATGTCTCAATTGCCGCCACCAGACCAGCGTCAGATGATTCCAATAAATGATCCTCATGAATTAATGATATCACATCCTTTATTTAAAGAGAAGAAACTACACGTAAAAAATAATCAATACAACCAAAGCGTGCTGCAGTTGGCAGCCAAAGAAGCACTACTACTTGCTGAGGAGTTGTGGAACACTATGCGTAAAAGGCAAAGTAGCAGAACCCCTGGAACTAGAACTAGAGATCAAGAAGAAGAGAAGAATCAACAAAAACTTGTCGTTGATGTAGACATTGATCTACCTATAGTAAATAAGAACCAAGAGTCACTGTTGCAGTCATCCCTTATTTCTCCGGTAGATGCTCATTCCCTTCAGTCGTTGTCTCCTATGGGTCCTGGATCGGATGTTCGTGATTCTTCAATAGATACAAGCAAAAAAAAGGAATTACCTCTTAGTTTACAATATGCTGATGAAATTGAAAAATATGAAAGGTATCAACACCAGCAGCTAAAACAGATGGAAATGGAAGCGACTGCCAATACAGCTGCTGAGCAGTCTAATAACACTCTTGGATATCTAGCGGAATATATGCAAAAAGCTTTTCAACTACGTATACTTGGCGCTGATGCAGCAGATGTTGCGCAGAAACAAAAGGATAACGCAATCCCAGTTTTGAATGAAATAGTTGGTAAAAAAACAGAACCAGTCCTACCAGAGAGCTTGAAGCGTCCTAGCTCTCCACTAACGAACAGTTACGTAGCTGCCATGGGGGCGCAAATGCAAGCTCATCTAGGACATGCTCGAATGCTTCATCATCATACTCCTGAAGAAATTTCCAATGTCACACATCATCGTGCATCAACAAAGGTGAAACGTGAATGGGAGGAGGATATTCCCGAATATGTTACTTTCTTGAAGCTCTGGGAAAAAGTTGGTAACGGGAAGAAAAAAAAAGGAAAGAAAAAAGCAGCACCGGTGAAGAAATCTACCAAGAGCACGAGCAAGAAGGGAAAGGGGGTTCCTATTCAGGTTATGTACCGTAATCCATTAAACCAATTAGTGTCACCACGTCTAGACTTAGAAGCTGAAGCTGCGAGGCAGAGAAAGCAACGTGAACACGTACAGCAAGATAATGTGGGTAATATGAAACTTGACAATGGACCACCTGTGACTATCCCAATAACAGTAGAAACTATAATAAGAGCACCTAGAGATAAATTTGCCATAAGTGACTCTGATGAGATTATAGCTGCAGATAGTATGGCACGAAATCTCTCTTTAACAGATGTACTTACAGGCCGAAGTTTAGTGACATCAAACAATCATAGTGACAATAACACTGAGCATGAAACTGTAGAAGTATCCATTGCTGATGCTGTTAGAGATAAAGTAACACGAGAACGTGCTGCTAAGATTGTTAAAGAGGAACGTATGGCTCATGAACAAGCATTCCACGAAAATTTGATACGAGCAGCTCATTCTGCTGCCGAAATAGGCGAAAAAGAAAAAGAAGCAGATTTAAGCACAACGAGACTTTCAATGGTTCCTGATTTAAACTTTTCAGAAGTAAGTGATAAAAACAAAGACAATTCAGCTGAAAATTTAGATTTAAGAAGGGAACTTGATCCAAGTGGAGATTGGCCGAATTTTCAATCTAAAATGGACCAGAAATTTTATCCATTTGTTAGCTTTGAGAGACCTGGTGATAATGAAAAATTAGCTCGACAATACGACGCTCTTGGTGCAGCAACGGGTGTGACACACGAACCAACACGCTTCAACTCTTCTCTTGCTGATGAAAGGGAAAGAGAAAGTAATGAGATGCTGGAACTTTTTATGAGTTTCATGCCTGCAACACTTGCTCACAAAGTTCGAAATGGGATAAGTGCCAGAGCACGTATAGTATATATGAAAAGGCGTGCTCAATTGAAAAAACAGAAAAGGAAAGATGATATCTCTCGAGAAGAAGAACTTGCTGATTATTTTAAGAATCTCGACAAGTGGCAATACATAGATGAAAATGACGAAGATAATGACCCTTCACTGGAAATGAACGGTATGTGCTCCTACCAAGAGCCACCAGAACCTGAAACTCATAAGCGTTTCAAACGTCCTACGGTGCTTTTACCACCACCCAAAAGAGAAATTACACGTTTCCTTAGAACAATGGTGAATCTCAATGTAAGAAGAACTCTTCTCGATGGTGAACTTGTTTCTAAACCAGATAAAAAATTTACGATGATAGAGAAATATAAAATAGCCCAAAATACTCAAAGACAAGAAACACTTGAGGAAGGCAGCGAAGATGAATCTTCATTAGCTGAAACGACAGTATCCTCAGCCCTACCATTTGCAAAACCTTCAGCCGTTGCAAAGCAAGCCATACAAGATAGTGAACAAATCAATACCAAAAATATTACCCACTATGCAGAGAGAGCAGGTCATGTTGCCGCACAAGCAGCCATTAGGGCTGTTGCACACGATAAAATAGAGGAAATAGCAGTCATAGCGGAAAAGAAAGCTCACAAAAAAGCCAAAAAGATGGAACTTGCTTCACGTGCTGGTGGGGGAAAGTTATGGGGTCCACCAGCAGCACATATAACTGATTCAAGTGACGATAGTGATGATACTAATAATAGAAACAAAATATCAAAAAAAAATAAAGATGAAAACATACCTATCTCATCGTATATGCAATCAATGCATGATAATGGCGAACAACGTGCAGATCCTTGCACGTATATAGATAGAACGGGAAATATTTATCGAGATCAACTCACAGGTCATATGGTTTTAATGAAGCGTATTCCAGAAGCCATGAACTCAGCTATACAGAAGTATATGGAAGACACATTACATTCTTTACCTGACATGATCCAAGGAAATTCTCAACTAGACGAGTTTGATGAAGATGAAGAGCGTCCAGAATCGGAAGAATATACGGCACCTCATCTGGACCTACTTCCTCCAGTGATATTAGATGCCGAAAATAGACCTATTTTGGTACCACAAGAAGAATATTCTCATACTATGAGCAGTCCAGGAAGAACCAGACCCTACTCGAAAGAAGGAAGTATGGTACCTGCAGTTTTCATTCATAACGAGTCTTTAATATCAGAAAACCAAGTATTAGAAACAACACCTGCCACTGCAGCAGAAGCGAAGGCCCGTAAACGGTCTGTTCCACCGATTAGTAATGAACAAATAAACGATGAAGTTGCTCAGAAGGACAAATATGTCGGAACAAAGACCAAAGGTTTACTTATTATGCCTGGGCACAACTTGACAGCTGTTACCAAACGGCAACCAATAAGACCATCCACAGAGATACCATCCAGTCGAACCATGAAAGTAACGTTAACACAACCATCAACAGTTGTTGAAGTACCCACTTTCAAAGGAAGTGACAGAATGATCGACTCTTTAGGTACGAATAGAGTATCTCTGGGAGATGGCATGGGGCCTATGGATGATCATGATGCACATATGAAGCTAGCTGAAGCTAGAAATAGACTACGGATTGAGCTTGATATGGATGATGAATTACCCCAGACTCCAGATGCACCACTTGTTCATTTACATAAAGACCAAAAAAATCACAAAGATGATCATGATGATGACGAAGAAGAGTTGTACAAAAAAGAATACGCAGCTGCTGCGTATGCTGCTCACGTAGCATTAGAAGAAACCAGAGCAGCATCACCATTAGAGTATAAAATATTTGCCAATATAGATCAGATTCAAGTAAATTCTGCGCCGATTCCTTATCTACAAGCTAACAGCTCCTTAGCAGATGCTGTGGACAACAGTCTTGATGTAGAAGTACGCCAAGCGGAAGTCACATTAGCTTCGACACAATCTTTAGATCCACTAGCAATTAAGGCAATTAAGAGTACACCACAGAAAAATTTCTTGAAAAACAATGACAGTAAAGCTTCTTTGGGCAGTTTTGAGCGCCCTCCTACAAGTTTACTTCTGTATGGTGACAGTACCGTAATTTTACTAGATCCTGCAGATGCAGATCCTGCAGGACTCCTTCTTCTTGTACCACCTTCACCAGAGAAGATAGACAAACTAGAGGAGAAAAGAAAAACCGCAGCGATTAAAGCTGAAATGATAGAGATAAAAAATGAAACAACTGCAATATTGACCGAAATTATCAATCAAATTGAAGCCAAGGAAGCACAAGATTTACAACATATTAAGGGTAGTCTAGAAGCCATTGTGAACGAGATAGAGTTGAACGAGGCTGCAGAAATCAATAGACAAGCCAAAGAAGCAGCAGCCGCTGCCATTGCAGCCGCACCTAAAGTAGGTTCTTTCTTTAGCTTCAAAGTCGAAAAACCAAAGCACCCACCGGTACGCCATACTTCAATGCGATTGTATAATCCTCAAGCAATTCTTGCAAAACGTATAGGTATCATGGAAAAAAAGCAGAAAAGAGAAGCGCAACGTTTAGAGGAAGAACGTAATAGAGACATGGGATTACCCATTGGTGTCACTTTATCAAATTTTCTTGCATTATCAAATCGAGCTATTTATGGAAACGAAGGATTAGAAGAGGGTGATGAAGATGAAGAAACGGAAACTGAAGAAGGAATTGTGGTCAATATTCCTCAAGTTTTAGATTATGATCATACCACAAAAAGAGATGCTCAATGTACTGCTATGACAGACAATACAGACTTCATAACAAACGAAGAAACTGCAACAAGTGCTCCTATGTTTTTTTTACCATCCGAAAAAGTTGTAGAAGACATAGACAATGCTCAGACAAACCAGCAACAGAAAATAGGTAGCGCAGTAAATGTGGATACAGACTTTGCACATTATTTGCCTGTAACACCTTCAGAAAATCCATTATCTATCAAGTCTATGCATGATCGCTCTCAAGTACCAGCTGGAGGGTATGATGGAGACAAAGCTATCATAGTAAGAGCTCAGAATTTAGTTCGCAGTTTTATTGAATCTGACACTACTGAAAGTTTGATAGGATTGCCCAATGTACAGAATTTCAACGACAATTCTATTGATCCTGCAACATATGCAGAACATCCCGAAATTAATGTGAGTGGAATGTCTTTACAAGACTACAATCCAACCATTAAATTGGGTGATGCGCAAGGTGCCCATGGAGATAAGTACGGACTCGAAGGTGCTATCAGTGCAGGGAGTCCCAAAATCCCCCCGCCAAATACAGAATACACAAAATTAGCACCAGATCCTGACGCAATAGCTCTAATATTCACCGCCTTTTCGCCGGATGATGCATCGTTAATGGGAGTGAAAAGCTATACACAGACACAATTGCCTCCCAAGAGACCAAATAACAAGCCAAATAGAATGATCAAACAACCTATCACATCACTTGAATCATCTTCAAATATCGATAGAACTAATAATTCTATAGAGAAAATCTATCCTGCTGCTTCAGGTGGCATTATTTCACCTCGGGCACCGTTAACAGCAAAACCGTTATCTGCTGTACATGGCAGACGTGCTGTGCAAGCAACTCGTCCTATTATACATAAGAAAGCACCAAATTCCCCAGTATCACCACCAACAGCAATTATTGGAAATAAACTTACCACAGAAAAGAATAAAGATTCCAATGCATCTGAGGAAGTTATAAGAGGACCTGAACTTGGGGTTCTTTTTGTTAGTGATGATCAAATGACATATAAATCAGACACCAAGATAGAATCTACAGTGCCTCCTAAATCAATATTACAGCTTAATTCAGGACCATCTTCTGCAAATGGAACTAGACCCACCACTACTGATGTCTCAAGCAGGAACCCTGACGAAAGTACAGACAGCAAGAAAGAGGAAGAGAACAAGCCTCATAGGCAAGTCACTAACGCGAGCAGCAACAATAGAAAAATGATACCTTCTACACTAAGAAAAAAGGACACTCCTAGACCAGACGTGGTCAGTGCTGCAATAGCTGCAACGCAATCTATTCGATTATTTAACCAAAAGGTTGAGACAAAAGTAATGGATAAGGAGGAAGTGGAACGACAACAGCAACGTGATCGCCTTCAAGCAGAATTAAAGATACTAGAAGCAGGTATGAACGAAGAAGAGAGTCGTCAAGAAGCACTTCTACAACATCTAATACAAGAACAAGGTGTAAATTTACCTGAAGAAGTGCTAAAAAGAGCAGTTTCAGCGACTCTGTTAGGAGACAATCCAGAACAAATATTGAGTGCTCTAACAAGTGCCGCACGAAATACGACAAGATCACCCCAAACTTTATTGGTAACAAATCCAGTTGATGGTGTAGCTTCGGGATATGGATATCCGGTAGTACCACCCCCACAACAAATTATAAGTCAGGATCCTTTCATTGGAAACAAATCACCAGCACGCATGAGTGGAAAAAATACAACTATGGCAAATCCACAACCGTATTACAGTGCTAATATAACCGATATTGGACATGCAATTGGAATTATGCGTATGCCTCTAAATAACGATAACGATGAAGAGATAGATGAACAAAGAATTGAAAATGATCAAATAGAGAAGACTAGAAGTTTCGACCCTATTGAGCCTCCTTCGCGCGAGTCTTTGAAAGGTCCTGATACTGGTGCTATTCTTAGCATCAAATCAGGACTAAGTTCTTCCCAAGAAGGAGAGCTAGCTTTCTTAGACGAAGAGAAGCGGAGAAAACATGATCTCAGTACATTACGGAATCAAATGCAAATTCAAGCTACAAGTGCACCACTAGGAAAGCATAGGTCTCCAGAGGAGAAATCAAAAGTTAGTACTATTAAAAGCACAGCATTTGATAAGAAACAAAGAGAAGCAAAAGTTGCAATGCCATTATTGGAGCTTGTTCCTCCTGCACCAATGACTAAACCCCCTGACATGGCGACACAGTTCTTACAGATTGGTCAAATTCAGAGCCCTGAAAAGAACCTTTTATCGTCAATTAGCACTGAAATGCACCAAGCTCAGAATATGCAGCTACCACCAAAAGCTAAGTCTCAGGAGATGAACAGTAGCCATACAATGTCAGTAGTCATCACAAGTAAAACAAAGGAGGTTCCATACTTACCCATCCAGGTTTTTGGAGAAGACCGAGATGTACTGTTTTAATGTATTTGTATTATGTATAATAATTATATTGTATTCGTCTATTTGCCAATCCACCTAATATTGAACTATAATAACTACCTATTAAACTATTCCAGTCTCTAAATAAGGCTTTCCTGAAATAATACGATCCATACTGAAGTTTTCGAGATTTATTGAAGTACTCTTGCCATGTTGTAGGTATTCAGCTACAGCTCTACCTGCACCTGGACTCATTTGCAGACCATGACCAGAGAGTCCATTACAATGAAGCATATTACTTATTTGTGGGTGCATACCTAAAATAAGGTTTTCGTCTATGGTATTAAAATCATAGAACCCAGCCCAACTGTTTTTTACTTTGAGCTCGTTAAAGGCGGGTACTCTTTCGGCTAAAACGGGCCATATAGCCTCCTCAAACCAATCATGATCAACATGCTGTAATGCTTCATCATTTTCACAATCAGGATCTAAATCTTGTGGTGGACTTCGACCGCATATAAAATGCCCTCCTTGATCACACACATTTCCTTCACCGCGAAACCATACTCCAGTTGGATCCACGGTAAGTGGTGCAGCAGATGTTGGAGATGGCTGTGAGAATTGTGCTAATCCTGGACAATGTACAGAGAACACTTGTCTCTTACGTGGTTGAATGGGTAATCGGAAAATACCATCTCCGTCGGTCACAGCTGCCCTAGCCAGCATTTCGGTGATTTGCCCTGCATACGCGCCCGCACAATTGACTACTTGACTGACATTCAAACTACTGCGCTCACTTGTCTTAGAGTGCTGCACTTCTAAAGCATCTATAATATGACTACCATTATTACCTTTTGACATCATTTTTGCACCGACTACTAATCCTTCTAATACTTTTACACCGTATGTTTGTGCTTCTCTTTTCAAAGCATTAACGTAGGCCCATGGGTCGAAATAACCTTCACCTGTGCCTTGACTATATGTTGCAGCTAGAATGTCATCTGTGTATAGCCATGGATACACTTGTTGCAATTCTTGCATATTTTCTGTATATTTGATCCAATCAGCACCTTGAGCATGCTGTACTGCAGTATTACCTTTTAAAGTATCTTTGCCTGTTTCCGTGCTACCTAAAAAGAGATACCCATTAGGCTTGAATTGAACTGACGTATCAGTACCATCTTGACAACTCAAAGTATCCATTTTTCGTAAGAAATCTAATGAATACAAGCTCAATTGGATGTTTTCTTTGAGGCTGAACTGTTGGCGTATACCACCAGCTGATAGCATAGCACTGTTATTTGAATAAGTCAAATCCCGTTCAACTACCACTATTTCATTACCTAACCCCATTCTGGCCAAATGCACAGCTGAAGAAAATCCAACTGGACCACCTCCAATTATTACAATTTTCCTAGTAGCATTGCTACTTAAGCATCTCACCAATTTTCTGGATTTCAAACCGCTATATTTGAAATACATTCACTTTATCAATACTCTACTTTATGGACTGCAATTACTCTTTCACTTTGCGGTATTAATGGTGGGTGAGAAGAGAGTGAGTCGTACGGAAGGTGGGGTCGGCCTTTGGATTTCAAGCCGCTCGAAAATTCCGAATTTCAGTGTAAATTTAGATTGACTCAAGATGTTATCACGATTAATTCGCTGCCCACGTATGGTGCAATGCACTTCAGTGCGAGCATTTAGTGGAGATGTTGAAAGTGGAGGTAAAGTAGTAGTGATTTCTAGTGGTAAAGGTGGAGTTGGTAAGACTACTACAGCTGCATCATTTGCCATGGGTTTAGCTGAACGTGGTCACAAGACTGTAGTCATTGATTTTGATATTGGATTACGTAATTTGGATATTCATTTAGGATGTGAACGTCGTGTTATCTTTGATTTTGTTAACGTTCTTCAAAAGGAATGTACATTATCTCAAGCCCTTATTAAAGATAAACGTTGTGCACAATTATCTGTACTAGCAGCATCACAAACAAAAGATAAAGATATTTTAACAGTTGAAGGTGTTGGTGAATTATTTGATGAACTTAGGACAATGTTTGATTTTATCGTTTGTGATTCACCAGCTGGTATTGAATCAGGAGCAAGGCACGCCATGTACTATGCGGATGAAGCAATTATATGCACAAATCCTGAATTAAGCTCGTGCAGAGATAGTGATAAGATGATTGGATTTATTGCTAGTAGATCCCGTCGTGCTGAACAAGACAGACCAGCCGTGAAACAAAGTCTCATTGTGACGAGATATGATCCACTAAGGGCGCAAAAAGATGAAATGCTTAGTTTAGGTGATATTGGTGAATTATTAGGTTTACCATTATTAGGTGTTATTCCTGAAAGTAAAACAGTATTAACCTCATGTAATATTGGTCAACCTGTTATTGTTGCACAAGACGACAATGCGGCTGAAGCTTACAAAGATTTAGTAGACCGATTTTTAGGTGAAACTAAACCAATGCGCTTTACTGAAGTAGAAGAAGAAGGCTTCTTTACACGTGTTCTTAAAGCTGCTAGAGGATAAATGCTAAAAAAAAGAAAGAACAACAATTAAAATACAAAGAAGAGAGAAGGTGGTGACTATCAACTTACGAAGTGCATAATGTTTAAGCTTAAAAGAAACAGACACATAACAAATACACTTGCTGTCACAACAGTTGATTTAAGCTATCATACACCCATCCATCTACCCACAGTCATCACTACAAACAACAGACAATATTGCTACTATACTAAACTAAGAATATCCTCCAGATGTATTTGCACCCTCATCACTTACTTATTTTCAATAATTGGTTAAACACACAAATATCTATTATTGGGAGGAAAGAGATACAAGGAAACTAGTTAGTTAGATAATTGCTAGCTGTTTTATCTAAAGGAAAGAATATGAATGGTTCACAACATAAGCGCTCAGAGATTTTGATTTTCATTTTATAAGCCGCACAGTGTCAAGGATTCTCAACATAGACTAAAGTTTTTTCCATCACAGCGCTAATGTGTGACAATCGAAACAACATTATCAAAATACGTACCATTACCCCCCTCTGGGCAACAAAATCCGCCCATAACTTCCTTCATACTGTTTATGATTTTCTACTAGCAATCTCATCTCATAATTATCTTGATCCATGTTGAATTCTTCCATTGCTTGGTCAGCTACATGGAAATACTTCACATTATAGCAAAGACGCACGGTATTTACTGCAAAAATACTCCCCATTAAAACCAAGATGAACATAAACAACCAAAACTCATCTTGCTCCAAGTTGGCTATTTCATCGTCCTGGTTGACGATAACTTCAGACATCACACTTGGTTCACAGATAAATCAAAAAAAAATGCATACATAAATAATATTTAAACGTCTCTTATTTGCTTGTTTTGTTACCTGAGAGGTTTTGACAAATTACTTTTTGAGTCTTACCTCCGGGATTACCGGCGGCAGCCAGTTCGATCATTTTTTTTCCTACTTAATATTATCGAATTATCCACACTTAACAACAAAGAAATAAAAACAGCTAGTTGAATTATAGACTAAGATGGGACGGCATATATTGGATGCCCTTTCCTCAAAGTTAACATTGCTTTGCTTTGATTTCCTGGAGGTAGGATATATTCCCATTCGTTTTGTCAATAAGCTCTGGCATGATTTAGAGATGGCACCAGAAACATTAGCAATAGTACAAAGACATAAACAGCATATGAGAAATACCTACAAAGATGATTCTTATTTATTTAAGATCGTTCAATATTTGCCTTATGTTCAGACAGCTTTTCTTGTGAAATGGGCTTATAAGGAAATGTTAATGCCTGTGAATGAGTTAGTTTGTTCTGCAGCAGCATATGGCGGATATCTTAGAACTCTTCAATGGCTACGCAAACAAGAAGAAGTATGTCCATGGACAGATAGAATATTTTATTCTGAAAATGTATGTAATTCTGCTGCACTTGGCGGGCATCTACATGTGATTCAATGGCTACGTTCTTACGATCCTCAATGTCCTTGGGATGAAAACACATGTGGTTATGCTGCAAAAAACGGCCATGTACATATTATACAATGGGCACGTGCACAAGACCCACCATGTCCTTGGGATGCAGAAACATGCAATGCTGCCGCTCATAATGGGAATTTTCGATTATTAAAATGGCTTCGCGAACAAAAACCTCGTTGTATATGGAATGCAGGAGTTTGTATTGAAGCAGCAAAGAATAATCATATGGATATACTTCAATGGACTCGAGATCAAGAACCGAAATTTAAGTCAAATAAAGATGTTTCCGCTGCTGCAGCGTATGGTGGTCATCTGAATGTGCTCAAGTGGCTTCGTGCTCAAGATCCACCATGTCCTTGGAATGCAGCTGTTTGTAATTCTGCTGCGAAAGGAGGACATTTACACATACTTAAATGGTTACGTTCTCAGGAGCCTCCATGTCCAGTGACAACAGATGTATGGAAGAATGCGCAAGGTCATCCTGAGATTCTGGCTTGGCTTCCTACTACTGGAGTGAAAGTGATTCCGACAGTAGGACCTGGACCTGAAAAAAACCCGCGTTCCAATCTTATTGGAGGTAGATAAGGAATAGATGTATGTAATAGTTTATTTTACATATCTACTCTGATCAATTTGGTGAGTCATAGAAAAAGACGGAACGCAAAATATGAATAAAAAATTGTATGTATATTGTATTCTGAATTACATAACATCAATCGTATCATTTATCTCACCGGGCGGCGACCACTCCCCGGCTTTATAATTATATCTATCCATATTTGTTGGAGCTTACGCGGAAGCTTCTCTTTGCTTTGGGCTTTTGTACTCATCAGGTGGTACGAAACCAAGAGATTCGTGTACAGCATCTACACACGGCCCCCATTCACTCTCGAAATAAGACATTGCAACACATGAGCCCAAGCCAGCAACTTTAGCACTTACATGAGCCTTTTTTCCTCCGCGTCCTTCAAAAGCACCAGCAAGGCTCTCAGGGTTAGATCCTTCTGACTGTTCATAGAGTAAAAAGACATAACGATGAAGACCAGATGCGTGAGGTGGTCCTGGTCCACAATAAGACAAAATAGTATTACCTTCTGTTGTTTGACTTCCATCTTCACCAAATTCTAAATCTGAAATTACCCAATGAATAAACTCTCTGAAGATTGGATTGGTTCTGCTGATAGCATCGGGGTCAGTCTTGATGCAAGTATATTTCTTACCAGTTTCTCCAACAAAGCTTAGCTTCGGAGGAGATTGAGGCACAGAGACATCTAAGATCCCTGAGTTAGAAGAAACATCTCCCCACGTAGCTTTAAAGCTTGTTTTATCGGAAGGACTATCTTCTTCAAGACATTCAATATCCATGTGAATTTCAGCAGTATTAAGACTCATAATGATTATATTATAAAGATATAAATTGATTTAGTTTTGGATGACGACGTCATGACGAGATCTGATATGAAACACGTAAAAAGAACTCTAACTATTTTTTTATCAAATGTACAAGTAAAACACTCACAACAATTCAACGAAGAACCTCATCAAGTCTTTCAGCTCCTAATGTGGTCCCATGATTTTATCAATAAGTACGCTAAAACTGGCAAAACCTACACAACCCATGGAGGCTGCTGCAGGCCCTGCTGCTGCACTCAATGTTCCTCCTACAACACAACCACTTATTGTTTGGTTCCATACATCATGTTTACCACGATACTTCTCTATGCAACATTCTACACCTTCAAACATAGCAGTTAATATACCAAATGATTTTGCCCAACCACGTGCTTTGCCTTGTGTAGCCTTCAGGGCTGATCTCATTTGTTCACGTAGCGGTGCTTGTGGAACTTCTTTACCTTTAACAAGATCCAATAATTGTGTATCACCACCCATAGCACCTAAAAACAAACCCATTGCAACACCCATAACGCTACCCATAATTCCACCTGAAACAACCTTGAATCCACATGTATGGAAAAGCCATTGAGGATCAATTGGTGGCCCTTTGATATAATCTTCATGAGGTACTTTCCAACGACGAAACCATGGAAGAAATAAACCATCAGCTTTCTCTTTACCATAAACATAAGAGTTTAAATCACCACCAGGCAAACGTGGCTTAGCTCTTACAACAATTTCTTGAGTGCCTTCCTCATTTGTGGTACCATCTACGGAAGACATCACTATTTTAATATATATACTATGTGGGCAAATGTATGCGTGCTCACGTAAAAATAAAATGTTTTGAAAACTTATTGAACGTGGTACATCGATCTCGCGGATGGGAAGTAGGGTCGTAGGGCACAGTACTTTTGATCGTAAAACATAACGTAGTGTGCCAGAAAAATGATAAGAATTGTTCCAAAATGCCAGCAGTATGCATGGGGAAAAGTTGGAAGTAGTAGCTTAGTGGCAAATCTCGCATTAGGTGGTTCAGAAGATGGAATGATTGTGGACGAAGATAAGCCTTATGCAGAGCTATGGATGGGAACACATCCAAGTGGACCATCATTAGTTTCACCAGGAGGGCAACTTTTATCGGATTGGTTAAAAGAGAACCCTGGTAGTGTTGGTCGTGTACCAAGTGGATATGGGTCTGATGATCTACCTTTCTTATTGAAGGTATTGAGTATAAAGACGGCACTTTCTATTCAAGCACATCCAGACAAAAAACTTGCTGAAGAATTACATAGCAATTTCCCTACAGTTTATAAAGATGCAAATCATAAACCAGAAATGGCTATCGCTTTAACAAAATTTGAAGGAATGAATGGCTTCCGCCCACTTGCCGAAATTCATAATCATTGTCAATTATTTCCTGAGCTTGCTACAATTTTAGGTGCAGAGACTGTAGCAAAAGTAAAAGAAGCTTCTGAAGCATATTCGGCACCCAATGTCAAACTATGGTCTGACGAGAAACGTTCAGCGTCCGGCATGGCGAACGTCCTACCCATGACAGAGGAGCAAGATACACAAACGCGAGCTGCATTAAAAAGTCTTATGCATTCCATTTTACATGCCGATGAAATGATAGTAGCAGAGCAATTAACCGCACTTGTGACTAGATTAAAAGCCGCAGCAGAGTTACCATGGGAGCATCCAGATAGGTGTCTTCCTTTTGTGACTGACATTGTATTACGCTTACATGATGATTTTCCTGGTGATAGTGGTATTATATTCCCTTTAGTATTAAATACTATAGAAATGGCACCAGGAGAAGCAATGTATCTTGCTGCTAACGAACCACATGCATATATATCTGGAGATATTGTAGAGTGTATGGCTCTCAGTGATAACGTTGTCCGTGCCGGTCTAACCCCCAAATTCAAAGATAAGGATACTTTAGAGAGAATGCTGACCTATAATTGTGCACAAGTAGCATATTGCAAAGCACAAACATTAGATGCAAATACACAGTTATTTAGACCACCAATATCTGGTTTCCCAGAATTTGAAGTAGAATGTGTAAAAATAGCAAAATCTGCGAGTCATGATGTAGTGGTACATGATTGTGCTAGTATCTTCATTATCACAGAAGGTAGTACTGGAGCAACGTTTACTGACATTAATACAGGCGATAGTGAAGAGTGTCCACCTGCTGGAGGTGTCTTTTTCCAAAAAGCAGGACACAAACTAAGAATTGCAACCAGTAGCACGGGCGGTGTCACAATATATCGCGCTCATATCAACTTGGGGTAAGTGACTCAAAAAGGCTCTTCATTTCCTTGTATATTGTGTAGTATTACTATATTTAATATATTTTATACATTATTTTCTATTTAAAAGATGACTTAACTACTTGCTCCTCTGCTTATATTCCAGGGAAGAAAAGTAACGGAGAAGTGACTGCGCTTCTTGATAAGTGCGGTCATAAGACAAGGAAGTAATGCTATATGTGGCACTTTGATTACCAACAGGAGGTGGTGGCAAACCTTTTTTAGCTGCATTCAAATTCTCAACAATGGAAGGTGCTACCGTGTGGTGAGAGTCGTAACCGTTCTGTCGGCCGTTGCCTAGTCCTGAGGCTCCTATAGAAGGTGGTACAAGTGCTAAACTTTGTAATGCTTTTGTAGCCATAATTTTGCTTTTTGCAAAATTGCATGCAGAAAAATAAGCGATAGCACACCATACACACACACGACTTATATCGAAATTGCATCCGATACTTAATTTCAACCTTGGTTCTGCAAGAGGGTGCGGAGGTGTGGGGCCATCGGACGCACTGACTGCATTGATTGCATACCTCCTTTGAGCTGTTGTAACAAGATCATTTACAGATATACCAGTATGATCTGTATAGCGACCACTATATGTCATGAAATCGATTACTTTGGAGTAGATACATGCGCAATCATTCCAATTCTTACGAATTTCTGCAACTTTTGCTCCCAGAAGTAATGCGTTAGAAAACATACCTAAATGTTCTAAAAATAAAGAATGATGAGGTCTTTCGTATGATGGCACTTGGGATTCTGTAGAATGTACATGTGTCGCAGCTGATGGTTTCTGAGAGCATAGAGGAGTAGAGGCAGTGCTTATTGCCACATGTGCTTCGATCATGTCATAATCAGAATGAAAAACGCCCCATTTTAGTTTGGCTAAATCTTTCAATAATGGACGTAATGTTCTTGTTTCATATTTCATAAGCATTTGATCAGCTGTCATAACTTCATTACTGTCCTCACTATTGACATCGAGAACAGATGATAAATCCAGGTCTAGTTTGATGCCATCGATACTCTTGTTAGTTTGTATGGTGTGTTTTTGAAACTGATTCTTATTTTCAAAAGCTTCTAAATTTTTCATATATGCTTCGATATCAATACGATCACAGCGCATAACGTACTCTTTATCATGTTTGTCGCCCACAGGGTACAGGTATTCTTTCACTACTTTAGCACCATATTTTTTATAAAAACTTTGAGCACGCCAATTTTCGCTCCATACTCCAATATATACATCTCCAGTAAATCGAGGTAATAACCATTTTAAACCCATGTCGACCAAACGTTTCGCTACTCCGCGACCAAATACACTGGGGTCTACGTAGCAGCGGAGCAAGTCTCCACAGCGCTCACGGGCTTCGTCTTCTATGTCTACAGGTAAGTCTGTCGGGCCACCTACACATGCGTATCCAACTATTTGACCTCTTAAAAATGCTCCAGAACGATCTATGCTATTTTGAGTATATGCTACAAGAACATGCCTCTTTGGATTATGAAGTAACTCACGCCAGTGCAGTGGCCTATAAGTGTCATCGAAGTACTGTTGTAGATCTTCTTCAGTATAACCGCATGCTTCAAAAAAAGTGTCTCTGAAGGATTTACGGGCAAAGACATCTATTGCTGCAATATCAGCATCACTTGCTACACGATAGAACACTTCATCACCAGCTTCTTGTTGACTTTCCTGTCTCTTCTCGTGTTCTTGCTTCTTCCGCCATGCGTACCGTTGTTTCCATTGATTTCGTTCTTCATCACACTTTTCAGTAGTGTATAAGTTCAGCACTTCTGTCAATTCTGTATTTGCGAACAAAACCGATGAACGTAATCGATCGATTTCTTGACAGAGTATCTCAGTCTCACGGATGTGATTCATTACAGAATCCACTTCAGAACGGTGTATAGCTGAAGGAGCGCCAGCATTTTGAGTAGCTCTATTCCGTCTCATTCTTGTTGGAGAAAGATCTGAATATTTTGCTTCATCATACAGATCGGCCCATGCATCCATCGTCTCCTGTCGCATTGGCATCTCTTGCTGCCTCTCATGATCCACAGGCACGTCCCGAAGAGGAGCACCAGGACTTCGAGGTGGTAATGCTGTCATTTCTGTGTTTTTAATGCATCGGAACTTACTATAAAGTAATTATAATTATAATTTCCGAGAGATATGGATAGAACCCCAGAACCCCGGAGATCCCAGATCCCAGAGGGATCGTAGGTCCGTCCGTGAAAACTGATCTACACAAAAGCTTCAGTAGTGAAGTTTCTGTATTTGTTGGTACAGGCGGTTAAGAAATTTACATTGCGCACAGTGCATATTTTTTTCTAGCCTTAAAATTATAGGCAGCATAGTATTTATAGATTGTGAAATCCCGTGAATCGTGTGACTAAGATGACAGGCATGGGCAGCTCCAGTACTTTGGATGGGGGTAAAAGTATGACAAGTAAAGGTAGTAAAGGCAAACGAAAGCCTAAGTTTGACCCACTTAGTTTGGAAGATGTATTTAATCAGACGACAACAGTGACAGCAGCGAATGTGAACCCCGCACCATCACGTGTTGTTCTAACACCACGATCAGCTGAAGTTGTACTTAAATTAGGTATTAATCCTGAAGTCTTAAAAATTAGAGATATCGATAGTTTCTGGGAAAGTGGCATAGAGCCCTCTGTACAGCGTATGCGACACGAAGCTTACGTGCAACGTCGGTATGAGGTTATGAAGCAATGCCGATTGGAACGTAAAAGAATAATGAACGCAGAATTTGAGGCAGCTACAACTATTCAACCAACTGATGGTTTAACACCCGAGCAAATATTAGAGCAACAAAAAGAAGCATCATCATCTTTAGTAAAGCTAGAGATGGCTCGCATTGCGAAAATGCAGGCGAGACAAGAGAAGGAACTATCACAAATGATTGCATATGAAGTGGAGCGTGCTAAAGTTGCATCAGATATGGAAAAGCGTCTTGCTGAAGCTAAACGTAAAGACGAACTTCGTAAAAAACAAATGGAAAAACGTTTAAAATTAGCTGGAGAAGAGCGCAGGTTGCGCGAACTCCAAAAAGCCGCACAAGAGGAAATAGAAGAAGAAAATCGAAAACAAGTAGCTCATGACATGCATGAAAAAGAATTGCAGTTAAAGCATGCTGCAGATGCTAGAGCTAAATCTGAAAAGGCACGTCGTCGTCAAATGGAAATTGAAAAGAAAGAGAAGTTAGCTGCACAAAAAGCGAAGGTACAACAATTCTTTTCCGATGAGCAGCAACGCCTTCGCGCTGGTTTGGAGACACTTCATTTGGCAGAAGAAAAGAAACAAGCTGCAATGGCAAAAAAGCAACAAGAATTAGCACAACAATTACTAGAAAAACGCGCCATGGTTGAAAAACGTATTGAAGAAAATATGAAGATAGCTTCTATGATCGAAACAAAACGAAAAACGGACTTCGAGAAAAAACAGGATGAATTTGAAGAGAAACGTCTAGAACACTTGCGAAAACAAGAGGAAGAACGTAATTTAGCTTCACAAGAATTGATGTTACAAGAGCAACGCCGTCGTATGATATTAATACAGAAACGAAAAGAAGAAGAGAAAAAAGCTGAATCAATGCTAGAAAAATTCGAAGAAGAGGAGATTCACGTTATGGAGGTCAAAGAACAGAGAATGAGATCTCACGAGTTGTTAAAAGAGCGTAAAAAATTACGTACACAAATGAAATTAGAAAACGTACAGCGTGTTCATCGTGTGAATGAATATAAGCGTATGAATACATTAAAGAAAATTGAGGACGTTGATGGCCGTGTTGAGAAGATGCTAAAAATGAAGGAGGAGCTTGTCGCGGATCGTAGAAAGGCTGCTCAAGCTACAAAATTAAAGAAAGAAAAAATTGCATCAGTTATGGAAGAAGTACGAACCAATGCAACAAAAGCTCAAAAACTGATAACACAAGCCATGTCAGGTAGTGTTACATTAGCTTCTTTAACCGCTGATAAAACAAAAAAGAAACGTAAGAAGAAAAGTCAGAGTACTTCGGATCTATTAGGTCTTACTGGTGAAAGTGATGGCTTTGGTGCGAGCGGTGGGATGGCTACTATGCCAGCTAGGAGCTATGCAGATCCTAACGACGGCGACACCAAGCCATACATAAGTCCCTATGACGGCGACGAAACGGTTGATTTATAAAAAACTATTGGAATGAATTGAATTTCAATTATGTATTTATGTATTTAATTTAATGAATAAAGCTAGCATATACTTGTTACTACTCAACATAACATGATTCTTCCCTGGGCGGCGGTGGGTGCCCGATTGCCATTATTTTTGTGTGATTTCACGACCCTGAGCCACCCCATGGAAGCTGTACAGAAGGAGTAAAAGAGAAGCAGGTGATCTTATTATTTGGGTGAGTTTGGGTGTGTTATATAATAGAGTAGATTCTACACTCTTGCTGAGGCTTTGAGTTTAGTTGCAGCAATGGAAAGCAAGGCAGACTTTAAGGGTGGAAATGGTGATGATGTGGACTCCTTGATGACAGATCCTTCCTACGAGCAGCTTTATGTTGTTTTGCATACTGGTCCTATGGATCCTGAAGTGAAACGTCATGAAGGTCATGAGGTACTATTTCAATGTGGCAAGTGGTGTTATACCGGTAAGGCTGACTTTGGTAGCATGAAACCTACTCCAAGTTCCATTCCACTATTAATTCCAGCATTACAAAAGCAACAAGCAAATCTTCGTTATTTTTGTAATAATGATAATATTCCAGAAAAAAGTGTATTTTCGGGATGTGTAGCATTTGTCCAACAAGCTGCAAATTTCTTTGCAAAACAAATGGTTAGCGAACATACAGAACGTGAGCTTATAAAACTTGCAAAAATATTTCCATGGGTTGATAGTATTGGTGATGAAAATAGTGCTTCTACAACGTACTTCGAAATAGAATGTGACTCGAAGTACCTCCCACCCTGCATGGAAAATGTAGCTATAATGGCACTAAAGCGATATGTGCGTGGACTTATAATCATATCAATATATCACTGTGGCACATTCTATTTTATTGTACAATCGGGAGAAGGTGATCAAGCTTTATTGGACCTAAGATTTCCCGATGTCACTAAAAAAGGTGAGGGAATGCATTTAGCTAGCTACACTCTAAATGATCTTCCATGGAGTAAAATGACATTGTGGCATTTATTAGACGAAGGAAATACAGTAAATAGTGCAGGAAAACTACTATCAGGTAACTCAGGAACAGATTCTGAAGGAAATATAAGAAAAGTTTCCTTACCGAAGACACTTAGTATAAGTAGTAAAAACTACCAGCAAACGTACTGCGTACTTAAATCCGCTTGGGAAGGTGCGGCTCCGAAGATAAATATGTATCATGATACGTTTTTTCGCTTTGGTTCATGGTGCTATTCTGGACGGGTACAACTAACACCAATAATTCAACTGACTGATGTGCCCTTCGTAATCCCCGCATTACGTATGCAACAATCACTGTTAACTTTCATGTGTGCTGTAGATTCTGTACCAGCTACGAGTCTGTTTGCACCTGCTTTAGACTATTTTCAATCACACGAAGAAATCTTAGAAGGTGTAGTGGAGGATTCTATTGAAGCCTTAGAAAATCTAATTGATCGTTTGAGTCGCATGGGTCTTGGGGCTGCTGTATCGACGTGGCTAGATGGAGATGCAAACTCTTCATTTTTTGAATTTAAATTGGATCTATCTGATGCTACAATGAAAGCATTCAAAGCTATTGAATTAATAGCATCAAAATCTTATCATGCTAGTGGTATAATAACTAAGAGTATATTTTTTAATAATACTATATATGTTTCTGTTGAAGATGGTACGACAGAACAGCCTCTGCTGGATTCCACATTTCCTGATGTCAGTGGTAAAGGACGCGGATATCAGATTTTTAACTATGCTGATGCACAATCACGCCAAACTGCAAACATGAGAGCTGCTACAGTATCATCTACTACTAATAATACTCTTAGTGAAAAATTTGTTTCATCTGATTATAATGGTGATGGCCATCCTTTTTGGCCCGAACTGAAGAAAGTTTCCATCTGGCAGACTACTAGCGCCTTAGAACAAGAATTTCGTGAAAGGGCTGCAATAATGGCACAAAAAGATGGCATTGAAGGTAATAACGAAGGAATCTCAAAGAATGGTCAACCGAAATTTACATTTGGTGCTGGTAGAAAAACAGAGGATAAGAGTGCATTTGGTATGGAAAGTCTTAGTGATAGCATACAGGGTAGTACACTTGGTGCATCTGAGTTACCCCTACCTAAAAACAATGATGACGGTGCAGAATCTACAATGTTATCACTAGCTAGTGAAGGGTCATTCATGCCATCAGGAACAGCAGGCTCCTATCCTTTATTACAGGAGGGAAAAGATTGGCAACAAAATACTGTTGCTTCTAGTATTGCTGACGTAGGTACAGGAATTATTAAAGGTAGTAATACAGAATTTGTGCAAGGCAAAATATATGCTTCACAAGATGTAGTTGAAAGTAACAATCGTCCAACATCGGACCGGAGTCAAAGTGGACGTACTGGAGTTACAGGGGGAACAGGGGACGACGTTTCCGTGGCCTCCAGAAGTACAGGTGCTGATAGTGGTGATAATAGTCATTATAGTTCTTGTACTCCAGGCGGTAGTTGGCGTAGTCTAGGATCCATTCAAGGCGGTAGCACACGTGGTGGTAAAGGTATTAGTGGCCATGGTTATGTCGTCGGTACGTCAGGGAAAAATAAAGACCCGACGAGAGATATCGCTGGAAATGAAGTAATTGGAAGTAATTACCAATACAGTGATGGTTTTGATATATCAGAATTTAGTCGTAATCGCCAACATGAGTTTGTACGTGATACTGTTGCACAAAATACTGCAGATATGAAAGTTAGTGTTTCACGAAATGATAAAAGTCTAAGTGGTCGTATTAGTTCTTTTGTAAACTCATATAGTAAAGCGACTGGCACTGAATTACCTGAAGGTACTATACCATCAAGTGCAACAAGTGTGAGTAGTTTAGCATCAGCCGTTGAAGGACCACCAGATTTAACAGTAAAACGAGGAAAAATTCTCACACTTGCCGACGTACCACCGCAAATTGCGGAAGCTAAGTCTGAAACCGGTAGTCAATTGAACACATACTCTGATATTTCAGCGACAAAGCAAACAACGGCTACTGAAATCTCTGCTTATGTATCAACAATGAATATAGAAGAAAATAATAGTGATATAACAAACCATCATCCCGATGATGGAAATGATCTACTAGAAGGTGATATTAGCCCAGGAACGGATGGCAGTCAGTGGGATACAGTAGGTAGACTCGTGCAAGACTATGAAGTAAAACAGCTAGCATCCTCAAGATCACGGCAGCTTCTACAATCACAAGAAGATACAAGAGAAACTATACAAGAACGTTCGGATAGTAAGAGTGGCAGTCAAGATAATAGAAGCGGTGGAGGCTTGTATGCTAATGCCGATGAATTCAACGCAGCATTTATGAATGATGATAATGAAATAAATGATATGGCTTCTGTATCGAGTATGGGACAAATGAGTGCACACGCTTATGTTGAAACAGAAAAAGAGACTATTCAACAACAACAACAACATGGATCATCAATGCGTTCAGTAGGAGGGTTGAATACTACTTCTGAAAGTGAAAATAGAATAGGTAAAATAAAGGATATTGCTGACGGTGGAGGTAATTCACTAGAACTACTTGAACCATCACAAACAACTGCTGCAACAGGACGTACCTCAAAATTTCCAAAATTTGGTGGTGGACTTGATTTTGATAAGGGTTCCGAACTAACCACAGAATCAACTATAACATGGGGAGGGGGTAGTGGCCAAAATGCTCGACCTCATCATATCCCTAAAATGAATGAAGCTTTATCAGATAGATTAGATCAAATTAAGAAAACTATGAGTTTACAACCTCAGCGGGAGTCGCCATGGGATCAAAAAGGCATCCCGATAAAAAAGAAGGCAAGTCCGAAGAAAAGCGATCATAAGGCGCATAAATAGTGCCAATTTTTAATTTTGTATATGTTGTAGTACATAATGAATTTATATTCAATCTTCCAACCTAGGCCCTTTAACCCCCGGGGTTTACTCCCGCACCTCCTTCTTTCCGCACCGCATCTTTCGACACCGACGTGGGTACGTAAATCCCTTGAAATCCATCATGCATCAGAGCTTCTCCTACGCGTTTGGGGTGCGTGTAAGGATATTTTGCTTCCTCATTCGATAGGTGCTCTATTTTATTCTATTTCATATAGAAACCAACGTTTTTTTGTCGTTGGTAATTTAGAAAACTATCATAAAAAACTCACATCCTTTTTTCTTATAAGATTACAATCTTTTTGGTTCATACCTTGCTAGATTTTATTTTGTATTATCTACTTTATAAAGTAATATACATTCCTAATTCATTATCATGAGTAACCTCAAAAATAATTTCACAGTTAGTGCTGTAGAATTTAATAAGTTTACTGAGGGCCCTAAGCCAATTCATAATGATTTATTAGAAAATGGACCTAAAAAATTGGATACTGAATACATCATGAATAAATTGACTAAAATGGCAGATGAACAGCGCATGAATGATACGTATCTAGCGATGAATAGTGATGAAAACTTTGTTGGAACAGTTCGAAGGAAAAATCAAAATGAAAATAATATTAATAATCGTTTTGATAATAGTAATAGTGAAATAGAATCAACGAGAAAATTAGGAGAAAAAAATGTATCCAATACAAATATGGCAGCACCGTTAAACATATCAACTTTAAGTGAAATAGGTCCTAGCAATAATATTAATTTGACTATGCGCCCAAAAAGTGCAAAATTGTTGGTTAGACCTTGGGCTGCTGAGACAGCTTTGGGAGATTCAAGAAGATGGAAATTTGAAACAAAACAAGTTAATGGTATACCACAAACAGCAAATATGCCTGTTGGTGCTATATCAAGTCCACCTACACTTGATATGGGTATGATAGATAGTGCGCACGGCGGGCAACGTCGAGTAGGACCCTCGGGTAATATCATGAGAAGTACTAGTGAACATATGATATCTTTACCATATGTACTCAATAATAGTTGCGAAAATCAGTATGGTACAGGAAAATATAATAATAGCAGTACAGGACGTAACGAAAGATGCGGCACAACTGCATTTTCGGGGCGGCGCTGCAGACCACAGACAGCAAGCTTCCGTTCTCCTCCTCCTAAACCATTGAATTTTAATAATGATATCAATAAAAGTAATCATAAACAGCAGTCAAATGTAGTATTAATTGATAATTTAGATCATAATGTCGAAAATTTTAATTTAATGGTACCTAATATAGATGGTACCACAGGATTGTGTTCCCCGTCAGACACCGTGAACTTAAGTCAAGCGTCGTCATTAGGTGCATCACCTGTGATGATGGCATATGGTAATACTTCTTTTACTAATAGTGACCATGCGGTAGGTAATTGTAATGCATATAATGATGAAAGTCGTGCAATATACAGTGCACAAGCTACTAATGATGGGCATCAGATAATTCCCATTTCAGGTCAGCTCGCACCATTGCATCACGGGATAAGGGGTATCAATGAAATTATTGGAACTGCTAGAAAAGATGTTCAACGCTCATTAAGTAATCTTAGTGACTATAGTCAAAGTAGTGATTATAGTCAAAGTGGTTCGTATAATCAATTCACTTGTGGTTCACCATGTCTATCTTCATCACCGGATCATAGAAACAAAGGACATCAACACGGTGCACGATTAGGGACAAGACTATCTAAATTGGTTAGAAATAGTTTAGAGCTATCACCTGTTAAAAGTGAAATGGAAAGACCATCAACATCTGATTCACAAGGTTCATGGTGTTCACAAATAGTACAAAAGGAATTGAGATCTGAACTTGATAATATGCTTCCAGTTATGTCGAAAGTGATGGCAGACCCGATAGGGCATGCTTCTAACAATATACAGCAGCAATATTCTCGTAGACAATTTAATAAAATAATAACTACATCAGATACATCAGATAATTTAGACGAATCAGTAGAAACAGATTTTGAAATGGATCTAGATGATTCTGCGGCTGGTATTTCATCAGACAAATATGAACAATATGAAGCAAGTTTTGTAGCTCATAGAGATAATGCTATTCAACATTCTTCAACTAGTGTTGAAATTCAGGGAAGAATTTCACAAATAGATGATGATATACTCAGTATGAGTCTTGAAGTATCACGAGACTCATTAAATAGTTCTCAAGATGATATTACTGCATGCGAGGATTCAAATGAATCATTGGAGGCATTCGAGGACAAAAGTTATATGCAAACGCCTGACCGTGTGTCCTTTCGCAAACATAGAGCAGTAGCAATGATTGAAGAACAGAGCAACTATTGCCACCAACAACATCAACATGGACAACAAGAATTACATCTTCCAAAAGTGGACTATGCTATTATCAATAGAGATGGTAGCCGACACGTTTGCCGCAGGAAGGCATAGGAAGTTGCTGTTATCCACCACAGCACACTTGATCTATCAAAAATATAGTGGAATGAATACGATGATAGAAAAAGTATATACCAATAAAACAGGTATGGTAGAATAGTAAGTATGGGGTATCAAGCAATAATTACATACCGCAAACATTGCAGATCTCCGTAAGCAGTAACACTGACTTCATGAATAACATATTAAAATTAAATAAAATAACATATAAAAAAGATATTGCATCTATATTTTCTTCTTTAGGTACGCTTTACACTTACAATAAACTCTACAAAATGATGATATTTCTTTTATTTCTCCATTACTGTGTATTTCGAAGAAAAAGCATGGCCGTGCCAGTATATTGGCAGTTTTACTTAGCTTCTAATTCCCAAATCCTTATGGTTGCATCCTCTGAACCACTCGCACCAGTTTTTCCACTTGGATGATAACGCACACATCTTATAGGTCCATGATGGCCCTGAAACGCACGTAATGCTTCCCCGCTTGCACAATCAAACTCTCTTAGCCACAGATCTGATCCCCCAGCAATAAATTTCGTACCGCTTGGGTGCAGGGAAGCTCCACCCTCCTCTTTGAAAGTCATACCCTTAGGCATTTCATATTCTCGCTTTGTGCTTAAATCTCCAGCATTAAGCATGACTACTTTGTTATCAGCAGCTACAGTTACACTTGCATGACCAGGATTATTCTCAATATCCATGACCGAGGTGCCGACAGTGTTCGAAGAGGTCGCACCGGCATTTGGTTGCTGTCTTGCATCCCACTTTTCTACTTTTCCATCGCGTTTAGCTATTATTAATGTACTAGGCTCATGTGCACCACTCCAAAACAGTTTCACAGGACAACTTTGACTTGCTGGGTCGGTAGTAGATACCTTGAATTGAGTAATACAATCTTTGTCAGGGTTAACAGTATCATATAATCTTAATAAACCATCTTGACATGCAGTAGCTATTTGCATACTATCATGGGAGAAATCTATACTTTTAACGACGTGTTTATGTTTGAATTCATGCAATTCTTTACCTGAAGTAGCGCACCACAATTTGGCGCTGAAATCACCAGATGCTGTAGCACATAAGGTTCGTGTTGCAACATCTACTTTACAACTCCAAACTGCACCTTTATGCCCTTCATAAGAACCAATCCAATCTCCAGTCTCCCCATTTCGAATTTGTGAAAACTTGTCAAGAGCTGAGCTCACAAGCAATGTGCTATCTGTCGAAGGGTCTTCAACGAAACTAATTTCAGTCAAAGGACGGGAGTGTCCACGACTCACAATCTGTCCAACACCTACTACTACACCAGACATTCTTCAAGTCTACTCCAAGCTACCTTTAAAAGTCAAACGAGGGAATAGAAAGTAGAAAGTACGTCGGTCGCACGTTTTTAGGATCTTCACTTTCTAGTACTTTTATAATAAAAAGAATTCGAGTGGACAACTTAGAATTGCAAAACACCTAGATTCATGGATTCAAGGCAAAAAAAGAAATTTAAAGGAGTTCATAATGGCAATAATTCTCGTCAACCCAAAGATCATTGCAGCAAATTTCAACATGCTACAAATGGTGGTAAATCGAAACCAATTGGTTGGAATAATGGACGCGGAAGTGATCTACCCATCTTCTCACATAAAGAAGAGCTGGTGAGCTCTGTAAAGAAGTATAAGACAACTGTGGTGATCGGCGAGACTGGAAGTGGAAAGAGTACACAATTACCGAAGTTCTTAGCAGAGGTATTCACTTCTGACATAAATGATAAAAAAGGAAAGACTCAAAAGAGTGGTAATTGCATAGTATGCACCCAACCGCGTAGAGTTGCAGCTATTACTGTGGCACAGAGAGTGGCACAAGAACTAGAAGTGGAGTGTGGTAAAGAAGTAGGCTATGCCGTTCGTTTTGACGACAGCTCTTGCGCAAAAACACGCGTTAAGTTCGTAACAGATGGTGTACTTCTGCGAGAATGCATGACAGACCCAAACTTAAGCAGCTATTCCGTAATTATACTTGATGAATCCCACGAAAGATCCCTCAACACGGACATTCTGATGGGCTTGTTGAAAGAGTTGCAAGAAAAGAATCCACAACTACGCTTAGTAATAATGAGTGCCACATTACAAGCTGATATCTTTATGAAGTTTTTTGCTGATACTAATCTTATTCATATCGAAGGTAGACAATACCCCGTTGAAGTCATGTATACTAAGAAACCGGAAGTGGATTATGTCGATGCAGCAGTCAGAACATGTATGCATATTCACCAGAATTGTCCTTTAGGAGGAGTACTAGTATTCCTTCCAGGCCAAGAAGATATCGAAGCTATGATGGCATTATTGCAGGAAAATCTTCCTTCAGTAGAATGTTATGCTCAAACTCACAAGAGTAGGAGAAGAAAACGTGATGAATATGCGTCTGGCTCTGATGAGTCTGATGCCGATGTATCAGAAAGAGGTGAACAGGTCGGAAAGCCAATAGATCGAGCAACAGCAATGTTGAGTCATAAAGCCCCATCTTATAAAGATTCATCATCTGTCATAGAAGGTGGAGACGATGGTCCAATTGAGGTCATAGCCGCCAAATATGACTTCGAATTGCGTCCTTTGTACGCATCTATGCCACCAGACCAACAATTACGTGCATTTAAACCTTGTGTTGATCCTTCTGCACGAAAATTTATACTTGCAACAAATATCGCAGAAACATCTGTTACTATTAATGATATTAAATACGTGGTTGACACTGGCTACTACAAGAGTAAATTACTGGACGGCACCACTGCTATGGAAACTCTGAAGACTATTCCAGTAAGTAAGCAGCAAGCTGATCAACGTCGTGGACGCGCAGGTCGTACTGGTCCTGGGCAATGCTATCGTATATATACAGAAGATGTATATGAAGAACATTTACCAACAGAAGCATTACCTGAAATTCAAAGAGTCAGTATAGCTCAAGTTGTGCTGCAGCTCAAAGCTATTGGAGTGAAATCGCCACAACATTTTGCTTATATAAGTCCACCATCCACAGATGCAATGAGAAGAGCAATGCAAGAGTTACTTCTATTAGGAGCACTTGGTGGAGATGATGCACATCTCACTCCATTTGGGCAAATGATGTCTCGACTACCCTTGGAGCCTATGTATTCTGCGCTTCTTCTTCATTCAGCGAAGTGTGCAGACGGCAGTTTTATTGGCAGTAATAGTGGAAGTGCACCAGTTTACAAATGTGTACAAGAAATGTTAACAACTGTCAGCATGTTATCTGCTGATGGTATATATATTCAACCACATTCAGAACAAGAAAAACAAATTGCATCGAAGAAGCACCGGGCACTTTCCGTCAAGGCGGGGGACCTTCCAACCTTATTGCACATTTACAATTCATGGGTGCGTTCTCGTATGGCAAAAGATTGGGCGTTAGGCAATTTTATCTCACAACGAGCTTTACAACAAGCTTATAATGTACGAGGACAGCTAAGTGATATTTTACGGAAAGTTTTATATACAAGTCAAAATTCTCAACTTCTTGAGAGCGAACAAACTTTTCCATCATGCTTACCGGAACAAGAGCCATATTTGCGATGTCTAGCTTTAGGGTTATGTCTTAATGTTGCACAACGTGTAGAAGGCACTGATACTCTCTCTAACAATGTCAGCAATAACCGCCCATTAGGCAAGCATGCCAAGGATCGGGTGGTAGACACAAGCCATCTCGCACCGTACGTCACCCTCCGTGGAAGACAGCCTGTACATGTGCACCCTTCTAGTGTATTATTCTCGTTGACACACAGCCATAAGTATACACCACCAAATTCGAAAGGTGCATCACCAATGATAAGCACTACATCTAAGAATAAACTACCACAATTTGTCGTTTTTAGTGACTTATTGGTCACTACAAAGTCATATATGCGTGGCGTAACCAAAATAGAAGGTGATTGGTTACTTGAGATCGGTGGTGTTGCTGGAGGTTTATTTAAAAAAGTAAATGTAGACAAACCACTTGATAATTCTTCACAAGCAGCAGCTGCTGCGTACAAATCTGCTAACCTAAACAAGGGTAATAATGGCACTTCAAAAACACCATCACACCAAAAGAAACAGGACATGACTCCAAGGGCTCTTGCCTCGAATCAAGGCCGCACAGCTGGTCTTGTCCAAGTTCCTACGAGTAATTATGTTTCTTTAGCTAAAAAAAAAGAAATAGAAAAAAAATTAGAAAAGAAACGTGCAAAGGAAGCGCGAAAAATAGAAGCAACATCAGTGAGTAAGTAGAAAGGATCAAGGGGATGCTCAATTCATATGATGCATTATTTATTGTAAATCTTGAATGATTGTAACATATTGATAAAACTATATCTAATAAATCATTTTTTTTCATCTTATCGCTCGCAATAGAATCGAAGAAACCAGTTATACCAATACTAGACCAACCTCCTGTGGGGTAAGTTGGGCGCAGTTCCAATTGTAAACGTAGTATTGCAGGGCACCATCACCACGACCAAATTTAAGATTACCAAAAACAGATTGATTTTCCATAAGATCAAGAGCATTAAAAACATCAACACCTTGATTTTTGGCTAATATAAGCAAATCAGTGACAAGCTCTTCATATGACATGGATCCAGCAACATTGTAGTATGAATACACAGCCAGTAGTTCACTATATTTGGTACTCTTTAAAATAGATGATTTTAAATTATAAAAGGAAGCAAAATCTGTAATAACGCCATCATCACCTTGTACAACATAAGAATTCATGACGTTTTCTCTCGGTAACAAAACGTGACTAACTTCATGCTCTTCAAATATTTGTGACATTTTTAATGTTCTCAAGTATGTATTTAAGAGTGCAGTCACTTGAGATACGTCAGATTCTAACATAGGTCGGAAAGCATGAAGAGGCTTCTTAGGAAGGTCTAAATCAGCAACATGTTGAGGCATAGTCTTACCCATTGGAAGAAAGGAAAACTTTACCTCAATCAATTTTTCTGGCTGCAGCGTTCGGTGCCAGTAGCGGCATCGTGCTTTACATCCGGGTAATAAGGCTCCCGCAGTATATACAGCCTGCCAACGTCCAGTTAAGTTAACACGACGTGTAATTTCTCGAATGAGCATAGGCGATAATCTTTTATCTCTCAATTTCTTGTGTACACATAAGAAGTTGATCTCAACAACTGACATTTGAACCCCATGCACTTGTAGCAGTGCTGGGACTGCGGTGATACTAGCCATGAGCTTTCCAGGCTTGCCATCTTTTGCTGGTGAACGCACACCAACATGCCAATCTTTTCTATAATTTGGTACAGTTAATGCCCACATAAGAAATTCTTTAGAATAATCAAAACGAAATTCCCCTCCGTCATCTTCGACATAATTTGCAGCAAGCAGGGCATAAAATTCCTGTAATTCACCTTCATCATGTACATCGATTTCACACCATTCAAAACCAGCAGGCATACTATATGGTGTTTGACGTACTTGTTCAGGATCAGTATTCTTATCGATAGCTTCATTTACCAATTCACTAATCACTGCATCCTTCTTTGCCATTGGTTGCGTATCCCAAAATTTATGAGTTTCAGAACCTTCTTTCTTTTTTATCTTCTTTTGCAAGGCCGCAATCTGCTGTTGCATTATGTATTGTTTGACTTCGTTGACATTTTTCATGCTAGCTACTTGACTCATTGCTGCAGTAGCAGAAGCGGCGGCAGCACCAATAGAAGAACTAGAATCGGGGGCAGAGCCTCCCACCTTCAACTTGGCTATATCCTCGGTAACTTTTTCTGTCGCAAAGCCACTCATCTCGCTATGATTAACACTTTTTTCTCTCCTTTTCCAAGAACGACGTCAGCAGCCCACGTGCTCAACGACCCACAACATTGAACACAGAGAGAGATTGTTTTATATACTAAATACTGCATCAAACTAATAGAATTTCGCAATTTAGGATTTAGGATTATAATCAGCAATAATGGCTGGAAGTACATTGCTCTGTGCTCTGTTGGCAGTGCTGCTTTCTGCATCATGCTTTCATGCAAGAAATCTTGGTATAGTAAAATTGGATAATGAGAGTGTTGGTACCATGTGTTTTGAGAATTGTAGTGGTCATGGAAGATGTGTATCTACTGGTTCTGGTCCGAGGTGTGAATGCGACTTAGGATGGGGTAGTGAATATGATATTACAGACTGGCATTCCCCTTCGTGTAGTCGAAAGACATGTCCTGCTGGAGAAGCATGGGCAAGTAGTGCCATAAACCGTGGCTCAACAGAGAACATTAAGACTTCACATGATTTACGTGAATGTTCCAATATAGGTCTTTGTAATTATGAAACTGGTAAATGTAAGTGTCCAACTGGTTTTGCTGGTGAGGCATGCCAACGAAGTACATGCCCAAATGATTGCTCTGGTCATGGTCAGTGTATGAGTATGAAATTATTGGCAAAGCAAGCAACTGCTACCCCGCTATCTGTGAATGCTGCTCTTACATATGGTCAGTTTCAAGGATATGGTTTATTTTCCAATGGCTCTTACGTCAATCCAGCATGGGAGGCGGAAAAGATATATGGATGCTTATGTGACAGTTCTTGGGAAGTAGGTCTTGGTAATGGGCAACGGCAATCATCTGAATGGTTTGGACCAGACTGTAGCATGCGTCGTTGTCCTAGCGGAGATGATCCATTTACAACATTAGTAGATGAAACAGATTGCGAGGGTGTTGAAGTAGTTGGATTAGAATCCTCACAGGAAGGTGCAGCAGGTAATATTTGCCATGTTGACTGTGCTAATCGTGGTGTGTGTGATTATTCTACGGGCAATTGTGCATGTTTTCGTGGATTTTATGGTCTTGATTGCACACTTCAATCTGCTTTATCCGATGGCACTGGAGGTTTTGTACCTATGGAAAGAGTCAATGACGATCGTACTTTAGGAAGGCGCTCTCGTAATAGAGGTGTGGATACATTGGGTCGCGGTATTGATGATAAAGGTGAATACTTCAACGATGATCTGTAATGGCAAGGACAGGAGGAAGGAGATTTGGTTGGTATAGTACATAGAGTTCATATCTTGTAGACACTGTAGTAAAGAAGTTTATTCAAAGTATTCAAGCCCTTATTTCACACTTATTACATTATATGATTATCATTCTACAAAAATTTACATTATATTGTTAACACAATACTCACTCATTCAACGAGGAAATCTTCCAGATCAGCGAAGGCATCTCCCAACCCTTGCTCTTCTGCAAGCCACTGATCAACAACCCTGTTTCGGCTGCGTATACGCTTGCTACTTTTCCCACTAACCCCTTCTCCATTGCTTAATTGCTGTGCGAAACCAACACGAGGTGCTTTAGCTATAGAATATTTTACGCGCTTATTAGACAAAATATCACCGTCGTCGCTATTCCCCTGTGATGAGTCACTATCACTAGATTGCTCTAACATGGATAGTAACTGACGACCGCTACTATCAGCAGCATCTAATGGCTCACGAAAGAAAGATGGTAAGTTTAAATCCCACTCACCTTTTACTTTAGTTGATTCTTTCCAAAGTTCAACCTTCCGTGGCCGATCCAACTCACCTAGTAGTTGCCGCAATGACCATGCAAACTGATCCATTCGGTGTAACAGCAGCTGTTGTTGCTTTGCCAGTGCTGCAGATCCTGATTGAGATTCTGGTGCTATAGCATCAAAATTTGAAGAACTTAATGAAGAATGCATAGAGGTAGATTTAATTCTACTATTTTTTCTCTTTATACCATTTTTTGCAAATGTAGCCGCATCGTTTTCAGCAGCTGCAGCTTGCTGTAAAAGCCATTCTCGAATAGTGGTGAAGCCTGCAGGACCCAAATCATTCAAAATGTACGTAAGATAAGCAAATTTTTTGATACTATCTGAATGAATTTTATCTGTAGATATGCTTTTCACTACATCTAAATGGGAAGTAACGGCAACCGGTTCCCCCTTCTCAACAGCAACCTCATCATAATCTTCAAGAAATATCCACTTATTTTGCTCTTTACGACGTTGTTTCCGTATTTGTAATGCAATAGCTTCTTTAGCTCGTACATGTACCAATAATTCTTTGAGAAGTAGAGCCAGATCTCGAGTTGCCCTCTGTATCCACTTAGCTGCTAAATTAATTGCAGATGCACGTTTGACCTGAGGTAGGTAACGAGAATTTAACAGAAGTTGTAATGAAGCATGCGATTGTATTTGCTGCATGGGTCCAGATATTTCTATTGGTTGAAATAAGCAGAATACGCATTTGCCCACCCAACTTGATGGCCCTTGACCACTGAATACTGAAGTTGAATAAGAGAAAGGATACATTTCTTTCAATCGTGGTAGATCCAGACCTTGCACGTCAGGTGTCAAAAGTGTCTGCGTTTCTGATTCCACAGGATCATAATAAGTAGTGGCACAGCCTTGAGAATATTCTGTAACTATTTTTAATAGCTCTGCTAAAACTGTTCCTTCCGACTTGTTCCCTACAAGAGCTTCTCTTCGTAGCACGGTAGGGGGTGCAGTATCTAATGCTCCTTCGTCATCCGAGTCGACTAGCACCATAGCGTCATTACTAGTACTAGTTGTTGCATTTGCTGGAACACCAAAAAGCCTCTCATGATCTTGAAGAGTATTTCGGCGACGAATACTCTCGAGAATAGTTATTTCTTCTTGCCGTTGTTTCCATTTTAGTTGAGAAGCTGATCTGTTTTGATCATCATCACTATCTCTATCAGAATCTATATCCGAAAGACCGTCAGCAAAGCGTCCATGCTCACCTTGAAGTGTAGATTGAGATGATGCTTGTGCTGTACCTCGTCCAATAGCTGTCAATAAAGAGAAAACTCGTTGCAGTCCATGTCGAGGTCCAGATACTCTCACAGCTAGGTGTAGCAAGGGCCCAAGTAGATTGACTTGTGGAGTATTTAGATGTGGTAGGGTAGCCCATAGATCTTGTGCTAAAAGTACAAGATAGAAAGCTAGCTGCTGTTCGTCACTTTGAGGCTGAGGGATCTGCTTCTGCTCATTAAAGTATGCGCGGCCAAGTTCAAGGTTGGACTCAAACACTAAATCAGTTTCAGTTTCCAACTGAGCAATATGCGAGCTGGTATGCAAAAGAAGTGCATCATTAGGCACATTCACACCATTTAACAAGGACTTTAAAGCACTTAAACTACAGCGTACAACTCCTTTTGCAGTGCCCGTGCGTACTGCGTGAAGAAGATCGGTTGAGTATTCAAGGCTGCGTAATACCCGCTGAACAGCATTCGATCCCATTGTACTTAAATTTAGAGCTGTGTACTGGGGAGATGTGTTACTATTCAGTGCATCACAACAACCACGCAAAGCATAAAGCAGTTCAACTCGCATACCAAAAAGGCAGCTGCGAATAGCCTTTCGTGCTGCTTTCTGAGGTTTATGCTGAGAGGTGCTTGACTGTTGTGCAGAAGGAGTATGTTGTTTGCTACTACTGACAATGGTACTGCTGTTACTTGAAGACAAAGTCTCTACAGTATCATCAACTGAAACATCCTGTACATAAGAGATATCCCATCGCTCGATACCATGAAGAACGAATTCCGGCATTTTCTTCAACAGTGACGCCCAAGATGTACTCCATGGATTGTGCGCACCAATCTGAATTGCCTTCTCAACTAAAGGTTCCTCTGCTTCAACAGTGCAGACTGTTTTATGAATGATGTGAAGCTGCTCAAGTACTGCTGTCAACTCTATCTCAGATGTATGATCGTGTGAAGCTCTCGAGCCACAGGCTCTGCTGACATTATGACAGGCACACCCGACTGCTCCTACGATAGCTGAGAATGGCAGCGGTATTGCTGTAGTTCCTTGCATTTTCAAGGCTGGTAACACAGACTGAACAATGGACTCAAGACCAACAAGAGCCATAGAAAATGATGGAGCCCTACCTGTAACACTACCTTCCCCTATTGCTGATGTATCAGCACAACAGCTGTCTTCGACAAAGTACCATGCACTTAGTGTTTGACGCATAAACGCGTGACCATCTACGGGAACATCTTTGTCTGCAACAGAACTTGAGCTAGTAGTAAAGATCGTAGCATACCTATTCTCGCATACATGCTGTAAATCTGAACTTGCATTGGAGAAAGACTCTAGAAAAAGATCCAGTAGGGCTAACACTACTGTAACAGCTGATTGTAACTCCGGTATATCTTCCCTTCTGGTGATATCTTGGCTACAGCAAAAGAGCTGTTGTTGCAAACAGTACAAAAGGCCATCCATAGCAGCATGTACGCATGTATAATATGTAGCTAAAAGCTCGACAGAATCCTCAGCTCGTAGGCCAGATGGACATCCACGTGCAACAAATGTTACGATACCATGAAGAAAACGACCTATAGACGTTTCACCAAGTGGGGACATATTGTGTTCTTCTTCCTGTCGAGAGCCTAACAATGCCTCCGAAGAAGGTGGTGCCACGGCGTTCGTCAATCTTCGAGCTACAGCCAAAACATCAGCAGCAACAGCTTGACTACCATCCAGCGCACAATCCAAAGAGTATAGCAGGCTTAACACCATTTCAATGTCTTCATCTACTACTATGAGAGAATCTTGCACTCTAGACATACAACTTACACATTTCTGTGGAACAAAAACACAACCTATTGTTGTGGAAGCTGTTGATCGTAACCTATCGTGTTCGAAGTAAGCACCAAATACCTCCACTATACGATCGTGCAAAGTACGAAACAATACTCCACCATGTAATTTGCTACAAGAATTCACAACACTTGCTCCTTCTGCGCTACGTAATTGTTCTCGTACACGATGTGCGTGTATTGCACGCACAATCAACTCATCATACACTATGCGCTTACTCTGCAATGGTAATGATAGAGCATAGAGGAGTGTTTGTATACCTTCTAAATAGCCACATTGAGAATTATCATTACTTGAAATTGTACTCACTAATGCACGAATAGCAACTTGTTGCATGCGAACATCACCATGACGTAGCAGTACTTTACGACAGCTGCTATGTACTGCGGCGTAGATTTCATCACTAAAAGCTGTGATGCTAGCAATAGCTTTGAGAAAGCGATCTAACACTGCAGGTAAAACACCTTGAGCGTGTAGTAATGCTGGAGCATACCTCATCAAAGCACGAATACATGCATCTCGCTCAGTATCTCTGCCACAATCAAAAGAAGTATCACTTATTGTATTTGTACGACTACTGGATCTGTGACTTATTGCATGGAAGAGCTTGGGAAATACAGTACAAACAGCCTGAAGACAACCAAGAAAACTGCTCAGAACAGCAGCTCTAGCTTCCTCTTGCATCCGTATAGCAATCATTTGTTCATTATTTCCAACTGCATGAAGGCTTTGGTTCTCAGCGCAAACCACAATACCACGTAAAAGCACTGCCAATAGAGCAGGCCTAGACGCAGTGTGTACTTGGAATACTTCTACAAGTAATTTTGAACATAGCGATGAAATATTAATACATAAGTTTTCATTAGCATTATTATCTAGTGCAATAGAGGATTTTGTGATTATAAGCAAGCAAGAGTGCATAATTCTGGGATACGATAAAACATGCAGTAGTAGATACACAAGGCCTGTAGTGCGAAAGGACACCAACCATGGGGGACTGCTGCGATTATCTTCTTGCAAAACCTTGCCTATTACCCCATTGACCGCTAGTTGAAAGCTTGAGGACACACAAAACGCGTCATTACCCTTGTCTTCTTGCATGATACATAGTATAATAACAACGCAGCAACGAGCAAGATGCACCAATATATCGGAAGAGCCACAGTTGCTATCTCCTCTATAAGGACCAGAACTAGTACTTCCTCCACCTGTCTCACTTGAGCCACCATACTCTGAACTATGCATATCCATACAGTTATTAATAATTGCAGGTAATGCAATCGTGTTCTCCACTCCAAGATGAGACCCAGCTCCAGAACGGTCATCCCTATAACCACCATCGACTTGTAGAGCTCTACTTATCAGTAATAGTAAACGCAAATCATTATCATCAACTTTTGGACAATAACTTTTATCCAGTTCTATACCTGCTGCTTCATCGATTGCTTCGTCCACAGTTTCGACTATGGATGCTGCTCCAGCTTGCTGGACGCCTGTGTCCTCAATAACACAGACAATCATACGAGCAGCAGACTGAGCCTGGGCAAGTAATTGCTCTAGTATACCCTCTACGTGCAGTGAATGCTCTCCACTACTTGCATGACTGTATAATGTGCGTAGTACGTGCACCCATCGTATGTCAGTGGATTGTTGTTGCAATAACAGACTCACCCGCAATAGTGCCACAAGGAGCGTATCACCATCAGAACCAGTAGATTGAGTTCCTGCAAATAATATATGCTGTTCTAATTGTGACACATGCTCACTACTGAAATTAGGAAATAGTTCGCAACAACAGTTTACGAGTGAAATAAATGCTGCATCACTGACATGTGAATATAACGCGCAATTTTTATAAGTTTCACTACCAATAATCCGATCGAGTATAGAATGCGTAGCATGCATTGGTAACATATGTTCAGTCTGTTCTTCATTGAGTGTCACATGAACACCACTCATGCGTAACCTTTCGTTCAATGCAACCAATACACTCACAATAGTAGGCAGAAGCTCCAGACACACTTGAGATCCCTCATACACTCTTGAACCACTGCTACTGCTACTACTACGAGACACGCATGAAATGAAGGGCTCCAAGCAGATGCTCGCAGCGCGATACAGCAAATGAGCAATATGTGGCACTTCTTCGACAATAGATCCATGCTGTGCACGGTATCCAGTCAAAAAGCTCTGTAACTCAGACAAACAGTACATAGCAGATTTTCCTACTATCAACCCTTTATTTAAACAGCGAATGCATTCGAAATGTGCGTCCCATGCAATATGCGGTAAAGCTAATGCAACACGTGCAAGGTCATTTGCCGATGGATACTGGATGGCACCTTCGCTATCCATATATTCCACAGGAACTTCACCATACCAAACTTTTACAATAAAATCAAAAATAACTTTGCAATCACTTTCAGAATCTTTATAGTATTTTATGAAATCTCCAATCTCATCGTCACCCCCCCCAAGAGCGTCACAAGCACGAAGCAGTAGATCTATTTGTGCTCTACTCATTATTCTTGGCCTTCAATTTTCAAACCAAAACATAGAAAGATTGCTTAATTGTGCATGTGAATATAATTCACTAATAATGGCAAACAAACATTACTTATTTTTACCAAAAAGGGAATCCTCCAGTGAATACCGCCGGTTTGTGTTATTCGAAGGAACAAGTTTCTTTAACTTCTGGTGATAGATCATAATCACGCACGATAATATTTAGAATAATACCATGATCCCCATAGTCAGAAGTGTTCTAAGATCCAGGGCTTACTGCAGTGATGTCCTAACCTACAAGAGGCGACCTTTGATTAGATCTATTGCTTTTTCTGCTAATATTGAGGGTAAACTTTTGGATATGCACACACGATATGAAAATTTGGGAGAAAAACTAGGTAGTCCTGATCTCCCTCCATCTGAAATTATGTCGCTCAGTAAGGAGTTCGCAGGACTGAGTACGATCATAGAACTAATTGAGAATAGGAACAAGCTTAACCAATCTATAAATGATTTAAATGCTTTGGACCAAGAGATGAAAGATGCTAAAGCAGGTGATGAAGATGCAGCAGAAATGATAGAAATGCTTACATTAGAACGGGAACAAACATTAGAAGATCTAAAAGATGTAGAAAAAAGTATCCTGGAAAATTTAACTCCACGTGATGAATCTGACGATCGCTCTGTAGTATTAGAAGTTCGCGCTGGTACAGGAGGACAAGAGGCATCCCTCTTTGCTAGCGAGATCTTCAAAATGTATAATAAATATGCTTTAATACGAGGTTGGAAATGGGAAGAATTATCTGTGAGTAAGACAGATATCGGGGGGTTTAAGGAAGCACAGGCTTCCGTTAATGGTGATGAAGTTTTTAAAAATCTTAAATTTGAATCAGGTACACATCGTGTACAACGTGTACCAGTAAATGATACAAAATTACAAACATCTGCAGCATCTGTACTAGTATTACCTGAAGTACAAGATGTGGAATGCGATCTACGAACAGAAGATATCAAAATAGACGTTTTTCGCTCTTCAGGTGCGGGTGGGCAGTCAGTTAATAAAACAGAATCTGCTGTACGTATGACACATTTACCTACGGGCCTTGTAGTATCAATGCAAGATGAAAGATCACAAATACAAAACAGAGCACGAGCATTAAAATATCTTCGTGCCAAGGTGTATGATTATGAAAAGAGAAAAATGGTGAAAGCTCAAAGTGAATTACGAAGAGAATCATCTGGTACAGGAGATCGCAGTGATAAGGTACGAACATATAATTTTCCTCAGGATCGTGTCACAGATCACCGTGTTGGTGTTACAATTACAGGTGTAGATAGAGTTCTCCTTGGACTTGAATTAGATGATCTAATCGACCCCTTGTTGGAAATGGACAAGAAACACCGCCTTGAAGACTTTATGGCATCATTAACAAAGCAGAACTTTTAATATATATCGTATTTAATTTGTAAATAATGTAAATCCAAGAAACAACTACCTCCGCGAAAACTGGAAGAAAGGTTTTCCGCCGCATTTCATACACATGCTCTAAATTTCAGATTTTTCCCATTCATTTGAGTTCACAGTGGCATAAACTGATAGTTGGAAGATAGGATAGGCGTCAAAGAGAAACGTAAATTTATTGATATCCACGAAATTTATTTACAATTGCACTTAAAAAAAGGAGCTTTAGACTTGCTTTCTATCTGTAAGGGATCTAACTATTGATCCACTACCAGCTTTGGTATTTACCATGGCATGCATTTTTAACAACAATGAATAGTTAATGGATTTATCAATCTTACCCATAACCCTGTATAAGTACTTCATTAAAACATCAAGTTCTTCTGTATCAAGTGAATCAACTACACCCTGTGCATCGCTATCACTCATACTAGCGATAACCTTCTCTACAATTGCAGAATTACGATCCTTTAAAGCCTGCACCTTAGTGCCAGTCGGAGGTCTCTGCAAAGCAGCCTGCATAGCTCCCTTCTTGTCCTTTCTACTCAAAGCAGCATCAACAGCACTTGCTCGACTTGTAATCTCTGCAGCATACTGTTCGTCGTTAGCCTCGTCTCCCATGATCAATGTTATGTGAATAAATTTTGGTGCAATTTTTTCTTCGGAAAATGCGAGATGCCCGCCCCCGGCGCGTTCCCATCTTGTTTCCATTTTTTGTTAGAAAGGTTTGGAAGCCGAGGTTGATGTTATGTAGCAACAGATAGTTTGTTATTTTTATTTTAAATTTTCTTTTTTAGATTAAATTGTGTTTGTAATAAAGGGGTATGAGGTTGTTCTTGTTATTATGGATTTGTATGATTCCCTTCCTTATGAGCGTAATTGATTGCAGTGACTCATCACGTAAACCACCATGCCATTCTAGTGAAATAGAATTCTTTGGTAAATGTTTCTGCAAACCTGGATTCTATCGGGCTGGTGATAATAAAGATAGTAATACATGTTCAGAACCATTATTGACTATTGGTGATTGTGATTGTCATTCAGAAATAAAAGATACAATTGAACGAAATAAGTTTCTTTTAGATCAAAAATGGTGGCATAAACAAGGCGGATATCGTTGTACAGCATTATGTCGATATAGTAATGAATTAGGAGTTATTACATCCATCGAAACTGAATGGCATGAGAATCAGGTGTGGCGGCAATTGCCTCATTACAAACAAGAACTCACTCAAACAAGTACAGATTCTGAATCAAAAACACATATGCGTATACGTTTAAATGAATTTGGTGAAGGTTTTAATCAATTTTATGTTCTAAATAATACCAATTTAGGCAATGTTATTGAATATGGTGCAGGGGGATATACTCAAATAAGAAATATTTTAGAAAGAACCAATGCAAATATGGAAAGTATAACACTTTTAGATCCACAAATATATGATTATCAAAAGATACCTTCATCATCATATTCGAATAATGGTCAGCTCTATATACCAAGCAGATCAAAACAGACTAACGGTGGAATATATCCTACTACACTATACAATACTACAGTAGAAAATTTTGGTAAAATAAATGAAAATATTGAAAAATATGATACTGTTATCATGATGAATGTGCTTGTATACGCTAAAAATGCATTAGATTTTTTAAAAACATTACATAAAACATTGAAAGTAGGTGGAACACTTATATTTCATGATCGTTGGTTTAATGATCCAGTTAATAGTAGTCACTGCAAATTTGCGGGGTTTGCAATGCATATCATTCAAGTGAGGGAATCTTTACTAAAACACTATTTCAATAGTAGTTTCACTATAAAACCATTTATATCAACTAAACAAACTGAAGGTCAAATAGAAAGAAGTAAGAATTGGTGTAAGTGGAAGGATGACGAGATGGGCTTCTGGGCAATCATCACCAAGATCAAATAGTGTAAACATGTTTATTATGAGTAGTCTTCTGTTAAAAGTGTGCATTTATAGATCCTATCTCCATTATTATATGTATATAAACACGAAAAATCATCCCCAAATCGGTTGTTCCTGGTCAACCACTGAAATGCATATTGGATCAAGAATTGGGATTCAGTCCTTCTATGATCAATGGCGTGTTGGACTTCTGACTCGCCGCATTGACATCGACACCATGAGCACACAGCATGGTAGCAATGTCAGTGTGGCCATTCTCTGCTGCCAAGATCAATGGCGTCTTGGAGTCCTGATTCGCCGCATTGACATCGGCACCATGACCACACAGCATGGTAGCAATGTCAGTATGGCCCTTCTCTGCTGCCAAGATCAATGGCGTGTTGGACTTCTGACTCGCCGCATTGACATCGGCACCATGATCACACAGCATGGTAGCAATATCAGTGTGGCCATTCTGTGCTGCCAAGATCAATGGCGTGTTGGACTTCTGACTCGCCGCATTGACATCGGCACCATGATCACACAGCATGGTAGCAATGTCAGTGTGGCCCTTGTATGCTGCCAAGATCAATGCCGTCTTGGAGTTCTTATCCCTCTTGTCTACAATGGTCGCCTCATGGGAAAGCAATGCAGCTACTATGGCCGTGTGGCCCTTGTAGGATGCGATGATAAGAGCCGTGCCGCTATGATCATTTCCGTAATCATTTACGTAGTTACTTATAGCATTTGGATCCTCTTGCGATCTTTCCAGCATCCACTCTACGGCTCTCACATCTCCATGGAAGCATAGATGTCCCAGCATTGTCGTGCCATAAGACAACCCTTCTCTTCCTATGTCGAAGTCACGCACGTTGATCTGTGTCCGCGCTGCCCACCTCACCTCTTGTACACCTGATAGTGCGGGCCATGTGTTGCGCATGATGCGGCGGATCTGCGGCCACCTGTCTCTGAAATGCGCGTCTTCTCCCAGGAAGTCGAGAATGGGAGGAACCTCTGCCACAGGGACGTGGCTCAGAATGTCCGCCACCAGACCTGCCTCCACTCGCGCAAAGAAGTCTCGAGCGGAGTTGTTCTCAGTAGTATCCTGCTGCATTATAGGGTCTTGTAGGACCGGAATCTGTCAAAACAAATCAAGACCAAGGAACGCCGGATTTTCTTTGATTGATTGAGAGAGAGAGAGAGAGAGGAGGAGGACTCTCGGAGGTGTACTTTTAACGAAAGGGATAAAGTTGCATCCATTATGGATACACTTGATGATGCAGAACTTGATAGCCTGAGAAAGACAGTGACTGTGGCGGGAATCACATCTATGATTGGTACATCATTGTACTGCGTGAGATTATGGCACAGACGCAATCAAGATTGGAGTTTTTCAACAGAGGTTTTATTAGTGTGGTTACTATATCAGAATTGCCTTGCTTTTGGATCTATGTGGGGTGTGAAGTTCAATGACAGTCCGGATTGGTGTCAAGCTCAAGCATGGCTTATGCAATTTGGTGGTTTAGCTTGCGTCCTTTGGATGGGAATGATAACATATTGGATGTATCTGCTTATTGTGAAGAAAACACCAGATCATCATATCAATTCAAGTAAAACTATGCTTATTATTACAACTATATCGGCACTCGTAGCATCTGTTTTGGGTATGTTGGAAAGATTTGGTCCTGGTATGTTGTGGTGCTGGATCGATGCAGAGTATAAAACAGAACGTTATGCATTCTATTTTAGTCCTTTAATATTTACATGGGTGGAAAATATATCATGTTTGATATTAATTAAAACGGAAATGATAAGAGCAGCTACCGGTAATTCCAGGGCAGTCATCTCATCACATGATACTTCGCGATCATTAATTAAAGCAAAGGATGAATCAAGTAAAGTTTATGGAAAATTAAGTCGAAGCGAAAAACTTGTATTTTTTCAATTAGCATCATATGTTTGTATTTTTCTAGTAAGTTTTGGTGGTGGGTGGATGAATATCGTTGCCGGATACATTCATGGGAGTATTTCCTTTTTTGCTTATTTACAAGGCCTCCTTTTACCTTTATCAGGAGCTTTATTCTGTATAGCACATAGCGGTACATGGCTAGAATTATATAACCGACTTTTTCACGGTAATAACTACATATACGAGGATGTTATCTTACAATGGACGAAGGGAGATGATAAAAACTTTTTAAAGATATTTAAGCCTGACTTATTGACAAAATCAAAATTAGAAGCATTTGACGGTGTTGAACATACTAAAAGTACAACGCCATACTGGGATCGTAGACTCCGTATATTACAGCATGAAGATGAGGTAATGAGTTTGCCTAATTCACTTGCACTAGATGTATCATCAATAATGTTGAAACATGCAGTAGTGGACAATGTGCTCGATTCAGTTCAAGAAATTAATGCACCTTTCTTTGTTCCTGAGTGTGCGGCTAATTTGTCCATATTTACTTCAACATATAATATGGGTGGTGTTCCTGTCGATTCCTACTTCTCTGGGACACATTCAAAATCAACTGCAAATGAAAATCAAGGCAAGCTAGATGCAAATGGTAAAGCAATTAAACGCAAAAAGAAGAATCCTGCTGGAAATATTGATGCATGGATTCCAAGAGGGCATGATGTATATGCCATATCAGTACAAGAAGTAGACGACGTACCTGCACTTGCACGATTATTGCGAGTTCGATTGAACGGTGATATGGATTCTTCGACAAATGTTTCTAAAAACGGTAAAAACGGTAATACAGAATATATTGATGATGACATTGAGAGCTTACAGACAGCCCAAGAGAAGTCACTTGGAGAAGAAAGTAAGAGTTCATATTATTCTTACCATACATCTGTAAGTAGTGATGATGGTCTAACAGGATATAAGGGATCAATCGCAATTTTACTGTTTTTCCGTAAGCACCACGTAGATAAAGGTTACATAAACCCATGCTATCACAGTAAAAATGGCGCAAAATCACAGAAATTTGGTGCTGCTGCTATACCTGTTCAAATATTTGATACTTCTATAGTATTTGTAGCTGCTCATTTACCATCTGACGAGAGAATAGTATCACGTTTAGAGTTGCGTAATGAGACCGCATATAATATACTCAAGGGTCTGACTATGACACCAGAAGAAAACCCTTTCGATTTACATCAACAACACCATCATTGTTTTTTTATAGGCGATTTAAATTATAAAATTGTGAAACCATTTGAAAATATTCCATATAAGATCACAGATGATGAGTTACAACTTATGACAAAAGATGAGCAAGAACGTTATGAAATGCTATGCAGTGAGAATGAGCGGGATCCGAATGCGACTTTAAATGCTGTTATTAAAGCCTCTTTGACGGAGACAAAAGTTTTGAATGATGCTGATATAGTAGTAAATTCAACGGATGGATCAAATGATATGAGTCCTCTTTACCCCGAAACTGTGGGAAATAAAAAAAATGTTGACGATCTTATTCGTTGGTTAGATTTGCGACTAGATTCTCTTCAAGTTCACAGCAACCAAGAATTTCTCCAAAAGCTATTATCCATGCTACCTACAGAGGTAGAATATGATTATGTATATCGAGAGCACAGTAATAATGGGAACTCTATAATAAAATACGGTGTAGAAACATTATTCGAAGACACCAGAATATCGACTAGTGTGTCAAGAACATCTACAGCAGATACATCTCCCAATCCTTTACTTCATGCTATCAGTACAGAAGTTCTATCATCAAAATATTTTGATGAGCACTTGTTAATTACGAAAGCAAGATTTCACGCACTTGAAGAATGGAAAAAAGTAAGTGCTGTTCGCGAAGAGTTAATTCACAGTAGAAGAAATGGAGAAGCGTTTTGTGGTTTTCATGAGGGTTTTGGCATAGTTGGTGAAGTGAATATGGAGAAAATCACAAATAAAGAAAATTTTCCACATTCACATGATATATTAGGAACTGGATTTCCAACTTTTCCTCCCACATTTAGTAGAAAAGAATGGAAAAATGAACTAAAAGCAGGTGTTAGCTACAAAAACGGAGATAATACTGCTTCTGTGTCAAAAAGGTTGAGAACAAAACTATCATTATTGGAATCATGTGATTTCACAAATGCTTATTCTGCTGCGAAGCTTTATAAATGTTTCGGGCTTATAAGTGCTTATCATAGTAATTTTAATGATCGTAAAGTCGACGAATACGGTGATAAAACAGATTCATTATGGAATGAAAGAACCCATGACGAAGATATTGCACTGGAGAATAACATCAATAGAATTATGAACTTGAATTCACCACTGCCTTTTATTGAATTAGCTCATTTTAAGCACCCATCATTCACAGATAGAATACTTTATTCAAGTACTGATGATCGAGTTGGTAGGATACATGTGACCGCATATGACTGTTGTGAATACCTTCAGCTATCTGATCATAGACCTGTGTCTATGGTGGCCCATCTACTTGTTAACGAAAGAGTTGCATTTCGTAAATTTTATTCAGAACCAGCTGAAAATCCAATGAGTCACATATACAATACAGAGACTTCTCATAAAGAAAGAAATTCAACGATCAATCTAGATGGAGCCGTGACAATCACGAATACAGATAATATTTATTATATCTTTGAATTACAAGTAGTAAACTTGCATGTTTTATTACCTGATATAGAGTTTTCCACAGAACCATCAGCTGTGGGCTTGCCAATAGATGCTTCACTTCCATCGTATTTACGTCGGCCTTTTCCAGATATCAGAGCAGGGAGCACGGAAAGTACAGTTAAAAGCTCTACTACTGCATCAGCTAAAAAATGCGAAAAACGAGTAGATTCTATCGATGTATGCTTTCCTTTGTCATCATGTGATCCCTTACTGACGGAAAGAGTTCAATCAGAGAGAGCACGTGGCTTTTTTAGCAGTGGTCTTGGTGGTACTAAGAGTGATGGGCGTTTCGGTGACAAGGATGAACGTTTATTGCACGATCTAGTTAGTATAGGTGAGTACTACTCTAAAGAATATGATTCATACAAACACGGTAGAAATTCATCTGATAGTACATTTAAAGGATCATATGACATGATGACAAATGACAATTTCCTGCGATCACCAGCCACTACTTTTAAGTTCACGCCAGAAGGTGAGTTAGTTCATAATGATGATGAAGAGGAACAAGAAAGTCCAACTACTAATGCAAATGCTCAAAAACGTCCATCTGTACCAGCTGCTGTACATGTGTGTGCAAATTTCAAAGTTCAAGCTTGTGCAATCCCCGCTTTAGGAGCTCACGCCTTATTACGCTTCCGTAATGCTACTATAGCCCATGGTAGCTGTGTTGTTAATTTGACCGACCTTATTGACATAAAGCAATCAATAAGTTACTCGAATCAGAATATGCCCGGTCATGATTTTGCAAAGAGAAAAACTTTGCAAAATATACCTGTCGTCGAAGGCGGAAAGCTTGTTGGAGTAGCCAGAGGGGATTTCAGTCTTAATCTCCTCGCGGTTGTTGAACATCCATAAATGATTTTTTTTTGTATTTTAATTGTGTAGAAGTGTAGAAAAGCTGTACTTAATATTAAAATGATTATATTATTATATTAGTAGAATAGAATCAACAATAAGATAATAAAATATATAATAATTAGTAGATTACAACATAACATACTACAGGCCGAAACGCTACGTCGATTTGTTCCCGAGTACCTCATCCGACCCCAATGAACTCCTATCTAGATATAATAATTACTAGATAATAAAATTCCATTCACAACGTCAACACGTCAAATAGGTCTGTCCTCTGAAATAAAATTTGCTTATCTTGTTAAACTCCTGCATTTAGTTTTATATTGAAAATTGTCAAAAACTTTTAGTTTACATATAAGATTATTGTACTACTCTGACTTGATCTATTGCAATTATCATTTTTATTAGTGAGTTTAGAGCACTTCAGAATTTGCTTTATTAAGATACTCTGGGCGCGATATCTTCATTAGAAAGTAGAGGTTAATAGAAGAAAGTATGACTGGGTTGAGTAGCATAACGGGCGACCTTCTACATGAGAAAATTTCTTATAGAAACCATCTAATGCAGCATAAGAAATTTGTGCCTGACGAGTATCATCCCAATCACCACATGAGAATCCATCCCCTTGATCATCGCCATCACAGTAACTAAAGCCTGTGGGTGGTGGCCAGTCGAACACCAACAAGTCTCCAAGATTAGACCAAGAATTCTTATTTAAGAATAAACTTGGTATTCCAGTCTTATTATAATAAGTCGTCGACAAAGAATTTTCATTCGTTTCAAAGGGACCTACCTCTGTGAAGAGACCAAACAGGGAGGATGCTCCTGGTCCGCCATTAGACCAAAGAATTACAGGATCGTCTTTACTGCCTTTTGACTGTGATTGTGATTCGACATAATAATAATGTATTTCTCTTGCCCCTTGAGTACCTCAGAAAGACGTAAACCTGATGCCGTGTTTACGCAGTATAAAATCACGGGGGGACACTTTTTCATTGAAATTTTGAGCTGACGATTTCTGAAAAATACACCAAGTTTTTTTTTTCAGAACGACCAAAATTCAACCATCTCAAAAATTCATTTCTGTGGAAACGATGCTGTCAAATTTTCATTTTCACTTTTTCATAGAAATTTTGAGATGACGATTTCTGAAAAATGCGAAATTGATATTATTTTTATTAGAAGTTACAAGTATTGCTCCCCTTGAGCGTGTCTTGTCGTCTTGTCTAACACTTCTTTCTACTCTTCCTTATTGTATTCTTACTCTTCTTTCTACTTTACACACTTCCAACGCCGAATTTCTTCACCAATTTCATCAATGCTTTAGGTTCTGCATCATCCTTGCGAAAGCTCTCTAGCAGTTCGCTAGCGTGACGATCTCTCTTATTGTTAATCCACCAATTAGCGAATCCTGTAAAGCTACTTACGAATCTTAAGTTACGGTCACGATGCATTGAAAAAAATGATTTTCCTCTTTTGCCCGAATTCGAATTGGCACGGGCCAACGCTTCCACTGCTTCATGGTCGCAGTGGTGCGTGGGATAATACACATGACGACAGGTTTCCTTCCAGAGATCACCTTCCACATAAATCTTCTCAAGAAATGTTTTGAAATTCATATTGTTCGTCATACCAAAACATAATGCGATTGCTAACCACAATATATGTTTCACATTACAATCAGTTAATTCAGGTTCTTCTGGAATGTCAGGGCTATTGGGCGTGCATGGACACGTGCTAAGCTTCCACTGAACATGCCTAGAATCATCTGTCATAGGACCATCCAACAGCAGGTCTTTAGAAGAAAACACACCTCTACCTCCACACATGCATTCAGGTGCCACAAAATTTACTAAATTTGTAATGGTTCCTTCTCTTGTAATGACCTTCTCACCCCTCACAGTAACTTGGTGTTTACCTACACACGTAAGAAAACCCTCACCAAATGTATCACGTATGTACTGAAAAGTTCTTTCCATCATTTCTTTAATATCACTCTTCTTGTAGGTTGATATTTGGGGAAAAAAAGTATTCATGTGAATGTCATCGACGCACTTACGAGATAGCCCAAAAATAGACAACAGCTTTTATCATTATAATTAAGAGTTCATGTTCCCAATACTATTTATAGTAATATTTATAGCAATAAAGCATATTCATATTGCTGTAAACCCTAGCAATAACCCGGACATGCATGTACAATGACCTCTTCACTCACTTTGCTTGATGCTGATCTTTCTGTCCTTAGATGAAACATCTACCCCAGCAAAGCTATGTCTAATGCACAATGCACTACTATTACAATGTACTTCATATGTTAACTAAACATCTTATAATGAATATAACCACACAATTGACC
>JACKZZ010018354.1_pt1 | contig 63018 bp, 82 predicted proteins | sample 8027871 | NCBI WGS metagenome assembly JACKZZ01 (sample SAMN15724774, study PRJNA655200) | protist metagenome | isolation source: fluorescence activated cell sorting (FACS) single amplified genomes of... | place: USA: West Boothbay Harbor, Gulf of Maine | collected 2000-07-19
AAACATTATTATTAATTTTAAGTTTTTTGGTATTTAATATTTGAGATTTATAATGATTGGTTTTAAGTTTTTGCATTGTTATTATATTTATTATTATTAATTTCTTACATCTATATTATCACATATATATATAATTTGTAACGTACTTTATTATAAATATATATAAAATGTCCCTTTTTGAATATTTTGCACTATAATATAATAGATACTATTAATAATGTAATAATAATGAGATATAATGATAATATGATAATGTCATATAATATATGACACATTGACATATAATAATATATATATCATGACATTATGACATCATCACGTACTGTTAAATATTAATATAAATTTAATAATAATGTAGGTATGATGCGAAATCCATAGACATTTAATACTATTATTAAATATATCATAATAAATTGATACATTTAGTTAATATATCGCAATGACTATCATATTGATAACAAATACATGTAATAATATGAGTGAAATTAAAAAAGTAAAAAGATTTGTAATAAGTGTAAAAGGTATTGAAAATAAACAAGTGTGTGTGTTTATAAACAAAAAAGGTATTGAATATAAATATGATCAAAGTGTTGTCTTCAATCAATTAAAAGATAAATTTGAAAAAATGAATTGTTGGACAAAGTATAAAACTTATACAAACACAAATAATTTACCAACATTTGTAAAAGAATTAAAAACTCTTGTGTAAATTATAAATAAATAAAAGGTGTTGAAGTGTGTTCTTTCCTTAAACGAACAGACAATTGAGTAAATGGTTAATGTGAGTTCGATTCTTACTACTCAACTAAATAATATAAATATAAATAATATGAAAGTAGATATTGAAGACTTAAGAGAAGAATTATTCAACCACTATATACAAGAATATAATCATTTATCAAATGATGAAATAAGTGAAATGGTAGATAACGAATTAAATAAAATAAAAATATGAAAGTAAATTTAACACAAAATGAAATAGATAAAATATATTTTACATTAAAAGATTATGTTAAAATGTTAAATGATGTTGACTATTTAAATGAGTTAAACATTTGTCAACAAGAAATGTATAAAACAGAATTAGAAATAATAAAAAACTTTAGTAAATTATGAATAAACCAAACCAAAAAATTGCATACGAAATATTTAAAAACAACCTTGAAGATTTCAAACAAAACGAAAGTTACAATGAGTTAAATAAACCAAACCAAATTGTGGTCTGTAGAATTGTAAATAACTTAATAAGACAAGAATACTACTAATATGACTATAATAAATAAATATACAGGAAGAGATGTCTCAAGTGAGTTTCTTGCTTTAATGGAAGGTATAATAACAAATGAAGAATTTGAATTAATTACAATGACTATAAAATGAAATTAGTGAACGAGATAGCGAAATTAGAACAAGTAATTTTAGAAAATGAAAACTATATTATTAAAGGTGGTTTATCACTCGACAGACAAATAAAATGTCTAGATAATGTAATTAAATTTAGTAAAAAATTAAGAGAATTGAACAAAGAGTTCATGAAAATAAATAATAGAATATGAATATAACAAAGAAAATGATGGACGAAAAGTTGCTTCAAATAGCAGAGTTCGAACAAAAATACGGTGAAGATCATGGTATTTCAAATGTTAATGCAATGAAGAAATATTGTAGTGACATAAAGTATAGACAAAGAGTACATGCTTTTAATAAAGCAAGTGCTGAAACAATTAAAAATTATTATAAAATATGTTAGAAAAATTAAAACCACTAAGAAATACACCAACAGGTATATACTTCCGTATGGCAGATGGTCGTATCGGCTACGCCAATCACCAATATGCTAGAGTGAGTGTCACTCGCGAAGGTATTAGAAATGGCGAATACTACAAAGAAGACAATGAAATCGGTGATAGAATGTACCAAATAAATAAAAAAGACGAAATTACTAGAGAGCATACTATGTATGATGGTAGTAAGAAAACTTTTACAGGTGTATTTAGAATTAAATATAATGATATTTCAGAAGCAATCACCGCTTTACAAAATTTTAATAATAAAAATTGTGGTGAACACGCTGTAGAATTACGTAAAAATAAAATACTAAAAGAATATAAAGAGCATAAAGCTTTAAATATTCGCTCTGTATTAACAAGAGATCAAATGTTAGTAAAAGAATATAAAGAATCTCAATTAACAATACAAGAAATTGAAGACGCAGGTGGAAAAATTTGTGATGCGTATAATCGAGGTCATGATGACGGTAAAGAAAATGGTTATAATGATGGTTTTCGTGATGGCGTTGCTTCTATAGAAGATAAATTAAATAAATTATTAAATAACTTATAATGGTAAACGAAACAATTAATGATCACTCAAGGTGGTTATTACAAACAATGGACATTACAGCAGAATCTTTATTCGGTGAATTTGGTTATGACACGTGTTCTCACTCAGAAAAACTACAAATAATGCAAGAAATGATGCTTAATGGTGATTTTGATGATTTAGGTATTAAACAAAAACAATAAAAGTACGTTACAAATCAAATTTGTTTGTGATAATATAGTTGTAAATAAATAAATATGATAAAACATTGCAGATGTGGTGATAAAATTCACCCAGTTAGAATTAAATTAGGTTATAATAACTGTGTAGAGTGCTCAAGTACTCAAAAAGTAAGTTATATACCTATTATTGCAAACAAACAAGTATTAGAAGTACAAATAGTAAGTCAAGAACTAAGTGCACAAGTGCATAAAGCTTGGCGAAGAAAATAAGGTCTGTACAGATAACAGAGCATGCTACGGTACTAAGGTGCGGGTTCGACTCCCGCCATGCTCTCTAATTATAAATAAATAAATATGACAAACGAAGAAATAAATATACTAGATCATGTTAATTCTTATTATACTCATCTAAATGTAGATGAAAAAGTAAATTATACTTATAATAATTATGACATCGGATTATCAATGCTGAATGAAGCAAGAGAATACTTTAAAAGAAATCAATAATGGGTTACGAATACGATAAACACAACGGATGGACTAACTACGCTACATGGCGAGTTAATTTAGAAATAATAGACGGTATTGACTGGCATGAATGTGAGCATGTTGACGCTGATTATATAAAATCATTAGTAGAAGACATTGTTTTTAGTCAACACGAAGAAAGTTTAATGTCAGATTATGCTAGTGCATTTTTATCTGAAGTAAATTATTATGAAATAGCAGAAAATATTATAAACGAATCAATAAATGAAAAAGAGGAAACACAAGGTAAATAAAATAATGACAATAACAAAAGCTCAAGTTGAAGCGATAGAACGTGAATACTACGAGAAATATAACTCAGAGATAACACAATGGCAACAGAACCAATATTAAACTGTGAAATATGAATAAAAAAGAGACACAAGAATATATTGATGAAGCAATACACAATAAGTTGTATTCTAAAATTCATCATCATGAATTCGAACTTATGCACTATTTTAAAAATAGGCATAAAGGTTTAGCAGGCATAGACAACGAACAAATTAATGATATTGCAAGAGGTTGTATCAGAAACCTAAGAGTTTGGCGTGAAATACAAGAATTAATAACAACACAAAAACAACTAAAATGAATAAATTAATATGGTTTCTGTATGAAACGAATGAGATTGGACTTGAAACAGCAAATAAACTATTAGATAAATACTACGAATAACATGGGATACTTTAGAAGATTAAAATCAAGATATGGCAGGAAATAAATATAACACAGAATTTAAAAAAGTAAAACCTGATTCTTATAAATTAGAATATACAGGTTTGTATGGTGACAAAATGTCACTAACAGGAACAGCAAGACAAATTGTCATGCACATAATGAAACAACAACTAGATTAATATGACTATGACTATAAACTGGAATGATGGTACATATACTTTCAACCACGGCAATAAAATTATTACAAAAAGTACGTTACAAAACAAAAAAGATTGTGATAATATAACAAATGAGATTAACGAAATGTTTAACGAACTACAACAATGAGTATGAAGTACAAGATTATTTAGATCAATTAAAAACGAATATGAAAACAAAGATTAATATGACACCAGAACAATTAGATGAGTTATCTGATATGATAGCAAAAAAAGTGCTAGATAATCTACACTTTAACTTTATACAAGATCCTAATATAAATGTTATGCCTGCTGAAGAATTTCTACATAAAGACGTAGATGCATTTGGCAACGCTAAATACAGTATGAAAGATACACTTGCTGCACAGCTTACAGAGTTGATGTTAACAAAAGAAAAATTAATACAAGAAGAAAAATACGAATTATTACAAGAATTACAAGAAATATATGATAAAATCAAAGCAGACTATGACAAACTTTAAAGTAATGCTTGCACATCCTGTAGGTAAAAAAGAATTTGACAAAGATTCTTTTATACAACCGAAGCTAGATGGTGTACGTTGCTACATTACTAAAAATGGTGCGTTTTCACGTAACCACAAACGATTTATGAACGCTCAGCACATACTAGATGAACTTGTGCCGTTGTTTACTAAGTATCCTCACATCGTGCTAGACGGTGAGCTATACAATCATGAGTACAAAGATAACTTTAACAAAATTATCTCTCTTGTACGTAAACAAACACCATCTGATGCTGAGCGTAACGAAGCTAAAGTGATACAGTTTCACAACTATGACATTGTAGAAACGTCACCTTATATAAAACGATCATTTAGACAGCGTAAAGACATGATTAATGACCTTAACTGGGAATTCAATCTAAGATACTGTAAAACAGTCGAAGCACATGAAGTATCAATTATCGAATCAGCAACTGAATGGCACAAACGATTTCTTGAGCTAGGCTATGAAGGTTCAATCTTACGTAATAACAAACCCTATGAAAACAAACGCAGTTACAATTTACAAAAATTCAAAGATTTCCACGACACCGAAGCGACGATCATCGGCTGGGTGGAAGGCCAAGGCAAACGTACTGGCACGATCGGCAAATTTCTTGCACGAGACGCTGACGGCAACGAGTTCGGAATGCCAGTGATGGATAAAATGCCTATACTACAAAAAATGTATGACATTGCAGACTGGTATATTGGCAAAACAGCTACATTTACTTACTTTCAACGTACGCCATCAGGCTCTTACAGACATCCACTATTTAAATCAATTAGAAACTACGAATAATATGAAAACAAGAAAATTAAGAAGCCTTAAAACAGGTAAAGTTACAGAATTTAAAGCATATGGAGTTGGTGATATACCACCTAGCTTTGATAAAGATAAAAACCTACATTTTAGTCAAGGTGGTTTAACTTATATTGAAAAAACTGACTCAATTTGGAATTACATTTAAAAAAAACATATGAACGCATACAGAATATACCAACATTTTATATCAACAAACATTTTTAATGTTAAATCAAAGGTTGACGCCTTTAGAAAACCTAACAAAAATGCTAATAAAAATAGGCAAAATAAGAATTGATACAAAATCTAGAGCTTCTAAGCATAGAGAGTATCTCTGGGATGAGATTTATTCTCTACGTGAAGAAATTGTAGAGATAGTATTAGCAGGTTCAGCTAGAAACAGAATACCTGTAACAGAACTAAAACACAGGGCAGCTTTAATAAAAAAATATAGTAGAAGATTAAAATTATTAAATGTATGAAAAATTTTAACAAAAAAATATATGCTATTAACAGAGCTACGCTAAGTAATATAGAAACTAATATACCTATTGATTATTTTAAGATGGCAGCTAAGATAGCTAATAGTTATTCAAAAGACTATTCAGCTATAGGTGTTATGAATATAAATGATTTGAATCAAGAAGGATTCTTAGCGCTTCTAACGGCTTGGAAAAACATAGACTGGGCTTATATTAATAAGCTTGAATCGAAGCTCGATAGAAACAAGACGGTAAGTAAGTTTTTAAGCATTAGCATTAAAGGTATTATCGGTGATAGAATAAAAGAAAACATAGACGGATCAGGCAGACCTATAAAAGGTGTATGGAATAATAAAGATAAGAAAAGACATACTAATGGCTTTGGCTTTATCTCTGTATTATTTCCTCAATGGTTTGATAGCGATGTTATATCTATTCTTGATAATGAAGCTTATGATTACGATTATGATAAACTAGGAGAATATTTAGAAGGTTGGCTTAAAAAGTATATACCTAAGTATCATAACATGATGCAAATGTTTTATGGATTAGATGATGTTTATTCTAAACCTAAAAAGATTGCTGATATAGCTAGATATTATGGAGGTAATATGGAAAGTATTAAAAAGCAAAAACAGAGGTTATTAACTAGGTTAAGATCAAACGATGATGCTTTAGATGAGTTAGCTTATTATGTAGCTACTAATGGTATACGCTCTCAGTCGATGGTACATGACTATGCGGCAAATAAATTAAAAATATATCAAGATTAAGGTCCCTTTAACAAATAATTGCACTATAATACTATGTATAAGTTTAAAACTAAATATAAAAGCATTTTCAATGCTATAGACGAATTACAATACGTCAGACAAGGAGATTCTACTCCTAATCCTTATAAGGATAATGCACCTAGACGTAAAGAAGCTAATTATAATTTCAGTATCGTGTCTCCAGTTTCAGGAGGTAAATATATACCTATCAACGTTAAGCAATTAACAGGTAAAGGTGTATCAAGCAAAGCTGATATATATAATGAATATGAATCATTAGATAATGATCATGTTGATGGTTTTCATGTATTCGGTAAAATTGAAAAGTTTTCAAAACGTAGACTCTTTAAAAGAGATAATGTCATTTATGATCTAACATTTTAATATGAAAGGTTATATAACAGACATTGATGAATTCACCGAGGGTGATGGCATTAGAACGTTCTATAAGAACGGAGTATATATTAATTACGAAATAATTGAATCAAATGAACATTAGAGAAAAACTTAGTACAATACAAGCAGAGTTCAAAGCGAAAAAGTCTAGAAAAAATAGCTTTGGTAATTACATGTTTAGATCTGCTGAAGATATATTAGAAGGTTTAAAACCTTTTAATAAACAGCATGGAGTATATTTTACAATAAAAGAAAACTTAACGTTAGGTGAATTTCCTATCTTACACAGTACAGCCACTATAGTAGACGCTGAAACAGGCGATCAGATTGAAGGTACTGCTATTGTAGGTATTGATCTTAATCAGAAAGGTATGCAGATGCCACAGAAGTTTGGTAGTGCATCATCTTATGGTAAAAAATATGCATTAGGTAATCTATTACTTATTGATGACACAGCTGACTCAGACGCGACTAATACGCATGATAAATCTGCACAGAGACAGACGTTAAAAGCTCAAGTAAATGCTCTTGAAAACAAAATAATAGCTAGTAAAAAGCCTGTTGTTGATATGAGTAATATCGATCAAGCTAAAAAGTTCTTAGCTAATGGAGGTTTATTAAAGACTTTACAAGAAAAGTATGAAATAACGGCTGAGGCTTTAAAACAACTAAATGGATAATAAAGAAATAATTGAGAAGTTAAGAGATGATGAGAATTATTACGGTAAATTTGGTAAGCAATATCTAAGTAACAGTGATATATCTGCATTATTAAATAACCCTCTTGATTTTAAAAAGCCATCACCTCCAAACCCTGCGTTTGTTGTTGGTGGTTATTTCCACACTACTATACTAGAGCCTGAGAAGCTCGATAAGTATAAGATAATAAAATCATCAACTAGAAATACAAAAGCTTATAAGGAGTTGTCTGAGGGCGACATATGTCTGCTTGAACATGAGGCTGACAACATCGAACTCATGAGAGATAAAGTTCTTGAAAACGAACTGTTCTATGATATGATACGAGAAGGTAAAGTTGAATATGAAGTACCTGGTATCACAACGTTAGAAGGTCTCGAATGGAAAGGTAAAGCTGATATTATAAACCACAGTCATCGATTAATAATTGATCTTAAGACTACAAACAATATCAATGCATTTGCTAATTCAGCTTATAAGTACAACTACGATAGTCAAGCTTATATCTATTCTAAGATGTTTGGATATGAACTTATATTTATCGTAATAGATAAGAAAACTATGCAATTAGGTTTATTCGACTGTAGCGATCAGTTCTTACAATCAGGTCAGAACAAAGTTGCAAAAGCAGTTCAAGCTTATAACGAGTTTTTTGTAAATGGCGAAGGAGATTTTAGCCAATATTATATCTCCAAAACACTTTAATTTAATTTTATGGCAAGAACAAGAAAAAGAGTTTGTGATGTTACAGGTGTAAACACAAGCGAGAAAAATTTCTACACTAATCAATCGCATACTAAAGCAGTTGATAATTTACGTAGAGCAACGGGCGCGACTAAAGATCAAATGCGTAGAATGTTTAATCAAGTAAATACATACTAATATGGCAAGTTTAATTTCAGCAAATATTGATCTAACAAAGATCGATAAATCTAAAATATACGAAGGTAAAAAAGGTAAGTACTATCCTATTACTATAGTAGTTAATGACGAACTAGGTCAGTTTGGAGATTCAGGATACATACAAACAGAACAAACTAAAGAGGAAAGAGATGCTAAGCTTCCTAAGTCTTTCTTAGGTAATGTTAAAGTTGTATGGACTAATGGTCAGAATGTTAATGTAGCACCAAAAGAAGGACAACCTCAACAACAATCTAATGTTCAAACATTACAAGATATTGCAGGAGATCCTGATCTTCCTTTTTAATGGAAGAAGATTACATAAGTGTAAAAACCGATAAAGACGGAAACATAACTTTAATCGAGGATTAATATGACAGTTAACAATACAGAGATCAACGGATTTACTATTGACCAGTTCAATCAGTATGACTTGACGGTAGGAAAAAAAGAGGGTATATGCCCTCTTTGCTCTACTGATAGAAAACCTGAAAATCGTAAAGCAAAATGTGCTATGTACGATTGGGAACGTGGTCTTGGTACTTGTATGAATTGTGACGAAGTATTTCAGTTGCATACATTTAAGCGTAAGGGTGAATCTGATAAGATTTACACTAAGCCTGAATGGCATAACAATGTTTTACTTAGTGATAACGCTGTTAAATGGTTTGAAGCACGTGGCATATCACAGAGGACTTTGATTAAGATGAAAATCTCTGAAGGTCCTGAGTGGATGCCACAGACTTCTAAGACAGAAAATACTATTCAATTTAATTATTTTATAAACAACGAATTAATAAATATAAAATATAGAGATGGTAGGAAAAACTTTAAGCTTGTTAAAGGTGCAGAAAAAGTATTTTATAATCTGGACAGTACTGTTGGTCATGACTATGTTGTTATTGTGGAAGGCGAGATGGATGCTTTATCTTTCGTGGATGCTAAGATCGACTCTGTTGTCAGCGTTCCAAACGGAGCTACTCTTAATAGGCTTAACCTTGATTACTTGGATAGTTGCATTGAATATTTCGATGACAAATCCAAAATTATTATCGCAGTCGATTCAGATGAAGCCGGTCAAAACTTGCAACAGGAACTAATTAGACGTTTTGGAGCGGAAGTATGCTATACAATTAGTTTCGGCGAGCACAAAGATGCTAATGAATTTTTGTTACAGCACGGCAGCTCTATGCTCAAGCGTCTTGTTGATCAAGCTAGTCCTGTTCCTCTTGAAAATGTAGTAACTTTAAAAGATGTAAATGATGAACTACAAGAATTTATTCACGAAGGGTTTAAACCTGGTTATCAAGTCGGTCTTGATAACTTTGATAGCATATTCAGTACTTACACCGGACAATTCATCACCGTTACAGGCGTTCCTAGCAGTGGTAAGTCTGATTTTGTTGATCGAATGGTGGTGGGATACCAAATGAACTATGGCTGGAAGACAGCATTTGCGTCTCCAGAAAACAAACCAACTTTCTTACATACACATAAACTAATACGTAAGATAGGAGGTTGGATGCCTACTAAAGAAGATATAGGCACAGATAAATGGAATAAAGTAACTAATGTTGTAGATGAAAATTTCTATTTTATAGAAAACGAAAGATACGATTTAGATGCTGTACTAGCTAAAGGTGCTGAGCTAGTTAAACGAAAGGGTATTAAGTGTTTAGTTATAGATCCATATAATAAAGTTAAAATGAATGGAGCTAGCGCTATGAGTATACCAGATGCAACTATGGAATACTTAACTAGGATTGAAGCTTTTGCTAAGAAATATGATGTTCTAGTTATTGTAGTAGCACATCCAACTAAAATGTATAAGAAAGATGATGGAACGATGGATGAACCAACAATGTATTCTATTAAAGGAGGTGGTGAGTGGTATGATGCTAGTTATCATGGCTTGCTTGTTCACCGTAATTACACTAACAATACAGTTAAGGTTAAAGTTCTTAAAGTTAAGTTTCAGAATCTTGGCGAAAATCAAGCAGAAGCACACTTTAATTGGAACAAAGAATCGGGCGATTATATACCGCACGAACAAGAATTGAATTCAATGCCTTGGGAAGAATAAATGAGTGTAGGAACATTAAAAGCAAGAGAGCTTGCTAAACGTAGAAAGTCAGGATATCTTTTAGACATAGAATGGGTGGCTAACGAAGATCAGCAGGTTTGGTATGAGTGGGGAGTTAATAAAGGTATAATTATATCTCCAATACCTGTAACTGATAAACCTGGCAAATGGTTTGTTGGTATATCAGAGCCTGGTAAACATAAAAAAGTTTACAAATCTAAATTCCAATATGATTGGAAACAAATATGGGATGAAGTAATGAACGCTTATAAATATTATTATGATAAAGAGAAAACTTAATTATTTAAGCATAAAAAGCTTTTTAGTTTCATTAGTTATTGTTATCTTTACAGGCTTTGCATTGAGTGCTTATTCTCAAGCAGAGCAAATAACAGGTTTAAAAACAATAATTATAACAACATGCTTTTTATTATCTATTCTAATTAATTTAGAAACAATAATAGAAGAAAGTAAATACAGTTCTTTTTATTATAATATATGTAGAGTTCTTATTTTAGCTTGGTATATTTGTTTTAGTATAATTTCATATAAATATCTATTAACATATTATGAAAAATAATTTTAAAAATGCAAACGAAGCTTTTAATTATTTTTACAAAAGAATAATTAAAAAAGGTATTGATTTTGATAATACAAAAGCTTTGTTTAATGTTGGTTTTACTATTAAAAATCCATTAGACAACATAATTACCAACAAAGAACGGAACTTTAATATAGAATATGCTGAAGCAGAGTGGAAATGGTATTTATCTGGAGATAATAGTATTGATAAGTTGGGTCATTTATATGGAAAGATACCGGCTATATGGGAGCGTATGGCAATTGATCGCCATGTTAACTCTAATTATGGTTATCAGTGGGAGCGTAACTATCAGTTAGATTATGTTATTGCTAAGCTTAAGCACAATAAAGATACTAGGCATGCAGCTATAAGTATTTATGATGGTAAAGAACATGCTATGTATCGTAAGGATACTCCATGTACTTATGCAGTTCAGTTTACTATATTAAATAACAAGCTTAACATGGCTGTTCTGATGCGTTCTAACGATCTCTGGTTTGGTTTTTGTATTGATCAGTATTGTTTTTCATACCTACAAAAAATGGTTGCAGATAGACTGTCTATTGAGATTGGAACTTATTACCACTACGCACATAATTTACACCTTTATAACGATAAAATCAAGTAATATGCGAATAGAAACTAAAGACGAAATAGTCCAAGCAGTTCTTAAAAAGATGGATCAACGTAGTTTAATTGGTCAGAAGAAGTATGGAGCTACCATGATGGAAGAGATTGAAGGTCAGAAGAAAGACCTTAATAGATTTCTTGTAGATGTTCAAGAAGAACTTATGGATGCGTTACTTTATATAGAATCTGCTAAAAGATGTCTATCAGATGAGATAGAAGAAGCTATGGTAATTAGAAGTAATAATTAAAACACTTATATGGAAATACAAATATCAAAAGGTAAGTACAAGGTGTATCATATACCTGGTAAAAAAATAGGTTGTACTAAGAACATAAAAAAACGTGTTGAAGAAGAGCAAGGTTATAAACCTGGAGAGTATGAAATATTATATGAAACAGATGATATAAAGTTAGCTTCTAAAGCTGAAAGAACTTTGCAACAAGATCTTGGCTATAGAGTAGATACTAAACCATATGATAAACTATTTAATAGAAGCATGAAGAAAGATATAAACGTAACAGATCAAACAACTACATTTGCAATACCAGCTCACGAAATTAATGGTGAGTATTTAGCGGAAATGACATGGATATCACCTTATGGTAAAGTTGTTTTAGATTCTACAGATAAAATTGAATGGATTTTAGATAATATTAAAAAATCCATGTACAATTCAAGTAGATGTTATATATATAACAAAGCTCTTAGTGAGGCAGCCCCTTTTGAAAAGTTTAAACAAAAAACTACAAAAACTTTAAACACTTTTGTTAAAATAAGAGAATGGGCTGATGCTAAAGGTATATATGAAAGTGGTGATTCAAAAACTCAGTATGTTAAGTTGATGGAAGAAGCTGGAGAACTTGCTCAAGCTATACTTAAAGAAGATGAACCTGAAGTTATAGATGCTATAGGAGATATGGTTGTTGTATTAACTAATTTAGCTAAGCTTAGAGGCCATAACATAGAAGACTGTATAGATTCAGCTTATAATGTTATAGCTAAGCGTACCGGTAAGATGGTTGGTGGAACATTTGTTAAAGATATAGAGGTTAATGATCCTGAAACACTTAGTGCTTATCCAGAGCCTGGACCACCACCTATGTTTACTTCTAATAGAACTTAATGAAAAGAAAGTCAGGAAAAAGAGGACCAGTTGCAGCAAAAAAGGTATCATATGATGGTATCAACTTTGCTTCAGGCTTAGAAAGATACACCTATATGGCTCTTAAAAAGAACAAATTATTTGAAGGATATGAAAATGAGGTTTTCCAGTTGGTCGAAAGTTTTAATTTTGACAATGAATCTTTTGAAAAACAAGCAAATGGGAAAGGTGAATATACTAACCGAGGGCAAAAGAAAATCTTGGGAATTAAATATACACCTGATTTTATTGGAAAAGATTACATAATAGAATGCAAAGGAAGAGCTAATGAGTCTTTTCCTTTAAGATGGAAATTATTTAAACTATGGCTCACAAACAACAAGATTGGAAAGACGCTTTACAAGCCGCAAAACCAGAAAGAAGTAGACCAGACGATGATACTGATCAAAGAAAGAAGAAAGAAGCGCGGATGATGTACACTCGTAGAATATTACAAAAAGACATTAACACTTACATAAAAGAAAATGGATCAATTAGATACGCAGACATCGACAGAATTGGAAGAAAGCACGGATTTTACACTACGTGATCATCATAAAGAAAGAATTAGTTTTCACATGAGGATGCTTAATCATTATTTAAAAGAAGAAAAAAATGACCGGATGGGAACTTAGTTTTGGATTATATCCTGGAGTTTTATTAGGAATAAGAAGCTATCCAGAAGAAACATTTGTAGAGCACGTGTTTTATTTACCTTTTATTGAATTAGTATTAACAGTTTATTATGAATGAAAAAATTAAAAATTACGTATTAAAACAATATCCAACAAGATTTAAAAAAGGAGATCCTATTGTGGTAGAAGAAAGAGAAAATCATTATATTGCATACACTAAAGATAAATCTCCAGTTTTTTTATCTAAAAAATCATTTTTATGAAAGAAAGTAAATTAATTGAAATGTCTAACAAAATTGAGCAATTAGGTGCAATTTTGCAAAAAGTTATTACTGAAATGAATAACTTAAAAGATTTATCTATAGGGTTAACTGAACTTGTAAAGCTTTTACCTGATTACAACAAAGCATTAGATAAAATGAAAGAGAACTTACAAAAAGATAAAGATAAGGAACAAGAAGTTAAATTAGAAGAATAAATGGGATTATTTGATGAAAGAATTGCATACAAACCTTTTGATTACCCGGAGTATTACACAGAAGGTTGGCTTAAGCAAGCGCAAGCATTTTGGCTACACACAGAAATACCAATGTCTGGCGATGTTAAAGACTGGAACGAAAGCTTAAATGATAAAGAGAAAAGTTTAGTAGGTAACATACTACTAGGCTTTGCACAGACTGAGTGTGCTGTGTCTGATTACTGGACTCAAAAAGTAGTAGGTTGGTTTCCTAAACATGAGATTCAACAAATGGCTATGATGTTTGGTAGTCAAGAAACTATACACGCTGTAGCTTATAGTTATTTAAATGAAACACTTGGTCTTGAAGACTTTGAAGCTTTTTTACAAGATGAAGCTACGATGGCAAGGTTTAATAATTTAGTAAGCTATGAAGGAACTGATAAAATTGGTATTGGAAAATCATTGGCTGTTTTTAGTGCTTTTGCTGAAGGAGTTAGTTTATATTCTGCTTTTGCGGTATTATATTCTTTTCAGTTAAGAAACTTATTAAAAGGTGTTGGCCAACAAATGAAATGGAGTGTCAGAGATGAATCTCTTCACAGCAAAATGGGATGTCAATTATTTAGACATATGTGTCAAGAAGATAATAAACTATTGGAAGATTGTAAAAAAGATATTATAGATGCAGCAGAATCAATGCTCGAAGCAGAAGAGCGATACATTGACAAAATGTTTGAACAAGGAGATATCGAAAACCTTAAAGCTTACGATCTCAAACAATTTATCAGAAAAAGACTTAACGAAAAAATCGTTGAGCTTGGTTACGTCCACCTCGGGAAGTACTTTGAGTATGAAGCAGAAGCAGCAAGTAAGCTCGATTGGTTTTACCATCTCACTGGTGGGCACACTCATACTGACTTTTTTGCTGTACGCCCCACTGATTATTCGAAGGCAAATGAAGGAGAAGACTTCGAAGACATCTGGTAATGAGAGAGTGTAATATATGTAAGGTTAAAAAGAAAAACTCTAAATTTAAACACGAAGGTAAAAAAACTTGTATTCGTTGTGAGTTTAGATGGAAAAAAAGCTTTTTAAGGTTACTAGTACAAGATAGAAGAATAAGTGCTAAAGAAAGATTAGCACAGAGACTAGGATATATGGGTACAGCTTTTATAATGATAGCTCCTTATATTTTGAGTGCGGGTAATATAGGCCCTATAATTTATATAATTGGTGGTTTCATATCACTGCCTCAAGTTTGGGTAGCTAAGCAGTGGAATTTAGTCGCTGTTAATGTTAATGTTATGATAGGTTATACTATATATCTATACAATGCCTAGGAATACTATAAAATGTAGTCAGTGTAATAAAACATTTCCTGGAGGATATGAATACAGAATGCATTGGGAAAAACATTTAGATGAATTTTTAAAAAAAGAAAAACAATGTGGAACAATGAAAACACCATTACAAGAATTATTTGAATATGAATCTGATTTAACCCATATGTTTGATTCAGATGTAAGAGTAGCAGGGGCTATACTTGAGTATATTAGAACTAATAAAAAAGATATGCTTAAGAAAGAGAAAGAACTAAAATAAATTAGATGTGGAATAAAGAATGGAAAAAAGGTGTTGACTACCCGTCTTGGGGAGACACTGAGGTTTATAAAAAAACCATTACAGGCGGATATTTACTTTTAGGTGAAACACCTAAGGAAGCATATAAGCGCGTGAGTAACGCCGTTGCTAGAAGACTTTACAAGCCTGAATTGGCTGATAAGTTTTTTGAGTATATATGGAAGGGGTGGCTATGTTTAGCTTCCCCAGTGCTGTCCAATACGGGTACAGATAGAGGTTTACCTATAAGTTGCTTTGGTATTGATGTTGCAGACAGTATAATGGATATAGGTAATAAAAACCTAGAGATGATGCTATTAGCTAAACACGGCGGGGGCGTTGGTATCGGAATTAATCAGATTCGTCCTGCCGGAGCTAAAATTACAGGTAATGGAACATCAGATGGAGTTGTCCCTTTTTGCAAAATCTATGACTCAACTATACTCGCAACCAATCAAGGATCAGTACGAAGAGGAGCTGCATCCGTTAATCTCAATATCGAACACGCTGATTTTGATGAATGGTTGGAAATCAGAGAGCCTAAAGGCGACGTCAACAGACAATCTCTTAACCTACATCAGTGTGCTGTCATTGGTGATAAGTTTATGCGCAAGCTCGAAAGCGGAGATCAAGAAGCAAGGATCAAATGGTCCAAGCTACTCCAAAAACGTAAAGCTACTGGCGAGCCGTATATCCTCTTTAAAGGGAATACAAACAAAGCTAATCCAGATGCTTACAAGTCAAATAGCTTAAAAGTACATATGACTAATATATGTAGTGAAATTACACTACATACAGATGAATCACACAGTTTTGTTTGTTGTTTATCTTCTCTAAATTTAGGTAAATATGATGAATGGAAAGATACTAATCTAGTATATGACGCTACATGGTTCTTAGATGGTGTAATGGAAGAGTTTATCCAACGTGCTAAAAATATGAAAGGTTTTGATAACGCTGTTAGATCTGCTACTAAAGGTAGAGCACTTGGCTTAGGAGTTTTAGGCTGGCATTCGCTATTGCAAAAGAAAGGAATAGCATTTGAAGGGTTGTTAGCTCAGTTTAAAACTAGAGAAATATTTTCTAAGATTAAGATAGAGACTGAACGTGCTTCTAGAGCTCTAGCGGATACATACGGCGAGCCTTTGTGGTGTGTAGGTACTGGAATGCGAAATACGCATTTAAGAGCTATAGCACCAACCGTATCAAATAGTAAATTAGCAGGTAATTTATCACCAGGCATAGAACCTTGGGCTGCTAATGTGTTTACAGATCAATCAGCTAAAGGTACGTTTATTAGAAAAAACGAAGAGCTTAAAAGAGTTCTTAAAAAAATAGGAATTGATGATAAAAAGATTTGGGATCAAATTTTGGAAGATGGTGGATCCATTCAGGGGATTAAACAACTTGACGGATGGAATTACGATCACAATGGAAGACTTACCAAAGAAGATGGTGAGTCTGTAAAGAATGTATTTAAAACATTTAAAGAGATTAATCAACTAGAGTTAGTTGGCCAAGCTGGTATAAGACAAGACTATATAGATCAAGGGGTTAGTCTTAATCTAGCATTTCCGGCAGAGGCTGAACCTAGATGGCTTAATAAAGTACATTTTGAAGCGTGGAAACGTGGTATTAAAACATTGTACTATACAAGAACTGAATCTGTTCTTAGAGGAGACATTGCTGCGAGAGCTATGGATCCAGATTGTATATCCTGTGATGGATAATTAATAATTAAAACTAAAAATTAAAACAATGGCTAGTAAATTTACTTTTGCGGATGCAAAAAAACAAATCAAACAATTAGAACAAGAGTTACAAGAGGCTAAAACAAAAGCTGGAAACGTTATTCTTGACACATCAGACAATGTATTTACAAATGCAGAGTTAAAGAAAATTAGAATATTAGAACTATGGTCGATACTAGGTCCTATAGTTGGTATTATAATTGGACTAATATTAGGTTAGTATTAGAAACAATTAAAGGGGAGCTTACCGCAGTGGTTTGCTCCCCTTTTTTTATTTTCTCCTATTACTATAGGGCGGATATAAAAGCCTATTCAGCTGAGAGTTATCATTTGAAGGTTCTACATCTCTATATATACTCTTGGTTTTAGCCACCAAAGCATCTTCTCTGGAAGCTTCATCCTCTTGCATAGCTTGAGTTATAGCTGTAGATCCTTGAGCTGTTTTTCTTTCGTACTTTTCAGTGTTTTTAAGCATATTTATTATTTAGTGTTTATGAGCAACTTTTTCCCAAGGAAGACTATGATCTCCTTCGATTTTAGCTTTGCCGTTGTGCATTATTTTACCGTTACTTCTTTCGTATTTCTTTTTACCATAATAAACAAAGTTATCATCATAATCAAGTTTACCAGATTTTATTTCTTTCTGATGAATCTTTTCATGTCTAATAACTTCTTTACGTTTTTCTTTTGAAAGACCTTTGGCTACTATAATGCTACCATCTCTGTTAGCTTCGCCTAAAACTCCAGCTTCTAAAGCTTTTATTGGAGTTTTTTTATCCTCTTTAGCTTCTTTAGCTTCTTCTTTTTCACGTTTTTTAACAACTTTACTTATAGATTTTTCAAGATCTTGAAATGATTTTCTTTCAGATTTTTCTTCTTTTGTTTTTCTATCTGTAATGCCAAGTTCCCATTCACCCCATCCCATTGCTAGTGCAATTCGCTGCCAAATAGCGTTTTCACTATTGGTAGATTCTACTATATTATTTAACTTACGTAAAACTCTATCAGCAGGTATGTTTCCAAACGCAGATATTACCTGCGCAATAGCCATAAGAGCGGGGTTATCTAAAGCAACTCCTCTATCTCTCATTTTTTGAAGCTCTTGCTTGTAAGTAAAAGTTCTACCAGCAGATTTAAGTTTTCTAAACTTAGAATCTATAGGTGGAGAAACACTAAACAATTTATCAGCTACATTCGTATAATTAGGCGTTTTTTTATCAGATTGTTTTTTAATTTCTAAAGCCATATTTTTAAGCATAGCAACAAAAGCACCAGCAACACCTGAACCTCTTAAGAAAGTATCAGCTGTACTATTAGCAATATTAAAAACAGCTTTATCTTTTTTATCATCTTGAAACTCATCATCATCATCAGAAAACAACATACCAAACATAGCTTGTTGTAAAGCGGTAAATATAATGTTTTGTACAGCTCCATAATATAATATCTTAGATACATTACTTTTCCAATCACCTCGACCCGCTGCAAGATCCTGAACAGCTCTTTTAGTTAATCTAGTGTATTGTATCGGAGTGTTGGCAAAAGCTAATATAACGCGCCCTAATGAACTCGCTTGCTCCATACTAATTCTTGATGGATCAGATGACTGTTGAGATTCATTCGCAGAATCTCTAAAGTCTGAAAAAGCCTGCTTTTTAGCATCAGCTTTACTCATACCTTCTTTAATCAATGAATTAATTCTGTTTCTATAAAAAGTAGATCCACCAGATGCAATAGCAAAACTATCTGCTATCTGTGTAGGTAAAAATCCTTTTTTAAGCAACCAAGAAAGACCAGCTCTTACTTTATTAGTAGAACCAGCTGCTTGTTGAGCTATTTCATCGGCATTTACATCTGTTTTTAATCCAGATCTTCTTTGTTTAAGAAAATCAGAGTTAAACAACTCCGTAAAATCTGACCAGTATTGCTTTTGATTAGCAAAAGCTTTAGCTGCTGCTGCAGGGTTATTATCTGTCCAGTTTATAAAGTTGATAGATGATATAGTTTGTAGTATAGCAGATCTTTGGTTGAAGAACATAATTGTACCTACAGAGTCATTAACCCAGTTTAACCAATTATTAGTTATTCTATTAGCGCCAGAAGGTCTGTTTCTACCGGTTTTCATGCGATATAATGCATCGTCTAAAGCCTCTATATACTTATCGCCGTATGTAGCTCTAAGTTTATTTTTATTATCTTTACTATATATTTCATCTATAGCTTGCTGCCAAGGCTCAAGCATTTCAGATCTTGTTGATGTATTTACATGATTAACTAAATCTGTTGTAATGGTACCAGCTAACCATCCTTTTGTAGGATCGGGATAACCGTTTATATTTAAACCAGCTACTTGATTAGCAAAATCTTGCAATTCAGGATTGTCTTTAACATGTTTAGTCAAAGCTGATATATCTTTTTTAGATAAACCATCAGGCACAACACCTTTTTGATCCCATAAATATACTCGTATAGCGTCTTCATTGGAAAAGTCACGTACAGCTTTTTTACCTAAATTAGCTGGTGTTTCTTTTATTTGATCTTTTATTTGATTCCACTCTATCATTGCAGCTTGTTTAGCTGATTCAAAGTTAGTCATGCCATCATTATAAGGTGTCATTACGTTATCTTTCCACCATTTAAGATCTTTATTGCCTTGCTCACCTTTTCCTAAAGTAGGATATATTAAACCTAAAAAGTCTTCAGCTGAATAAGGTACAAAAACTTGAAAACCTTTTTTAGCACCCATCTTAGCAGCTCTAGCATCAGAATAAACAGCTTCAGCTTTAACACCTTTTGTTTTTTCTAACATTTTATTAAACTCTCTGCTTAAAGGTGATTCGATTTGAGACACACCATCTCCATCTTCATAAAAAGTTCTACTTAAAGGTTTACTAGCTAAAACTTTTGTTGTTGTTGAAAAACCTTTATTATCTATGTTATATTTTTTAGCATAATTTTCACCGTTTAAATCAAGAATACTAGCTGGATTTATACCACCGTCGAAAACAGCAACAGTAGGATTAAAATATCTTTCTTTCCAGTTTCCTGTATAGAAATTCCACCCATCTCCCATACCCGCTTTGTATGGTCCATTTAGTTTTTTATCATCTTTATCTGATAATGCTAACAACTTATAGTTAGATTGTACGGCTGGATAAGAAATATCGAAAGGCACTCCATTGGCAGCACTATCAATTAAAGCTAAATAAGCTGAAACCATAGGCATAGCGTGCTCATAAGTAACACCACCTTCAAATTTCTTAGAAGTTCCCACCATTTCAATTCCAGCTCTATGCCAGTGAGTTGCTGTTTTACTACCATTTTTCATTAAAAAACCAACAGTAGCAGTGTTGTTTTGAGGATCTTGTTTAACAAATTCATAAAGAGGTTTCCAAACCTGTTCATGCATAGCAATTGCCTTTGCGTTTTGGTTAACTATATAATCTTTATTAGCTAAAATTTCAGTTGGAGTTTTTCCCATAGATTTAGCAAAATCTCTAGCTGTAAATCCTATAGCAGCTCCATATAGTTTTACCGTACTATTCTTTTTTAAATCTTTTATTAAAGCGTCTCTTTCTGTGTTAAAAGCCTCTTCTATTGCTTCAAATTTTTTTCTTCCTTCACTTTCATTTTTTACAAATCCTAAATCCAATGATTTTATATCGCCAGATTGTTTACCAGTTTTAAGATTAATATATTTTTTATTTTTGTCATAGTTAGGAAATATTCTACCAGAAGGATTGTAAAAACTAGTTTTAGTTACAATTTCCATAGGTAACGCGAAAGCTAAACCTCTTAAACTTCTTACAAATTCTATAGCTTTCTCAGGAGTATCTAAAACTGGAACTTTTTTAAAACCTGAATTAGCAGCAATTAATTTTTCAATACTACTGTATGACAAAGTTTGAGGAGCGTTAGGATTAGCTTTTAAATATGCATTTTGTCTAGCTATTTGATCTAAAGGTCTAGAAGCTAATGGTATACCTGTGCTTTTCTTAAAATCAGCAGCTGTTGCTGGATTTTTTTTAGCAGCTTCAATTCTCAATTCATCAGTAACTTCAGCAACTATAGCATTTATTAATCCTACGTTTTTTCTATCAGACAAAGTATTCTTAGCTAAAGAAGCATCTGTAAAATAATTTACTATATCTTCTTTTGTAAAACCGTTATCTTCAAAACTTTCTAGTAATTCTCTAGTATCTTCATTACGTATTTTACCTATATCTGTATTGTTCAAAAAAGCATTACCTACACCTTCCCAATTTTTATCAAGATATTTTTTAAAATCATCTTTATTTTTAGTTGTTTTTAAAAGTTCTTGTTTTAATTTAGGTGCTATTTGTTTTTTAATAACACTTTCTGTACCTTTTTTTCTAGCTGCTGTTTTTTGTTTATCAGTAGCTGTTTTAGGTAGTTTTTTAATTTCATTTTCAGCAGATAAAACCATAAGATCTATTGTTTTATCATCTTTAACTGTGTTTAATATATTTTTTGGCACAGCTAACGCTTCGACAGCGTCTTTAGCTTCTATGTCAACTTTTTCATCAGCCTCTAATTCTCTAGCTTCAGTTGTATCTAATGATGTACCTGCGTTTGTAGCTGATTTACCTATGAATTTATTCATAACAGCTTTAGCTCTTTCCGGTAAAAATCTATCAAAATATCCACCTATAGATCCCACTTTAGGATCATAAGATTTAGCTAAACCAAGTAAAGAGTTAGCTCCTTGACCAAAAGTTAATTCCATTGCAAAATCATCTCTTGTGAAACCAGATTCTTTAAAATCAGGATAGTCTCTATACATTGCGTTGGCAATAGATTTTGCTAAAGGTTCGTAAGCGTAAGCAGCCTGTACAGCTGTTTCATCTGGTATTTTACCTTTTTCCAAAGTGCTAAACTCTGTAGCTAATTCTTCTTTGCTTAAAGGTTTAGATGCTTTTACTTCATCCACATCAACACCTTTTACTTTAGGTGCATTTAATTTTATTTTAGTGTCTTTAGAGTTAAACTTATTGAATTTTTTCATAAACTGTAATGTATTTACAGCATTCATTTTGTCAAAATCTAATTCACCATTTGTTAAATCACTAAAAGTGCTTTGAAGCATGTTACCTATACCTCTCAATAAGCTAACCTCTTCGTTTTGTAAGTCGTTTATTTCAATATCTCTTAAACCATCTGAAATAGCTGCAAAAAATTCTTCATTAAGCGCTTTTCCTCTTAAACCTATCTTATCGCCTTGGTTATATGCGTATTGTTTTTTTCTATCTAAAGCAAATTCTAAAACAGCTTGTATTTTAGGATCCTTACTTTTTGATAATTCTTTTTGAACGCCTTTTGCTAAAGATTTTAGTTCAGTTGCAGTAGCTTGATCTAGTATAAAGTGAGTTACCTCATGATGTATAGCATTTGTCCCTATAACATCATCGTTTTCTAAATTTGCTAAAACATTTTCTTCTACTATTATAGCTTCATTACCTAGTTTTATAGCGTTATTTCTAACATCACCCTCTAAAAGATTAACAACCTCTTCATCTTTTAAATTTTCTTTATAATTTTTTTCAATATGTTCTTTGGCCTGTTCGACTGTATCAAAAGTAGTTATTTTTTTATCAGCCCAAACACCTTCTGTTTGAGAATTAACCCAATCTCTAAGATTAAAACCATCAGTATCTCTAGCTTCTAAAGCAACTTCTTTAATTATTTTTTTATTTGCTTTGTTTTTAAGCTCAATAGAATCATTTAAATCTTGTTCTAAATCCGGTATAGCACTTAAGTTGTCATCTTTTTTAGCTTGTTCTATTGATGATTCTGTATCTTCAATAGTTTTTTCAGCTTTTTTAAATTCTACAGCAGCATCAAAAGCTTTCTTTTTTTTATCTCCACTTAAGTTTTTAAGCTTCGTATCGTTGACAAACTCTTCGCCAGCTTCCAATTCATTTAAAAATTCATTGTAATCTTTAACTGTTATTTCGCCTTTTATATATTGAAGTTCTTTAGATTTTTTAGCGTTGTTAAGTATTGCTCTAGTTGTATTTGGATCAAAATTAGCTTGAATATCCAATATAACGTCTTTAGCTGAAGTCAAGGTTGTTGTAATACTTTTACCAGCCCCACCTATTGAAGTAACACCAATTAACGTTTGAGCCATTAATTCGTTTATTTCATCTGAAGACATTGTTTTAAGTCCAGAAATAAAATTAGCATTTAAATCTACACCCGTACCTTTTAATACAGCTGCAGCTCCAAGACCTTCTTGAGAAATTTCCGTTACCTCTTCTCCTAAAATTCCTAATAAACCTTTTGATGCACTTTTACCAGCTTGCGCTAATAGTTGTTTATTTAAATTTCCTGAAATTACTTGTCTTAAAAACTTTTTAGGTATAAACTTTGTTGCTTGACCTACAACTAAAAAAGAACCAGCAGAATCTAATGCGGCTGATTTAATTCCGTTTTCAATAGCGGGTTCTAAATTTATATCTCCATTATTTAAAAGCTCTAATCCTTTTTCCGCTATTTTTTCTTCAGAAAGTTTATTAAACTCTTCTTCTCCAATTTGCGAAATAATACCTTGATTTATTATTTCCATAGCGGATCCAGCAGCCTCTTGATACAAAGTTGGTATTCCAAAAAACATAGCTCCTAAAACTTGAGGAAGTTGTTCTCCAGCTATTTGTTGAGCTTCGTCTGTAATATTACCTTTACCATCTAATATTTCTACATTGCCTAATGAACTTATTAATTGTTGGTATTTTTTACTAGCAACTAAAGGTTCTATAAATTTTTCGTTATAATACTTACGAGCTTCAGCTACAGTACCTTTCATTGGAGGATCTATTTTTTTTCTTATAAATCCTTCTAAGGTTTTTCCTGAACCTTGAGTTTCATCAAACCCACCGTATTCAATAACATCGTCATCTTTTAAACCCTGTTCTTCAACTCTTTCGTTAAAATTCTGTATTGTATTATTTGCTCTTACAAAAGCCATCCCATCCGCCGAAGACACTATATTTAATATGCCTTTACCTAATCCCGAAACAATATCTCCATCTTTTTCAGATAAAGATAATCCATAATTAGTTAAAAGTTTTTGTGCAAAACCATCACTATTGTTTATTAAATCTTGTTTTAAAAATTGATTATTTGCTTCTTGTATCTCAGCAACAGCTTGTTCGGTTCTTTGATTCCAAACTGGGCCCGTACCCGTTGGGTATAAAGTACCATCTGGCATTAGATTAGCTACACCGTATTTTTTGTATATTTCTGCTTCTTGTTCTTTTGTAAGTTGCTGCCATTCATCTTTACGTGCTGGTTCTTCTTTTTCTTCTTCAGAGTTATCTAAAGTTGTTTCAACTGTTCCAGATTGTGGCAATTCTGCAACTTCAATTTCTTGTTGTTGAACTTGCTCAGGAGTTTTTGTTAATTCTATTTCTGGTGTAAAATCATTTGTTTTATCTTCAATTGAAGTTAATTCTTTTTCTTCATTACATTTACCAAATTCATCTGGCTCTGATCCATCAGGACATGTTGCTACTGCTTTTAGTGGGCTTTCATTGTTATTATAACCACATTCATGGCACACATATAAATCATCTCCTCCATCAGCTACTTTCCAACTGTGATTACATTTTTTGCAGTTTATTTTACTACTATCTTTTTTGTGATATTTTATAACTTTTGCAATATTAGATTCTGGCTCATTTGCCGCTATCATTTTACTTACAATTGTTTCTAAACTCATTAAGAATATTTTTTAATTAAATCAGCAGCAGAAATATCTTTCATAGTTAAAGGAGATTGTTCAACCACTTCGGCTTGACTATCTTCAACTACTTCTTCTTTATCTGAAAATATAGATGGAGGCAAAATTTCTTCATTAGCTGTTTCAGCAACAACACCTTGAGGTGTTTGCATAACTTCTGTTTGCTGAATCTCTTCTTGTGCTGGTAATTTAACTTGTTTTTTAGATGCTATATCAGCCGCTGAAACCGCAGCTGAATTGGCTATAGTATCTGGATGAGGTCTTACTTGACGCGTATATTTACCATTCATATAACCGTTTAGATTTTTAAATGCCGCTGCTTGAGCTGCATCTTCAAATTCTAATCCTTCTTCATCAACAAAGTTTACATCTTCAGCTAATGCTTTTATTTCGTTATTAGGTATATTTAAATGATCACCTAAAAATGATCTTACACCTTCAGGTCCTACATTTTCTAAAGCGTTTAGAGTGAAATCTAAAATTTCTTTATCATGCTCTGCATAATCTCCTGAATCGTAAACTAATTGACCATTTTCATTAGTTCTAGCTCTAGGCATACCATTTTCATCTAAACCTAAATTTTTAACAAAAGGATCAACCAAAAGATTTATTGGTTTCATTTTTCTAAATGGCTTAGGTATATTGACAAAATCATATATATTTATATCAAAGTTTCCTTCTATTGGATGTCTACCAACTCCTTCCATTCTAACTCTTCCGTCTTTATCTAAAGCCAACTTAACATCACCTTTATCTATAGCCTGTAGAACAGCTTCTTCATGCTGATCTATACCATATGATAACGTACCATTTTTAAGCATATCATTATAAAGAGCTAAATTAGATTCTACTGTTTTAGTAAAATTACCTAAGTTGCTTACCATCTGTTCTGTGGCAGCCATTTGAGCAGCAAAATCAGCATTACTTATTTCACCTTTTCTTTTTTTATTTACTAATTCATTTGCTTTACCAACTATTTCTCTAGCTACCGCTTGGCTTTGAACTTTAAAAACACCTTGAGGTGTAGGGTTTTCTTGATTTAATCTATCTTCGGCTGATTTTTTAAATTTTCTATCATATTCAAGATTCCTATTAGCTCTAATTATTTGCTGCTCAGGACTTGTTTTTCTACGTGCATCGTTCGGATTGTATTCCATGCTAATTAATTATTAATTTAAATTCAACCATTTTTACCTGCAGCCTGAAGCTGTGCTAGTGCATCGTTAGAAGCATTTGCATTATTTAATTGTTCTGCTGATAAATTCATTAGATCATTAGCTTGACCATATCTAGCTTGATCAACTGCTGTTAATCCAGCTGCTCTACTTAAATCAAATTGTGTTTGACCTTGAGCATTTTGAGCTAAAGCATTGTTTGTTGCAGCAGCATTAGCCGCGTTAGCATTTTGCAATGCACCAAATTCAGCCATACGTTCTGCATTAGATTGAGAAGCATTGAATTGATTGGCTTGGTTTTGAGCGCCAAACATACTAGCGTTTCTTTGGTTGGTTTGACCTGCGTTAAATTGACTAGCTTGATTTCTTGCTCCAGCACTGAATTGATTAGCTTGATTTGCTGCAGAAGCTCCAAACTGAGCAGCAGTATTTTGTGCACTAACGTTGAATTGACTTTGTCCTAAATCAAACTGTGAAGCTAAATTACCTTGAGCAAGCAAATCTCTTTGTAAAGACTGTTCGCCTTGAGCTCTTAACCGTTCGTTTTCTTTAACTTGTCTATCTATATCAGAAGCTATGCCTTGTTTTGATTTTGCTGCCGCCGCCACTAATGCAGTTGCACCACCAGCTCCAGTACCAGCTTGAGTAGCTAAGTCTTGAGAGGCAGCTAATGATTGGTCAGCTTCTTGAGCCGCCATTTCAGCAGCAGCTGTTGATGCTTGTAAATTATTAAAAACATTACTTAAACCAGTTTCTGCACCACGCTGTAAGTTTCCAACGCTAGTACCTTGAGCTGTATAACCTTGTCCAGTATAACCTTCTGCCGTAGCACGTTCATTAGCCGCGTAATCAGCTATATTCATTTGAGCGGATTGCCCTTGAAAATTTTCACCGCCACGTCTTTCAAGTTGACTTGGATCTAAACCTGTAAAGCTTAAACTAGAATATTCATCAGCAATCTCTCTACTTCTTAAATTATCTAGGTCTGCATTGTAGGCGCTTTGAGCTGTTCTAACATCTCTATTAGATTGATTTCTTTCGCCCGCTGCTATTCTAGCTATGTCTTTTCGTTCTCCTTTTCTTCCTCCCATTATAATTTTTTTATTAGTTCGTACGATGGAGTTTGAAACTTTTCATATCCAGCTTTTAAATAGTAATCTAACATATAGTTTTCTTGCGCCCAGGCGAATGTATATTTATAACCTAATTCTTTAGCAAAATTAGTTACAAAATTAGTTAATAATTGTATTGCTTCTTTTCTATCTTTATCTTTATAATCAGGATCAGATATCGCTGCTGTAGGTAAAGCACAATTTGTATTGCTAAGAGAAAGCCACATTGCACAAATAGGATCATCATCTTTACAGACAATAAAACCTCCTAAGCCAGATCTTTTTTCATCAAACTCTCCTATTTGAAAAGCTCCTGGTAAAAAATCTCTAAAATCACAATCATCAATCCATGGTATTTGACCATGTGCTTTCCACCATTTAGGTAAAAAATCCCAATCTGATTCTTGTAATTTTCTCACTTGTAATTTCATATAATATAATTTAATTTATTTATTCAGAAGAATATACTGCTTGTGAATTAAAAGAAAATAATTCTTTTTTATTTGAAGCGTTTGCTATTGGTAATGTTAATTTAATCGCAGCAAATGCACCCTTAATTCCACTTACAATTTTATTGTCTGTTGGTGTTAAAACACTATTAACAACAATATAATTTGGTTCTGAAGAACTAATGGGTGCAAAATACTTACCTTCTTTTTCTTGAAAAGGAAATGTTACTAAATCTGCCATATTATGCTAATTGATTTACTACTATTGTTTTGTTAGTTAAAGCAGGTGTTATTCTAGTGTTTGAACATGCTATAACAGCTTCTGCTGATCTTGGCGTTGCGCCCGTATTATCATCTGCACTTATAGTGAAGCTATTTCCTGGCTCTACAACAGCTGTACCAACTACTCCATTGAACTTAAACCAACCAACGCCATCTCCAGTATCGTTAGCACTTACTGTAATATTCACATTCCATGTGTTAGTTATAGTTACAGCAGTTCCTAAAGCTACTAGTGTTTCTGTTGTTGGAATTAATCCTAAAGTTGCAACAGCTTGACCTGAGCCTGTTATAGTTGCGGTTGCAATTGTATTGGTTGTTATAATAGGCAATTGTACATTTAAAACTAAAATGCCAAATTGATTACTCATAGTTTTTGTAACAGTTGTTCCAGCTACGTCATACGCTGCGGTAAAAGATCCATCAACTAAAACTTTATCAGCGTCAGCTGTGTAGGTTATAGTTGCAAATCTTTGTGTTGCTGCTTCAAACGGTGATATTCTGTAAGCAATACTTGGTTGCGTTCCAGTTGGCGTGACTATAACACCTTGTGTTGTTAAATAAAGTGGTATAGCCGCCCAAGTTAAAGTTGGTTTTTCTGTAGCAGTTCCGGCAACAGTTATTATGCCTGCAGTTGCTGCTGTAGGAACTGTAATTGGTAATGTATAAGTAACATTGTCTCCGTTTCTTACGTTTGTTAAAGCTCCTGGATTAGTACTAGCAGGCATACCTGTTGAATTAACAGTTATATTAGCGTTGTCTATGTAATAATCTGTTATAACTGCTGTTGAAAAAACAACATTATTAGAGCCAGCATTGTTAAACACAAGTGAAGCGGGCGTTAAACTTGAGTTAGAAATAGTATCAACCATGTTTACGGTTAGCAAAGCAACTGTAAATGCTAAACTAGCGCCCGTACCTCCAACGTTTAATGTTTGTACACTATTATTAGTTCCAACAGTATGTTGAACTAAAAATACTAATTCACCTCCATTCGTTATAGCGCTTGGATTTGTTACTGTTAACACACTTGCAGCTGACTGCGTTAATGTCACATTACTTATGTCTGTAAATTTAAATTGAGAGTTTAAAGGTGATACGAATATAGCCCAAGAAATTAAATCTCCTTGTTTAGCTTGAACTGTATTAGCTCCGTTAAAAACTGAATTTGCAGCTGAACCAGATAATTGCAATGTAGTCGTGTAACTTGTTGCTAAAGCGGGCAATACGCCTGTGCTTCCTATGTCTGTTCTTATAAATTCTAATTCCCAACCTGAATCTCCTTCGTAGCTAAGTGTATTAAATTGTTTAACTGTAGATGGTGAATCATTAAATACAGGTATTAAATAAGATTCTTGTGTACCAGAATTGTAAAAATTATTTCTAGTAACATTCTCGCTATGGTGTTCCCATAAATTACCCCCATTAAAAGTATAATAAGTATTGTTTAGAGATAAACCTCCTTCTTGTTTATAGCCTCTAAAACTTGTCCATCCTTGAGATCTGTCGCTAAAAGTTGCCGTCAAATAACCATCAGACGCTGTTGCAACATTTGTATCTGGATTACTATCAAAACCTTCTCCTATTATTGTTAATTCATATATGCGACTGTATTCGTCATAAGAAGAAACTATTGATGTAGATTGTTTTAATGCATCTCTAAAAAAATCACTCATACCAAATTGAGATATTTCAACAATTTGATTTTGAGATAACTTCAAAACAGTACCTCTGTTTTTGTCGGTGAAGTATATTGAAAAACCAAAGTGTGCAAAAGATTGTGGATCTTTTGATATACCATATTCACCAGAATAAGCCGCTATAGTTCCTAAAAACTGTGTGTTACTGGTTACAGGAACAGCACCTCCTTCAGCTGAATATATAAAGTTTTTATTAATAGGTGATCTAGATACTTTATCTTCTTGAAATATTATTATTTGAGTATCATCTACAAACATTTTCTGTACAGAACCGTTTAATGGATCAAGAGAGATAGTTAGACCACCCTCAGACTCATTAAATTGATTTATATAGTTTATACCAGTTCTAGAGTTTAAAAGTCCACTAGAGTGTATTAAAGTGTTTTTTCTTCTTTCTTGAGTAAAGTTATCCTGCACTACGTAAGCTCTAACACCAACATCAAAAAATGGTTGATTGTATCCAGCTTTAATCCTATTTATTTCTATATGATTACCAGTTGTAAAAGTTAACAATATACAATTAAAAAATTCTATATCTATAGCTGTTGCTGGTATTTCAGATATTAATCCACCTGTAGAAGTTTCATAAAATATATCTAATTCAGAACTAACAGGTTCTGTTTCAAAAACACACAAACCTGTACTAACGCCACCACCACTATTATTAATAGTTGTAACTGTTGCGTCGCCAGATGGATTAGAAATAGATTGAACCGAAGTTAAAGCTCCATATGGAGATGTGTATACATTACCACCGTCTAAATATTTTGGATAAACAGATACGTTACACGGAGATATAGTCGCAGCTGTACTCGGTGGTATGGCTGCTGTTTGATCTCTAGGTATTTTATTTATACTATCACCAAAACGATTAACCGTATTAGCAGCATCAATAGTGGATATCCAATTATAATATTCCTGCTCACGCTGCTTTACAACAACTCTATATGAATGAGCCCATGATGGTATTTGAGTTGTATCTGTAAACGTTATTCTTAATGCATTAAAAGCTGTGGTCGAATCCGCGCCTCCAGTGTTTGGGTCTATAAATACGGTATCCGTACCAGAACTTGATAATATAACTGGCGATTGTCTACCAAATTTATCTGCTAAAACAATACCAACTTGATATGTTCTTCTTGATTTAACAGATTGGTTTAATAAATTATTATTTCTAGCGGATGTTTCGCCTGTTCTTGCAACAGTAAATGCTATATTAGGTATATTAAAGTTTTGTAAAAAATTACCATAAACAAGTCTACCGCCAGCTACCTCTTGTGCTTTTGCTTTAATAGGTACAGCATCATATACTCTAGTTAATTGATCTGCAGGTAAAGTTCTAAATGGATCAGTTGACGCGTATGTAAAGTTTACAAAAGGCTCCGTAGTAACCTCTTGATCGTCAACAACATATAAAGTTCCTGATCCAGATTCTTTGTATATTAATTCAACAGAGTTTATACCAAAACCAGTTGGTGTAGGTATTTGTAATTGAACTTGATTTATAGCATTAACAAAAGTTTCGATTTCACCAAAATTTGATAATGAAGCACTTATTGTATCCGTTTCGTTTAATCTTGAAAAGACTATTGGTGAAAAAGGTGCTAATGTACTGTATTCATTGTCTTCAAATTGCCATCTGTATGAAAATCTAATAAGTTTATCTTCCATAAAAGTAGAAGATATAGATGCTTCACGTGTTGCCGTAACTAAAGTTGGAGATTCATAAGGTGCATATTTAGCTACTGATATTAAGTTATCTATATCAGAAGCGGCTGTATAATAAGCTGTATTATTTCTTGCCGTTACTACATTTATTTTTCTTGGATAATTTCTATCATCAGTCCAAAACAAAAGATCATCAACAATATTTATTCCTGTTATTGGATAATTTTGATGTAGATTTAATTGTTGAGAAACTATCAATGCAGTTAACTGCTTTGTTTTTTGATCATATTCAAATAAACCATGTTGACCTGTATTAGTTTCGTTATATATAGAATTGTTGGTTACAAGAAAATATATTTTTTCATTTCCAGTGTCTGAAACTTGTCCTATACATTTACCATTGCTAATTCCACTTTGCGCAACTAATTCATTACCTAATAAATTTTCAATTGAACCAACATCTGAGCTTTCTGATTGCCCGATACTAATATTAAAACCTTCTCGGTATTCACCGGCAGGTACTATTCTGTCATCTAAATCTCGGTTTATTTTACCGCGATTAAATGTTCTTTTAATTTCTGGCATAGAAAATTATTAGTGTTTAATCCATTTAGCTTTATTACGAAATATATTCGTCATTTCAGCTACTTTCATATTTGCTATTCTTATCTTAGCGTTTTGCATCTTAGCGTATGCTTCTTTTTTATAAAGAGCAACGCCACCAGCTGCAGACGGTCTAAGTTTACTTAAATTATAAAGCATCGATGCATAAACAGCATCTTCAGCTAACTTAGGCACTAAGACATTATCAAAATTACCATTTTGACCTAAACCATCAGATATGTAGTAAAGTGTTATTATAGTGTCTTGAGCAAACGAAGAGTCAAGGTATATTTGTCCAGCGTTTAAATCTAAAACAAAAGAACCGTTTGTATTTTGAAACTGAGGAGTTGAACCGTATCTAGCTCCAAAATATCCAAAGTTGTCATCATAAAAATAACCGTTATAATAATCTAAAGCTTGCTTTTGCTCTGTTGTTTTGTTTCTAGACTGAAATCTTTCTATAGTTTCAGATTCTTCAGCATAAATTGCATTACCTTCATTATCATATAGAAAAAAGTAATTGTTATCTTGAGCAACACCTTTATTAGCGTGCGTAACACTACTTGGTAATATCGTTCTTTGTACTCCTGAATTGTCTGTATAACATAATTTTATATAGTTAACATAATCTGAAGGAAGCGAAATTTGACGCATAGAGTTTAATTGTATCTCTATAGAGCTTTCAGAATGAAAAACATCATAGCTAAACTCTTGAACAGAGCGCTGTGCCCAAAAAGCTACTTCATATCTAGGTACTTTAGTTAAAACTTTACCGTCACCTACATAAGCTATAATGAAATTACTTATAATGTCATTAAGATTTGTTCTTCTATAGTATCCAGGAACAGCTAAACCATTTCCTCCATCTAATGCTGAGTAATTATCTACGTCTAAAGGTCTTCTTGATATTGCCATTATTGTTCAGTTGATGCGTTTTGTTGTTCTTTGCCTTGTGCAAATCCTGCAACGTCAGCTTGTTTTATAACTACTCCAGCGTAATTCAATATATTAACTACTAAATTATTTTCTTCAGATGGATGTAATTCAAAATTATAAGACTTTGCATTATTATCATAACTATCTGTTTCTGGATCAAAAACCGTAGGATCATAATATGGTACAGTGCCGTTAAGCACATATCCCCATTTAGGTCTAACTGGTCTTTTCAAGTATTCAAGTTTAACACCTGTGGTTACAGTTGTAGGATAAACTTCAATAGAATCTGCAGTTAATGTGTAGACTGGTTGTGTAGAAACAGGCGCAGTTAAAGGCGATAGGTTTATATATTTAATTTCTTCATGTGAAGATTGATCTGCAATTATGTTATTTACAGAAACAATTCCTAATCTATATAAATCATTAGGTAATGAAAATGTATCGTTGGCTTTTGTTAAATCTGCTTTTTTATAAAACAAATTAACTTTCTCCGCTAAATACAAAGTTGGATCTGAAAAATCACTTTGCACAAATGAATTACTTTCGTAAGCCGCAGATTTTGGAAAATATGATGCAAAAATTTCATTTTGAACCTGCTCAGCCAGTCTATTAAACTCCTCAGGCGTTATATATCCTCTATTGTCTTTGTTTGAAATAACAAGCACAGTTTGGTATACATTATTTATATTTACCATTAATTTATTTTTATTATTAATTTAGTTGATATAGAGTTGATTTCTCACTCTATATCAGGTAAGCTACGAGAGCTTTTTGGTAAGAGATTTCATTAAATCAATACCTTCATCTGTTTTAAAATATTGAGATAAAGCGGTGTAAGGATGTTGATCAAATGGAACTGTAAGTATTTTTTTACCATTAGCAAATTTAAATACAGTATTGTCATCTGTCAAATTAATTATTCCTGCTTCCACAGCTCTATTAGCTAAATTTCTCAACTTAATATCTTCATCATTTGCTATTTCAATGAATAAAGCGGGTTGAGACTTAGCAAATCTATATGCATCTCTTTTAAGTTCTCTAGACGACATAGAAACAACTGCTCCACCTAATTCAGTTCGCATTATAGCTTCTAAATGTTCTATATCTAAAGTTTTAACTAAATTTAAAGCTTCTAGTTCAAATTCTAATGTATCTATTTCGTCTTCAGCTTCTTTAGTAGCATCAGCTTCTAACCATAAATTGTTTTTCAATGGATGGTATATGGATAACATTTTTTGCATACTAACTTCAGATCTTGGAACATTTAAAACACCATCTTGAAATATAACGTGTGTTAATGTAGAGTATCCGTTTTGCTCGTCTGCAAATATAGATTTTTGATTACTAGCTAATCTTAATTCTCTATTTATTTTTAAACCTTCATCAAACCATAGTAATGGTTTTCTAGGCGTATGTTTTGTTTGTATTGTATATGTAACAGGAGAATTATTACCTGTTAAAATATATGTTCTATCTTTGTATTCCCAGTCTTTTTCTATTGCGATACTAGAACTTTTTTGTGTTGTTGTCATAATAAAATTATATAAAATAAGAATACTAGGCCCCGAAGGGCCCGTATCCTGTTGTTAAAATATTAAGCTTTGAATAAAACAAAGTTATTAGCTGCTTGAGTGATAAGACATCTTTCACTTAAGTAGTTAAGTTTCATTTCATCGATATCAGAAGTTGGAGAACCAGTTCCAACAGATCCTGTAATCCAAGATTTGTTTTTACGGTTTTCAGTTTCTGAAGCTCTATATCGAATATGCAAGAATGGTCTTTTTATATTCTGACCTAATTGCTGATCGTAAACTGTAGAAGTTCCTGCAGGAATTAATACACCTTCAACGTCTCCAAAACCTCCACGAGTTGACCAGTCATTTAAGTACTTCCAGTCAGTTTTGTAAAAGTCATAAGAACCTCTTCGGTATCCTGTGAATCCTAAGTTAAGAGCCATATCTGCGCTATTATTAAATACACCATAAGATGTACCTTTAGTTGCAGCAGCTGTTCCAGCGTATGCACCATTTTGCATTGCAAGAATATCATCAATCTCTAAAGAAAGTTCACGATTTAAGAAAAGCATGTTTTCTTCAATAGCTCCTTGCTTGTCTAATTGCTTAAGTACTGCATCAAAATCTGTTAATGCTCCACCACCTGCTTGTGCAGCTGCTTGAGATCCAAATCCTTGATATACATTTCCACGTGATTCAAGAGCAGCGAAGAAACCTTCAGTACCACGAGCGTTTTGTGCAGCTAAAGATCCGCCAAATGTACCTAGTGGAATATTAGCACCACCAGTTACTTTTGTAACACCTTCAACCATAGACATTTCTAAATAATCTTCCCAACGAAGTCTATTTTCATGTTCTGATTTAACGTACCATAAGTATCCACCTGCACCATTTTCAGAAGTGACTTCAATCCAACCAATCTGAGCTGTGTCAGAACCATTGATTTGATAGTTTTCTTTTAAAATAATAGGAGCATTTGCAAATGTAGCGTATCCTGGATCAAGCTTTTCAGTAAAGTTTCCTGTACCTTTAGCAAATTCAGAACCATAAACTATTGCGGTTACTCTGTCTGCAGCTGCAATTTGTGCGTGAGGAGCGTAAGCTTGGATTTGGAACATTTGTCCTTCTCCAGCTGCACCACCACCAACACCTACGTTAGTGACTACACCTTTGATAACAGCACTGCTTCCACCAACAGCTGATGTAGCTGTAGTTTGAACTTGTACCATTACTGTTTGACCTACTCTGAAATTACAAGTTACTGTATTTCCTGGTGAAGCTGTTAAGCCTACACTTGCAGGTTGAGCAACAGGTACTTCAAAGTTAAGAATACCACCTGCTGCTGGTGCTGCTGCTATAACGGCTGCTGCTCCAGCTGCTGGCATTACACCTGCTGTTCCTCTAGGAAGAACATTAGCGTAACGAGTGTGTAATCTACCTTGCTCAGTCCAGATAATTTGATCTGAAGTTGAAGGCATCTCCGCAGACACCATACGAAGAAAAGAACCGATAGAACGATTTCCGTATCTTTCTACTTCTTTTTCGTATACGTCTGGTAAAAATTGTTGTGTCCATTGACTAAAATTAGGATCAGTGAAATTAATGTAATTTCCACCGTACATTGCTTTAGTTTGGGTTGGTTGTAAAGCGGCTGGTATGCCTGCTGTAAAAGCCATATTGTTTTGATTTTAAGTTGTTATTATTATTTCCATTTAATGCGCAACTTGTCTGAAGACTCACCTGATACCACTCTAATGCTATCACCTGATTTTGTGATAATTGAAGATGCATCGCTTCTAGGATCCATGTTTATATTCTTAGCTTTTCTAGCTGAATCTTTTATCGCGTCGGCACGGCCTTGTTCGTAAAAATGATTAGCTATCTTGTCTGCATTTTGTGCAGCAAAAAGTGCTTTATGGTATTTATCCACATCTTTAGCACTTCCATTACCTTCAAATTGGTTTAGAAAATTTGTAATATCAGACTGGAACTTTTTTGTTTTTTGAGGGTTTTCAACCTTAAACCTATATTTATTTTCTCCAACGTTAAAATCAAAACCTTTGAAATTATCAGAGAATATTTTATTAGTTTTGTCTTGAAAATCTTTTGTAAATTTTGTTCTAGCCTCTTGTTGTTGCTTTTCCTTATTATAATACTCAAATGCTTCCTTATACTGTGGATCAATATTATCTTTTTTTCTTAACTTAAGATCATTATAATATTGTTCTTTTACATTATTAAAAGTGTTTTTAGCATTAAATAATTCTTCTTTAAAAGCTAATTGCTTAGCTCTAACGTCAGACGATTCGTCTAACTCGGCATCATAAGCAAAGTTTTTATCCATTAAAAAATCGATATCTTCTTTGTTTAAATGCGGTTTTGTGTATTCGTAATATTCACGTACTAAACTAACATTGTCTATTTTATCAATATCTCTGTTTAGTCTAGTATAATCTTCTACGCTTCCACCAGTGTCTTCCATAAACTTTATAAGTTTATCAACACCTTCTGGCAGATCTATATTAGTATTTTGTACTATTTCTTCTTTAGTTAAAGGAATTGATTTTTCTTCTATTTCCTTTTCTTCAACATTTTCATCTTCTTTTATTAACTCTAAAGGAAATTCATCTGTTGTTTGCTCTACTTCTTCTTCTTTTTCTTCGGCAGTTGTTTCGATATTGGATTCGACCCGTACTTCGCCGTCCACTTCTTGGCTATCTCCGGTTCGTTCGCCCAAAGAAACCTGCGTTGTTTCTCGCTCTTGAATGGCATTATCTTCTTCTTTGCTTGGTTCTTTATCAACGTTTATCTTATAAACTCCATCTTCTTGAAGCCCATAATCTTTACTTACCTCACCTGATTCGACGGCTTGTTCTAAAACAGCCGCTTCTTTTTCTTGAGGAGTTACTACGATGTCTTCTGATGAATCCACCGCTTTAACTTGTATTTTTTCTTCTGTGTTGTTTTCCATAATTTTATAAAATATAATAATTGTTTAATGTTTAAGACGCTTCAAATCTTCCCATGTCAAAGCCTCCTAAGGTATCATTGCCTTTAGATTCAAAATCTTTAGTTGGATTATCGGTATTGGGAGCACCGCTAATTTTCATAGCCTCTCTTTCAAGACTAGTAGCATTATTTCTTTGAGCTAATTCCATTTGTGACTTTAATTCTAATTCTTTTAATTGAACATTCAAATTAAACTCGTATTGCATTAGTTCTTTTTTAGACCTTGTCTCTAGTTCCATTTTTTTGATTTCAAACTCAATATCAGCTCTTCTATATTGAATTTTAGAATCTGTTTTAATTTGTTCAGCTTGAGCTTTAGCGGATTCAACTTCAATTTGAGCTTGTCCTTGTGCTTGAGCTTGAGCTGCACTAGCAGCTGCAGCTTGGTCTTGATCTGCTTTTTGTTTTGCAGTTCTTCTAAATTTTAATAATTGATTTGCTAGTTTTACATTTTTAACCTCTCTTATATCTATAGCGTCTTCTAAGAATATATCTCCTTTAGATAAAGCCATTTGAATATTAGCTTCTAACAAAGCTTTTTCATCTTCATCAGGTTCTAACTCTAAGAATATACCAAAATCATGTAAATTTAAATTTTTAACTTCTTCTAAAGAACCAACTGAAAACTGACCTATAGAGTCTATTAAAGATTGTTTAGTTGGATGAAACTCTAGTACATCTTTAAACCTCAAAGATATTGCCTCAGCTAATGATGTTGTTATAAACATACTGCTATATAGTATATGTCTTGTCGCAACATTACTATTTGCAGCTGCTAATTTTTGTACACCCACTAAAGAGTTTGGATCTGGATCAGAACCATCTCTAGCTTCATTAAGACCAGTAACATCTCTCATCATTTGTATGTACTGATTATATGCACCAACTAAAACTTGAACTTGAGAACCGCCACTACCTGGTAATTCCGTTATAGGTATTTTACCTGGATTAGGATCTCCCTCAACATTCAAAGATCTACCTATAATAGAACCAGTTTGAAAATACATATTTAAAGCCTCTTGAGGATTATAATTATTTCCATTACCTAAATCTATTTCAGCTAAACCATCAGCATCTAGATAAACACCTGAAGGTGTCATTCTTTGTATAGCTTGTTGTAACTTTAAGTGAGTAAGCTGAATTAAATCAGCATAAGGTGTCATTTTAGCAACTAATGAATTTATGTTACCTTTGTACATTCTAGGTGCACTAGCAACATAATTCATCATTACTTTATTTATATTAGCATTAGGTCTAACCATATTGGTAGCCTTTTGCCATTTAAGTAATTGATCTGTACCTAGCACTAATACTCCTTCGTAAATTACCTCTCTTGTTTGTTTTACTTTTTCAAACCTAACATTATCTTCTGGAGGATCAAAAGAATCATCTTTTTCAATAGCTTTTTTAGCTCCTGTAGAGATTTCTTTTATTTTGTAAACATCGTGTTCCCAAGTTTTCCAATTAAAATAAAGTACTGTTAATGTATTGTTTTGAGAAAGCGAATCGTTAGTATAATAATCTTGAGGATTATAAGTGTTGTAAACGTTCCAATTAGAACCTTTCTTAACTAATTCAGATATTTCTGGATTACTCAAGTTAGGGAACTCTTTTTTAAGTTCGTTTACTTTTATATTTTTTACTTCTCCAAAGTAATAGCAATCTTCAAAATTAGGGTCTTCAGTATATGACCAAACTAAATTAGCTGGATCAACATAATCTATAACAACACCATCAGTATTGTTAAAACCATGCTTAGCACAACCTATCCCAATAGTTGCAATATCATAGTCTACCCTTCTTTTTATTTGATCGTATCCGTTTGATTTAAATATATTTTCTATAGCTTGCTCTTCAGCTAATTCTATACCTTGCTTATAGTTTAATTGCATGTATAGCTCAAGCTCTTCTGTGTTTGCTGGAAGTTCATTAACCGCAAAATTTCTAGCTGACACACCTAATTGTTGTTCTATTTTTAAAAGTAAATCAGCAGTGTTTAAATCTTGCTGAACATCATTAACAAACTTAGTTCTTTTACCTGTAGACAAAGCATCTTGACCCACTGCTTTTATTGTAAAAGTTCTATCTTGCATACCGTTAACAACAATATCTACAAATTTAGGAACTATAGGTACTGGTTTCCAATCTAAGTTTAAATAAGATAAATCACCATTAATAGCAAATTCGTCTTTGTATTTTTTTATTGATTGCTCACCTCTAGCATATAGCCTAAGTCTATGGCATTCTTCTCTAGAATTATAAAACCTGCTAACCCCATTGTTGTCCTTATTGAACCACTCTTGTTCAATAGCTCTACCTACCGATAGACCGTACTCTTGCGTCTTTTTAACGGAGTCAGATACTGCTTGACTAGGGAATGCGTAATTTTTCGCTGTTATTTTTGCCATATTTATTTTATTAACTCACTTCTTGATCCTTCATTTTTATATTTTGAAAATGTAAAGTCAAGTTTTTTAACTGTTCTTTCCGCACTAGGGCGATATAAATGTTTTCGACAAGCCATTATAGCTAAGCCACTACTTATAGATGCATCGTAAGCTGTTCTTTTTGATATATCAAATTTAGCCCAGTCTTCTAATGTTCTTTGAAAAAACATGTTACCATGATTTTCATCTTTACTACCCACATATTCTTCTATGTAAGATTCTATAGCAGCTGCGTGAGCTTGCTTTATATCTTCTGATGAATTAGGTATTCCTCCTAGTTCAAGTTCTGTTTTAGATAAATTACCTTTAAGCTTGTCAGGCCTATTCATTGAATAACCTCTATAGCCTCTTCTTTTTAAATGATATAATAATCTAGGTTTATTATTTTCACAAAGTATTGGCATTCCGTAAAAAACTAAAGCCATAAGTACTTCTTCAAAAAATATCTCAGCAGTTTGAGGTCTTGCAACATATTCTAAAAAAAACTTACTATTAGGCACGTCACTAACCATAGAAAATGTAGTTAAACCGTGTAGTGCTCCGTTAGATCCACTACCACTTACAGTTCCAGATATATCATAAGAATCACATCCAAACGCACCTAAACCATCATTACCAGGATATTTTAAACCACCTTTTAATATAGAGTTGTTTTGCATACTAACAGGTGGAATCCAAGCTACTTTAAATCTTCCATTTTTAGTTGGAACCCATATTACTTCAGTATCTTTAATTCCGTTTTTCCAAGAAAAAGTACCTTGAACAACATGACCTGCCATTGTCATTTCTTCGTTGAAATCTATTTGCTCGTATATTTTAGTTAAATTAAATAAAGAATTAACTGTTTCATCTCTAAAAGCATGTTTTTCTGATCTTGGAAATTGTCTGTAGTATTCGTTTAAAGCATCACTGTCGTGTTTTAAACCATCGACTTCATTTTCCCAATGTTCAATAACTCCTGTAAAGATTTTTTCCCCATCAATTCCCTCAAGCGGCTCTGATGGTGTGTCGAAGACAGGATATCCGTACTTGTCAATAAACCCTTCGTATCCCCATTCCATAGGTATGAACAAAGAATATAATCCACTTGCAGTCTGGCCATTGCGATTTCTATTTGTGACATCTGAATTATAAAATAATTTTTTAAAGTTATCACCACCTTTCGCTAAAGAATTAGATGTTGATCCCATCATACATTTACCAACTATTTTTGCTCCGAGCCTGAGGCAGGTTTTCGTGATCCTCCAGTTGTTGAGGATATTATCCGGCCTCTCCCATTTACCCGATTCGTCGTGGACAAGGAGTTGTAATTTCTCCCCATCGTACGAGTTGTCCCCTGTATTCTTCCAGTCGATCGTGGTGTCCAAGCCTTCTCCCATTTTCTCTTCTTCTTTTCCGGTTTCTTTAAGGGAATTTCTGGTAAGTCTTTTGGAAGGAATCTTGTAGGATAATTCTGTTTTGGGACGTTCCATTCCGTCCTGTATTGGTTTGAAGAAAAACGGGTAGTTGATGCTAATTGGAACAACCTTATCTGTGAACATCTTCTTTGCATCTGCACCAGTCTTAGATAAGATCCCAAACCTAGAGTCTTTGGATATTGTTGCCAAGTTAACAGTCTCTGATGATGCCATAAAGCTAAACCCAGACCGTCTATTCTTGAGGTAGCACATTCCATAAGATCTCTTGTCTGCCTTGCAAGCCTCCCAGAAGTAATAAAATATTCTGTTTGCCTGCCTAAAATCAGGCGATCCAACGTCGATCTTTGTCCAAGTGAGATATGTATAGTGCGATCCTGTAATGTAGTTCGGGGAACCGTTGCACATGAACCAATAACCAGCATCCCTGTGATTAAACTCATCATCAATATAACTATAGTATTTTTCTTTAATATCTTCTGAGTAGTTTTGAAAATCATATATAGTTTTTATTTTATTTAAAGATTCTGGTTTGTTTGGTATTTTAAAGAACTGCTCTGATTGCTTTAGATCTTTTCCATTTATTTTTTCTGGAGTTTGAGGTAATCCTACCTTAAGACCTTGTATATCATATATATCACCTAATGTACCGTCTTTACTTATTATAACACAATCTAAATCTTCATTATAACCATATTTAAAGTTATTATGTTTATTAGTATGTTTTATTTTTTTATCAAGTAAGTGCTTTCTATGTATTGTATATAATGTTTGCTTATACATTATTTAATTCTATTTTCAACACCTAAAAACGTTTTAGTTTCTTTACTGCTTTTGCTCTCTGTTAGTTGTTCTATTTTTTCAATTATCTTTAAAGAATCTTCAATAGCAACCCATTTTGCTTGAGCAGCCGTCTTAGCTTTTTCAGGATCAAGTTCAACTAAATCAATTTTTTGTCTTATAACCTTGTCAAGTTCAATTAAAGCTTGTTCAGCTGCTAGAACTATTTTTTGTCTTCGGTCCATAATTTATTGTTATTTGATTTGATAATACACGATATAATTTTTGACCATCTATGGTAAACTCATATTCTGAGTTAGGCGTAAACCCCACTACCGATCCTTTAGATAGCCCTAATTGCTGTAATTCTTTATTTAGGTATACTAACTCTCCTGATAAATTTTCATCCGTCTGAAGTGCCCATTCATCTTCTTTATACAGCGGCTTTACAAAGCAATATTCTGGCAAACAGTTCCATTTGTCGTTTTTTTTGTAAGCGTATATTTGATCGCTAGAAACTATGTATTTATCTTCACCTATATAACTAGCTGAGTTTCTTTCTTTGCCATGGGAATCATACCATCTTCTAAACACATTGTGATGCAAGATGACATCATCTCCTTTTTCTATCGCTGCATCGCCTGTAAGAGGGCAAGAATAAACAGTACCAATACGATTAACAAAAATGTGGTCACGTTCTGTAATTTCTGTGTTAACAATTAATTTTTTGTCGTCAATTTTAACCACATTATTATAGCGGTTTTCAGTAGATATGATATAGTCAAAAAGTGCCTGCATTAATAATCTAAATTATATTCAACAGATACAGCCATGTTAGAATTAAAATGTTTCCACGGTAGTACTTCTTTGTTTTTAGTTATAAATATTTTAAAAGAACCATCTTCTTCTAATATATCTGAAATAGTATGTCCTCCATAAACTTCTTGTCCTACAGAGTAGTGCATTGCTTCATTTTTGTAGTCAGTACCAATGCTAATCTTACGTATTAATTTTGCCATTTAATTTAATTTAGTATGTCCATATCGTTATAGGAGGTGCGCCTTCATAGCCAACTCCAACGTGAACAAAATTGTTTTTTCTACTTATACCTATTCTTGTAAACCCAACTTCTATAGCTGCCTTTACTAGCTTATAAGTAGCTTCACCGCCTACGCATGCAATATCAACAGCTGCACCGTGGGCGTGTTCGCCGGGTTTAGCCTTACGCGCTTCTATTGGATGCTCAGGCGATCTGTATGTTGATGTAAGCTTAATTGGGTATCCATATACCTCTCTAAGATTGTCTAGCATTAGAAGCAATGCTGGGTCCATTTTATCAAAATCATTAAATTCAGATTCATTAAAGTACTTCATTGTATTATTCTTTTAATTTTTTCATTATCATTAGTATTGTGTATCCTATTGATAGCAATAAAACTACTGTCTGCAATACTGTGTTTATTTCTGGTATAATTGAAAATATTACCGCTCCTATGTTTACTCCAAAGATCTTCAAATCTTCCATTATTCTTTGTGTTTATTATTTCCAAATACCTTCTCGACGCCGCGAGAACCAAAATAGCCTCCTATGACTATAGTTAATAATGAAGTCACTGATTCCAGTGAATAGCCGGCGTACCACCCTATAACATATGATATTGTTAAAAATATAAGAACCAATGGACGGACATTGGATGCAAGCCAATTTCCGCTTCTAGCATCTGCGACCCATCTTTTGGTTGTGCCGTCTATTTCAGTTCGTTCTATTTTTAACTTTTCTAGGGCAATTTGTTTGTCAGCTTCAGATAGCTGCGAATTACCACTAATTAGTTCTGATATTACATTCCCTGGCAATATTGCATCGCCGACTATACCTAGAATACTAGGGGCTTTTTCAATTAAAAATCGTCCAACCCCTGTTTCTCTAAAAGGTTTCTTTTTGTCACTCATTTGATTTAATTTAAGCTATCGCTAAATAGATGTATGTTGCACCATTTGAGTTAACTTGTCCTTGGCCAGGCGTCCCAGCGGGCGCAACCAAAGAAAAACCTGTGTCATCAAAGTCAACCTGTACACCTGGATTTGCAGTAGAAGATTCCGCCGCACTATCATTTGCTTGTATATTTAAGTTTGCGGGATTAGATGGATTTCTAACGCTATCAACTATATTCCATCCTTGGCCTGCTGTGTTTTTTATCATAACCCATCTTGGTCTAAAACCCGTAAATACATCATTATTAGGTTGTCCAGTACCTACATAACTCCCTACCCTCTGATAACCATCTACAGAGTGGAAAGCATAGATTAACCAATCTTGACCTGAACCATTATAAGTTGGGGATGTTGTATTGAACCTAATAACAGAATCCGTTGGGGCATTCATACTTGTGTTATTGGTAGATCCTCCTGTAGTAAAACTTAAATAGGCTTTGTAATTATTAACATCTTTATGAACAATACCCCAACTACCCGATGAACTTGTTCTCTTGTATATAAACATTTCAGGTGCTTGATTCAATCCGTGACCTACAGAAGAATTATTTGTACCAGTTCCAGTATAAGTAATAATTGAAAAACCTGCATCTGGGTTTGCAGATACCATTGCTGAGTTATTATCTCCATCTGTATTTGATACTGCTGTACCTCCGGCTTTCCAGTTCCAAGCAACGTAGGTTGAGTTATTTGTATTTACAGATGCCCAGCTGTTAAGAGAAAAACCATTAGAATCAAAAGAGGTTAGACCACCACTATTATTTTCACCTGCAGTTTGATTAGATGAAATTTGTAAATTTGCACCTCTTACTGAATCATAAAGTCTATGGGATTGAGTACTATTCCTATTCTTTATCCAAGTAAAATCCGGCTTAAATCCTACTGTAGAAATTGGTTGTGTACTACCGTTACCTGTATATAAAACAGTATTAAATGCATTTGTAACTGCTACTGCAGGACATTCTATTTCGTTATAAAGCGTTGTTACGTTAGCAGCTGATAGTGCTGAGTCGTATATACGTACTTGGTCTATTGAGCCATTGAAAAAATTACTTCTTACGATAGTGCTATAAACAGCATTATCTGTACATCCAATCCAAGTTTGAATCCTAAAGTTTATACCACCACCCGTGCCTGTTATAGGAGATTGATCATCTACATAAAGTTTTGTGTTTCCACTCGAATCAGTGCTAACGCATACAAAATGCCAGTTTCCATCATTTACAGTTACTGTTGAAGTTATTCTGGATGAGACATTATAAGGGTCGTATTGAATATAACCGCCTGAATTTACAAATATCCTTGTCATTGTGGTAAGTGGAAGAGAACTTCCACCCCCATCAGTTGAAAATATAGCTTCGTTATTTGAAGTTGTTTTAAACCAAGCTGAAATAGAATATGCTGTAGGAGCAAAACCAGCGGTAGTCATACCGTTTAATAAAATATAACTACTACTACCATTAAACGCTCCAGCAAATCCAAACTTACCTTCAGTGTTGAAGTTAACATTAGTAGGTGTACCATTGTAATTACCTAACTGATCTGTAGCGTCTGACATTTTGTAGTATGCAACGCTGTTAGGGTTTGGAACTACATAATCTACACTAGCATTTTGAGCTGTTGTAGTTGTTTCGTTATACAAAGCTGTTACAGCTGATTGTGGTAAAGCTGTGTCAAATATTCTTACTTGGTCTATTGAGCCATCCCAATAACCTGCATTTGAGCCAAACCGGCCTAAATTAAGACCGTAACCTACTGTAGAAGCAGGAGTAGAGCCAGTCCCTGAGGCAGCAGCTATTTTATTTCCATTAAGATAAGCGTTGTATTGATTAGAACCTGAAGTTATTATTACGTTATACCAAGTATTTGTTGATACACTTGACAAAATAGTAAGCCAACCAGAATTTCCATTTTGATATTTTATACCACCATCTTTTATACCAATAGCAAATCTTTGCGAACCTGACCAGTTCCAACCGATAGCCATTCTTTCTCCTGATGCGGTGTCGGTTTTAATCCAAACGGAAATAGAATACTCAGCGCCTCTTATTAGAGATGAGTTTTGAATATAACCACTACTACCATTAAACACCGCAGCTTGACCAAATTGACCAGCGGCATACGTTATATTATTAGCTGTACCTGGATATGTATTGTTCGGTATAGAAGTAGCAGCATTGTTTAACTGATACGTTGCTACACTTGTAGTCTGCACATCTGTTGTAAATAACTGATCCGTATCCGTAGTACAAGCAACGGCAGAACCGAAAGCTGATAGTAAGCTTTGTCCAAACATATTAAACTGCTATTTGTGAAATAGTATACCAGAATTCAGTGGCACCTACACATGTGATTTGTATAAAGTTTTTAGCAGCCGCAGTGTCATCATAGGTACCAGATATTCTATTAAATGTACCAGCTGTTCCGCCTACTGTAAAACCTACTGTATTAGTTCCACCTGCACCAGTTACAACTATAACTTTACTTACACCGATAACAGCGTTAGTTATATTAAGTGTGGTATTAGCATTAGGCGTCAATGTAAATACTTGAGCTGCTGTATAGTCTACATCAATTGTAGCTGCTGCTGTTAAAGCACTAGCTGTTGTAAACTCAGTACCCACTTTAACACTAGTAACACTACTTGTTGCTAGCTTACCTGTTGTTACATTTGAATCTAGGATTTTACCCGTTGTTACAGCATTGTCTGCTAGTACGTTACTTGTTACTTTTGTTAAAGGCATTTTTTATTAATTTTTATTTTCTACGTTTATGCTATTGCTAAATAGATGTAAGTGTTTCCGTTTGCATTCAAATTTCCGTTTGCATCGTTCAAAGTAAATCCTGTCGCAGATGTTGTTAATGAACTTGATGTAGATTCCGCAGCGGTTGACTCTGCAAATAATCTTTTATCATCTCCTCTAACAGAATCGTATATCCACCACTGTCCAGCACTTGTATTTTTAAATAATATAAATCTTGGGTCAAATCCTACATTTACGGTTCTACCAACTGCACCCGTATAACTCCCTACCTTGCTGTAACCTGATATTGATTTGAAACAATAAGCAATTTGATCTCCTGTTATGCCTACATCTCTAAATGTAAATACAGAAGTTGTTGGGTTTGTACTGTCAAATCTTGTTGTGCTTCCTTTTGCACCACTTGTGTTTAAAGCTAATTTATAATTATTTCCAATAGGTTCAGCGTACACTTGCCAATCAGCAGCTACATCTAATGACTTTATTAATATTAATTCTGGAGCAGAACTTAATCCGTGACCAATTGTATTTATAGCATTTGTGCCTGTCCATTTAACAATACTAAATCCAGCAGCTTGATTTGCCGAAACTAAACTTGTGATTGTTCCATCTGTATTTATAGCAGGTGTACCTCCACCAGCTTTCCAGTTCCAAGAGACGTATGTTTCATTGTTACCATTGAATCCATAATTTCCAGCTGCATCATCAGTAACAGTTATTCCATCTGTGTCAAATGAGTTAAATTGGTATGTGCTGTTAAAGTATTGTGCGTTAGTTAAATTAGAACATATGATATTATTAGCACCCCTTATCGAATCTGCTAAATTATGATTATTAACCGATGTATTTCTATTTTTAACCCAAGATAAATCCGGCTTAAATCCAGTTCCTGTAATAGCTTGTGTTCCACCATTACCTGTATACAACTCAGTAGCAAAACTATTAGCTAAACTAGGTGTTACTGTAGAACCGTCAGCTGCAATAGCTAGGTAAATAAAAGTAGTACCAGAATTATTTGTACCACCACTGTTTGCTGAACCAACAAGTTTAAAACCATTAGTTAAAAATTGAACACCAGTAAAAGAACTCTCTGCACCACTAGTGTTTGCATAAAGATTTTTAGTAGGAGCAGAAGTACCTTCTCTTTTATCATCAACTATAAACCAATCGTCTGTAGCATTAGAAGCTTTAATCATTACAAAAGCTGGTTGAAAACCAGTTTGAACTAAAACATCATTTGGTCGCGCTCCAGTGTAAGAACCTACTTTGCTAAAACCTGGTTTTGAAGTGAAACAGTAAGCTATGTATCTATTGTTTAAAGTTTGTCCATTTGCTGGATGTGTAAAATTAAAAACACTATTAGTTGGATTACCCCAAAGAGATGTTGTGCTATAGGAGGATGTAGCGTTTAATGTAAGATAACCATTTCCTAATGAATTTACGCGCACTACCCAAGCATTAGTTCCATCCAAGTTTTTAGCTATAATAAGTTCAGGAATAGCGTTTAAACCGTGACCTACATTTCCTGAAGAACCATTTCCTGTGTAACTAACAATACTAAATCCCAAAGAGTTATTAACACTAACTTGACTATTTATAGTTCCATCTGTATTTGCCACAGCTGCTCCTCCAGCTTTAAAATTCCAAGCAACAAAATTATAAGGTGATAAATTAATACCATAATTTGGTGGCGTAGCTTGCAAAGTAAATCCATTAGTATCAAATGAAGCTATTGCTCCTCCAGTTGTAGTTATTTCGACTGCCGTATTATTACTTTGTAATAGTTTATTTGCACCTCTAACAGAGTCTGCAAGAAAATTATTGTCAGCTATATTTCTTGCTTTAATCCAAACTAAACCTGGAGAAAAATTTAATGATGATATAGATTGAGTAGTACCACTTCCGGTGTATAAAACAGTATTAAAGTGATTACTAGGAGCATCGTTTTGAACTGTTATACTAAAAGATCTAGAAGCACTAGTTTGATTTTCATCATCTGTAGCTGTAATGCTAAATGTTGTTGTTGTATCTGCTGATACTGCAGGTGCTGTCCCTGTTATAGCTCCTGTAGCTGTTGCTAGAGATAAACCTGTTGGTAAAGTACCTGTAGTTACTGCATACTCTATAGTATCACTACCTTCGGTAGCTGTTACTTGAAAAGAAGCTGCCGCTCCTTCTATAACATTACCTAATGTACCTGCCGCTGTTGACCACACCGGCACACCGCTATATTGTATAAAGTTTGCTTGAGAAGCTGTACCTCCATTTGGATTTAAAACAGCAACTGTATAAGGCCCAGCTGCTTTAGCTGGTGTAGTTATTGTAATCTGCGTAGCAGAGTTAAAAGCTGTTACAGCTGATGTTCCACCTACTGTACATGTAATACCTGAAGCAAATAATGTACCATTAATAATAACACTTTCACCACCTGCAGGATCTGCTGCTGTAGCGCTGCCTGGATAATCAATAGATGTTATCGTAGGGTTAGTTATTGGACTATCCCAAGACATACCACCTGTACCATCAGTCTTTAAAAACTGACCGTCTGTACCGTTATCTGATACGCCATAAAATTGTCCTGCTTTAGGTTTGGTTTGAGCCATTTATACCGCTATTTCTTGTGTTAAATCCCACTCTTGATTTTCTTCATCCCATGTGTATCTTTCTCCATCATCTGGATACTCAACTGGTGCTTTCCATAAACATGTTGTTTCATCTAGTGTCCAACTGTTGTAAGGCTTAGGTGGAATAAATGCATCACGAGCATAGTCATAAGTATATCCTATACCTGCATAGTTTTTTCTATAAGGAGTACCCCCACCTGAGTGTACACCGCCTTGTGTATTATAAGAAGTTCTTTTACAAACTTGTTTTCTTACATCTTGGTACTGTAACTCCCAGTTTGTATTTGTATCGCCTTCGTCTTTACCTACTATTACTTCGGTTACTACGTTAGCCATGTCTAAAAAAGCGTAATGTGCCATTATTTATTTATTTATTAACTAAATGATATTGTTCCTGTTCCTGCTGTGAATACTGATACTTTATCCGTTCCTTCTGTAAATGGTGATCCGCTTGCTTCTGTAATACCAGCGCCTACTGTTATTGTGTAAGCATCTGTATAGCGTAGTATAACTACTCCAGAACCACCATAAGAGTCTAAAGATGCTTTATCAGATACACCACCGCCGCCACCACCAGTGTTAGCTACACCATTGTTGGGATTACCTTGGGCATATGTTACTCCATCACCACCACCACCTACCGGTGAAGTACCAACAGTGTCTAGATAAGGGGCACCACCTCCACCAGATGCAAAATAAACATCTGACCCAGAGACTTCTCCAACTGATGCAGTCGCGGCATTTGTTGCACTTATAATATTAACAGCTAATCCATCCCCGCCATTTCCAGCAGCGCTTGCGGTTCCAGCACCTCCTACTCCTCCAGCGCCACCACCGCCACCAGAGTTGTACACATTAGCACTTCCAGCTCCAGCTCCACCATTATATCCCTGTCCAGTTGTAGCTGTTCCAGCACTTCCAGTGCGACCAGGCGCTCCTCCACCAGAACCTCCATCACGACCATCAATAATAGTTCCAGAGCCATTACGCCCCCCTCCACCACCAGCATCTGATGTTATAGTGCTAAACGTACTATCATTTCCAGTATTTATTCCTCCAGCTCCAATAGTTACAGTGTAACTTGCATTTGGCAATAGTGTTAAAGTTGTTTCAGCAGATGCTCCTCCACCAGATACAGATCCAAAAGAAGTTCTTGAACCTCCAGCACCTCCTCCACCATTACCCCATCCATTACCCCCCACGGCTTCTGAACCCCCAGCTCCAGCAACTACTAAGTAATCTACTAATAATGGGAGTGTAAATACTTTAATATTATCAGCGGTCCATCCTTTAATGGCGTCTTGATATATAAGCGTTACTGTAGCATTGTTTGTTACACATTCATAATCATCAGTAGACCCTTGAATTTTTTGAGAACCATTAGCGGCTAGTATAATTTTATTAGTTGCAAACGTACCAGCATAGTCTTGTATAACTATTTCATCACCTACAGTACCTGCAGGTAGAGTAACTGTGATTTCAGCGCTTGTAGTATTAACAAAATAACCTTTACCAGCTTCTGCCGTAAAGTTGCTTGTCTGAATTGCTGTTACCCAATCCGTACCAGTACCACCTTCAATAAGGTTACTTGTTAATTTCGTTAATGCCATTAGTTAAATTGTAGGTTTTGTATTAGGAAAATTTTCTGTTGATGGCCAGTCTCTTAATTCTTGTCTATATACTAGTATTGCATCACGATTAGGATAATCTGGTGTTTGTGCTACATTATCTGTAGAACTAAGTTCAGAATCTCTCCACTGTTTTGCCTCTAATTCTAACTCTTCTTGCAGTTTAAGCGAATGCTCTTGTTCTATTATAGACTGATCAATATAATGTTTTTTTACAACTAAGCCGTTTTCATACGTATATTGTAAAAAATCTTTATGTTGTGGATTATTATTTCTAGATTTATCTGTTAAATTTAATATCGTATAATTCATAATTTAAAAATTTATAATTTCTGCACCTCCACTCATTTGAGTCATTAAAATATCTGTTTTTATTTCTACTTTGCATGAATCAGAAAAGTAAACAAAAGGGAAGCCTTCCTGAGTGCAAATTGCGGCAGGGATAATGCTTGTATAAACTCTATAACTGGCGTCCATATTCCCAAAATCGCTATGATAAGAACCAGATGTAGTATCATATTCACCAAAGAAAGGTTTTATCTCGCTGGAGAGTGTTTTTAACATATATTGAGATACAGAAGCACCTACATCAAACGAATTGCGACTACCTGCTGGCACGAAATTTTTACCCATATAACTTATACTACTGCCATCAGTTCCACTACCAGTAGAAAAAGCATATTCTTGAGGTGTCCCCCCGTCTATTGTAATTCTAACAGTAAAATAAGCTGAATTTCGCGTGTAAAAACGACTTTGTCCCCAGCAACCATATAAAGCTCCTCCATTTACCGCTCCTGTTATATCAGCAATAGTATAATAAGTGTTAGCAGCACTCACTGTTGTCTGATATGTTGTGGGCGAATTAACATCATATCTCAATTCAAAATAGTTATTTGTTTGGTTACCCGTAAAAGCATATTTAACTCTAGATTTTGCAAAATTGTCTAATGATTGTGCATTTACATAACTATAATCTCCTACTGTTATTGTTTTACCAATACCGCCACCACCGCCTGCTGCAGGGAAAAAATCTGAAAAATTACTCATATTATTGTCCTATTATAACCCATCCTTGAGCTGTTCCTGTAAATATTAATTCAAAACTAGCAGTAGCTGTGTCTAAAGTTAACGTAGTTGCACTACCCATTATTTTATCTGATCCAGCAGGTATAACTGTACATGTTGCAACTGCTGATCTATTGCTTATCTTTATACTATCACCAAGCGTGCCAGTGGGTAATGTTAAAGCTAAACTAGCTGTTAACACATACACATATCTATTGATAGCTGTTGTATCAACGCTAATAACGCTTGTTGTATAAGCTAAATTAGGCGTGGGTGCTGTATTGTTTATTGTAAAATTAGGATATGTACCACTAACTGATATGTTAGTTCCTGCTGTCAAAGCAACTGTTTGATCAGGATCTGTATTATTTATAGTAAAGTTATTAGGTGAGTTTGTTATCACCTCAATACCAGTACCGCCTATTAAAGTTGCAGGTGCTAATGTACCACCTGAATTTAAAAACCCTACAGATCTAATCTCTATTATAACACCACTAGGTGGCGGCGTAGCAAAGGTAACCACATTAGCAGCTAATGACAATGTACTTACATTTTGATATAAACCATTTAAGTATACTTCAATAGCATTTAAATCTACTGGTGTTATACCAAGAGAATAATCAGTTTCTATACCATCACCTGTGAAAGTGTCTGTGTATAAAGCATTAGTCGATGCTGATATAGCACCCAATACCATTACCTCTACGTTGTAACCATTTTGAGGTGCAGTTGCAAACGTTAATGTTGATCCAGATATTCCATATGTACTTTTATCTTGGTAGATACCTTCTAAAAATACAAATGTCATATTCTCTTCGTTAACAGTCGTATTTAAAGTAAATGCTGTTTGAGAACCTGTACCTACAAAGTTATTCTTATTAAATCCACTTAAAGCTAATGCTTTAATATGAACTATTTCTATATTAGCACCATTTGGTGGTGCTGTTGTAAATGATACTACATTACCTGTAGTTTGATATGTTAATTTAGACTGATAAACACCACTTACATATACTTGTGTTGCATCTTCGTTTATAATAGAAAGTGATGTAGCGAAGTTAGTTGTAGTACCATCGCCTACAAATTCATCAACTTCAATAACACCATCGACCGCAACATAGTGCATTATCTCTATCTCAGTGGTTGCTGGCGGTGCTGTACCAAATGTAACTGTACTACCCGCTGTAGTAAAGCCATCTTTATCTTGGTAAACACCATCTAAATATATCTGAATATTGTTTTCTGATATTATTTGAGATGAAACACCATAAGCTACTGTTGAACCGTCACCAGTATAATTATTTCTTTGAATAGTAACTGTACCACCGCCTGAAGCCGTAGAAGCAATTGTAAGCGTATCTGTTGCAGCATCTGTAGTTAAACTGATGTTATTACCAGCCGCCACTGTTAAAGTGTCCGTAGGACCATCAGCTACAATGCTTGATTGTCCTGATACTGCAAAAGTTTTAAATGCTTCAGTAACAGTACCACTACCGCCTCCTCCACCAATAGCACCCCATGCTGCTGGTGAGCCAAAGTATCCTTCAAATTCAGCTGTAGTTGTATTATATCTAAACATACCAACCTGAGGCGAACCTGGGCGCTGAGCCGTTGTACCATCTGGTACTTGGATCCAGTTCCCGCTTGATATTGATAGATAACCATCAATTTCTACTGAATTTTTAAACTTAGTGGCCATATATTAAATTTCTTGAATAAGTACTCTTATATCATTTGTTGTTGGTGCTGTTGTAAAGTTAATTGTTACAATATCAGCGCTAGTTCTAACCACATCAGCATAAACCGTATCGTATGTTGATAGATCATATATTTGAACAATAACATCAAATGTATTTAAATTGTGTGTAACTGTGTAAGATGTAGCAGATCCATTTCCAATAGAAGACTTAAACGATTTAGGTGCAAGTTGCACCCAACCAGCTGCGTCCACTGTGAAATCTGCAGAATCATAACCAGATATACCTTTTATAGCAGCACCTGATGTGGCCGCTGCGGTAGCTATATCTACGTTACTTTGAACTACAGTCCACTTAGATAATGCGCTACCACCATTTGCGGCCATAGTTTCTTCCGCAATCAAAAAGTCACCTATTCTTACTTGTTCTGTGAAAAACAAACCATCTACAGTTACTGTATATGTATCTCCAATGTTTATAGCAATATTGGTTGCAGAATCTAAATCTGGAGTGTTTGTTGCCGCATCATATGCGCCTTTATAAGTTAAACCACCTACGATAGCCGAGTCAACATATGCTTTAGTCGCTGCATCTTGAGCAGCTGTAGGATCAGTAACGTTTATTAATTTGTTACTACCCATGTCTACATCAGCAGTTGCCGCCGCAAGTGAACTTATAGGTGTACCTATTACAAAATCATATATTTGATCACCAGTAGCTAAAGCTGTGCTGTTATTTGCAACAGTAGCAGTAACCATAGCTAGTTGAACTATAGGACCAGCACCGTTTGTAACAGTGAGCTGATTTGCCGTACTTGTTGTTATCTCAGTAATATCACCAGAGAATGAAGTCCATGCAGTACCATTGTAGTAATATACATTATTATCCGAAGAGTCATAATATATCTGGCCCGATACAGGATTTGAAGGCGCCGTGCCTAAAACCTGTATTACAGCATTTTGTAGCTGATTCTTGTTTAAATCAAGATTGTTTAAAAAATTTATTGCCATTTTGTTTAGTTTAAATATACATTACCACTTGTTGCGGAATTGAATACTACTGTTATTTTGTTTTCATTATCATAAGTCACAGCGCCTGTAATTTCGCTACCTGCTGAATCTACTGTAGTTATGCTTGGAAATCTTCCTAAGTTATGTTGTATCACCCATGTTGATGCTGCTACTGGAAAAGCTTGATTGTATTCATAATCTTGCCCACCAAAAGGCTGTAATGATATTATGTTATTACCTACAGTGCTAGAAGCACCTTTAAATGTAAAATCTAATAAGAACGCATCGCCACTACTTAATGGTGTAGAGCTTTTAACTTTATATAAGCCATAACCTAAACTTTCAGATGTACCTATATCAGTAATCTTGATAAGTTGATTAACTAAGTAAGGTATCATTGGAGTTGCATCCTCACCATTTCTATTGTACCTACTTATTGCAACACCAGTTATGTTAGCCCAACCATAAACAGTTGGTGCAGATGGATCAACCTGGTATCTATATTCACCAGTTGCTATAGTTTCACTGCTATACGTGCCTGCGAAGTTATATTGAAATAAAGCATTGCCTGTTTGTTCAAAATACTGAGCAAGTTCTTCAACCTGGTAATTTTTTGTAGCATTACCGTTTATATCAGTCCCAACTAATTTATCACCACCTTCAATAGTGGTATCGCTAGGATAAAGTTTTATTCTTGCCATATTATTTTATCATGGGAATTTTTGTAAAGCTGTGGGTGGAGCGGGAGTTGTATTTATACACTGCGCATTTCCATAAGCCATATTAACTAAAACATATCTAGTTGTTTGACCAGCATTTAATGTTAATCCAAATTGATATGTTTGTGTGGCTGGATTTCCGCCAGGTGAACCGCTAACTCCACCGTATCTCAATAAACCATTACTACTAAATCCCGCACCAACAGTATAATAATAAGGAGTGGTTATATTACCTTGTGTTAATCTATCTGTGTTTCCACTATCATCTTCACAAGTAAATTGTATGAAATCTAAAGCGGTTTGTCCTTGACTACCATAAGCTGTGTAATTTAATGTTACTGTAAACGTAGCACCTGCAGACCATTTCAATACTCCGCCATCAGTAATAGTAGGTCCACTACCTGTTATACTGGCTGTCATAGCTATACCTGTATTGTTTACTAAGGCGGGTCCCGCAGCTTGTGTTATAGTGTCTGTATTGCTTAAACCGCTAGCTAAAGTAGTATTACCTTGAGGTGTTATAACAATTTGGGAATTTCTAGCTGCCGCTCCGCAAGTTGTAGATTGATCAGCTATAGCTATTTGATATACAGTAGGACTAGTTGATATAACTTGTGTTCCACTAGGTGCTGTAGCACCGGCACTTCCTGTTAAAGTAAATGAAGCACCTATTTCACCTGAAACACTATAAGGTGTATTACCTCCAGTGTTTGCAATGTTAGTATTATCAAAAGCTGCAGCTGTTATTTCTGCATCATTAGGAAATATTTGACCATTACCAATATATCCTTTTAAAATATCACTGGCTCCCAATTTAATTGAGGCTAAAGGATTATTGAATAAATTTATAGGCATCTATGCTGTAATTAAGTATAATGTTTGAGGATCTTTAGTACCTATAGCATCATATTGAGCCTGTGTACCTTTCCAAAAGCTTAATAAAGATTCCGAGTTTGCGTTAGCAGCATCGTAGTACGGTTGACCACCTATTATGTTTGTTAAATTTGCCATTTTATTTTTTATTTGTTTTTTACGATGTTCTGGTATAGCTTGCAGAGGCCGACTGAGCTTGATACACGTTATCTTCTACTACACTAACAATAAGCGTATTGGTTCTAGAAGTTTGACTACCTCCACTCTGATTAACCCTATTTCTAAAATTCAAATTGCTAGGAGGTGATACATTATTACTACTTTGGTAATTAGGAACTGATATGGTGGCATTACCAAACCATTTTGTATTTCCCCCACTACTGCCACTACCTTGCCAAACCAATCCATCAGGAAAGCCCGGTGGTTGAGCAAATATTTGTCCAGCGCTATAATTAGTAGTAACAGAAATAGTTCCAGTACCACCACCACTCCATCCTACACGACCTATGGTTATTTCGTCGTTTGTTGAAGTACCTCCAGGCCCTACATATAAAGTTCTTGTTTGAAGATTAACAGATGTACTTGTTACAGAGACGGTTATTGTTTGTGTTACAGTTGGTAAAGTTCCAGAAAATGTAAGCGTTCTTGTTACGCTTCCGCTACCACTTTCAACTATAGATAATATATTTTGAGTATCTCCACTTTCGTTGCCCGCAGCACCGGTTATTCTAACGGTTCCATTTGTTCTCGATACATTTCTACTGAACGAAGTCCAACTAGTGCCAGGAATTCCAGTAAAAGAAACGCTAGACGCATTTGTTAAATTAATATTTGGGCCAGTATTATCTACAAAGGCAATAGTTAAAGTAACTTCATTTACATAAAAAGAATCTGTAGCTTTATATCCATCTTGAACCTCAGTAGATCCTTTATATAAGTTTCCACTGGTAACCTCGTTGCTTCCTTTGTATATTGGCATTATATTACGAAATAAAGTGTATCTGCATCTTTAGAGCCAAGAGCTGCATATTCAGCAGCCGTACCTGTCCAAACTTTAGCGTTTGGTACTGCATTCTGATCATCAACCGTAGTGGCTACAACCGCAGTAGTAGCATTAGTAGCGTCTACAGCATCAGTAGCATTATTTATAGGGTTTCCTGCTGTTGCGCCTGGATAAAATGTTTTAACGTCTGGCATAGCTTAAGTTATTAACCAACCAAAGGTAGCATTGATATATACAAATCTTACTGCTTGGTTGTTAGTTATTGTTAGTGATTGATTAGTGCCTTCTATAAGAGCTGAAGTAACTGTTACTGTTTGTGAACCTACTTTTTTTACAAGTACTTCACCTCCATCAGAAGTTACTGTTGTAGGAAGTGTTATTGTGAAATCAGGTGCTTGTTTACATACATACACACTGTTTATACCCATTGTGGTATTAGCTGTTATTTCAAATGCTTGTGCACCGGAGATACCTAGTAGTCCAGCTTGTGGTAAATCTATTGTTAGTCCCATATTTTTAGTTTATTACCCATCCGTTAGCAGCATCTGTATATAATAGTTCAAAAGATTCTGTAGAAGCATCAAGTGTTAAGTTTGTAGCTCTCATTATTTTATCTGAACCATTAGTAGCTATAGACCAGGTAAACGTAGGTTGTACATACGTACCAGAAGCATCTAAAGAAGACATGTTAGTTATCTTTACACTATCACCTACAGTTCCTGCTGGTAGTGTTAAAGTTTTATCAGCAGTTATATTGCTTAATATATAATGATTATAATTAGTAGCTACTGTATTATCTACTAACGCACCGCCAAAAGTGTGCCCTTGTTTTAAAGTTACAACACCGTTTGCTGGTGCTGATATAACTAAGTTATCAAAATCAATTGACACAACAGGCACGTCTGTATTACCACCGTAATCATAAGTAGCACCATTGGCTAGACCAGAAACAGTTAGTGGGTTGTGAGACAGAGCTTTAGTCGCTGTATCGTAGTAAACGAAATTTGATTTAGCTCCAGTGGGTATTGTATTTAATTTTACAACCTCTGAATCTATATTAAAAGTACTTGTAGACACGTTTAATGTACCATAACCTTGTCTACCAAATACAGCTACGTAAGTACCTGTATCGTATGCAACAACTAAGTATATATCAACTGATGCATCTAGTATTTGACCGCCAGGCGCTGGAAAAGCAGCTGTATACGTACTGTCAACGAAATATAAATTCTGTCCAGTAGGTACAGCAGCAAATATTGATGCAAAATCAGTTTGATTACCTGCAGATATAGTTATAGACGTTACATCTTGTCCTATTGCTTCTGCGGTTGTTAAAGAAGTTGGTGAAGTAGCTGCTTGAAATAAAGCTCCTGCAGCGTTTTGCGTACCGTAAAAGAAACGTCCTGTAGTTATAGAGGTTGGTGGACCAGCTAAAGTTTCGCTGAGTCCTGGTAAAGCTTCTGCTACACCTGAAGATAATGCGGGTAATTGAAACCAGTTACCATCTACTTTTATAGACGTAAGGTATCCTTGATTTACTAAACCACCAACAGGTGCGTTACCTGATACTTGCTGTTGAGCTAAAGCAACTCCTGAAGAGTTTTGTAGTTCAACTCCTTGATTAGAAAGAACACCTCTAGTGCCATCAGTGTTGATAGCTGTAAAAGTATTTTGACCCATAATAGTTCTACCGTCAGCAGAAGTAGTATTATCATCTTTTACAATGTCTTGCGTAAATCTAGTAGCGTTTGTAACAATATTTGATCCAGTTCCACTTCCTGAAATAGTAAGGTCTGTACCATCTGTGCTCATAAGCACGTTATTGGTATCACCACCAAACTTAATTCTACTTTCTGAAGTAGGAAGTTTTATATCACCATAAACCGTAAGGTTATGAGGATCTGTAGTTGGTGAAGATGTACCTATGGTTACATCACCATCTGGAACTTCAATATCACGTGTTACTCTTAAAGTACCTATAGTTTGAGTTTCAATCTGCGTGGCACCTGTTAAGAAGGTAAACTCAGTAAAGGCAACTTGGCCTCCTGTATATGTTTGACCTGCATCTAACGTTACATTAAACGCCCAGTCTGTATAAATAGCAGAACCTGTGTCTATATATTGAGTATCGTTTGCTGCTGGGCTAGCATTTGAAAAATTAGGTGCATTAAATGTAGTAATTGTACCTGTATGTGCTATGCCTCCTATTGTACCTGACCATGTAGCTGCATTAGCTGCAAAATCTGCTAGGTCATAATCAACAGCAAATTGACCATTGTTATAATCTCTTATAATTAAAAAAACTTGACCGGAGCCAAGTGTATTTAAATATATATCTGAACCTGTATTAACTGTAGCACTTTTAAGAACAACATTAGTAAGAGTAGACCCCGCGAGGGTTCTTACTAAAGCTCTTTCATAAGCTGTACCTTCTCTATTTACAGTAAGTGCAAAACCTAAAGGTATTGTGTCTGTAATGTTAGCGGGAGATCCAGTTTGAATATAAGCCTTTAAGCTGTCAATTGTATAATTTCTTGTAGCAAGTGCTGAGGTTGATGCAGAATCAGTACCAAGTAACTTATCGTTACCTTCTATAGTAGAGTCTATTGTATATGTACTGATTTTAGCCATCTTATCCTTTTAATTTAGTTCCTTTGCCGCTAATTTTTACTTTTTGAGTAATAGGCATAGACTGATTTGGGTTTGCAACTTTTGCTTGCTCTATATCAAGACCTTGAGTAAAAGTATCTTTAGGTCCAAGACTTAATTTTCTTTCTTTTTTCATGTTTTTTTTAATTTTTATCTGTAAATAAAGCTGATATAACACCATTAACTGTTCCTGTTGTTTGCCAGCAGTGAACGCTTTGAGCTAAAATACCTTCATTCCAAAGTATAACATCAACACCATCCATAGTCATTGTGCCCATAGTATTGCTAGCATAAACAGGTGTATCATAAACCAAGTTTGCAGGATTAGTGTCGTAATAATCATACGTTATGGTAGTGACTTTACTATCGCCTAAATAAGGTGTGGTAAAAGTTATTGTCTTACCACTAATAGTAAAATCAACACCTTCAATTAATGTTGCCGCTGACACGGTAGAAGACTCTACGGTCATAGTTGCTCCTTTTCCTGTTATAGGAGTAGGATCACTAGCTGGTATTGTAGCTGTTGCTTGACTACCATTAGCTACTGTTAAGCTCAATGTAAAGTCAGTATATTTGTAAGCGCCTGCACACATATATCTTCTAAGACCAACACCTGTTATTAAATCATGTGCTGTGTCTACTGTGAATGTATTTATTGGCGCTCCTGTCTGTGGGTTAACCGTTGTTACTGGTAATACTAATGCCATTTTTTATTTTTTTTTGTTAAATTCTTTTATAGCTTGGCTATATACTTTATCTATGTAAGTGCCACGTTTCATAATTTTATTTCTACGTGCAGATGATGGTAAATCTTCTTGACCTACTAATATTCTATATATTTTATTTATAAGCATTTTTCCTTTCCTGCTTATTTTATATTTATTGTGATCTCCCTTTTTTCCAAAAGCATTATGTGTTTTATCTATCCAATCGTTTTTTTGTAATCTATAAAACCTATCTTTATCCCAGGTATAAAATAATGTACCTGTCTTAAAATCTTCTATTGTAAAATAAACTATAGGATCTAAATAAAATAAAAGCTCTAGATCAGCAACTGAAAGATCATTGTTTTTAGCTGCCCATCTAGAGACTAATCTATAATACTTTAAAAAATCTACTTTAAGTTCTCCTCTTTCAAAGAAATCAGACCTTTCCATTATAACAAAGCTACTACGTCTCTAATTTGTATAACTTTGTATATCTTGTCATCATGCTCTACGGGAAAACCAGATACGCGGTCATAGAGTATGCTCTGACCTCTTTTAAAGAGCTCTGGACCAGAAGATATAATAATAGCTTCTCTGTATCTAATATCTTCTCTATGCTTCTCTGTGAGCTCCAAGCCACCTTTTGTTATTTTGGTTGCTTTTTCTGTTTCTTCAATTATCATGTAATTTCCAACTGCTTCCATTATTCTCTTACATTTGAAATTACACAATCAGTTGATAAAATAGTTGTAGCTACTGATATCGCGTTATTTAACGCACTTTTAGTAACTAACAAAGGATCTATAATACCTGAGTCTATCATAACCTTGTTACATCCACAAGTTACGTCAACGCCTTGACCCCACTCGCTTAAAGTATAAGCTTTTGGATCTAAACCAGCATTTTCTAGTATTTTGGTAAATGGTACTACTAAAGCATTTTTTAGTATGTCTACGCCTTTTAACATTCCTTGATTAAGCTCCATTTGCCAATCATCTTGAGCCATATAGGCTAATGCCACGCCACCTCCAGGTAATATACCTTCTTTTTTAGCGGCTTTAACAGCGTGAACTGCATCATCTACTCTGTCTTGTTTTTCTTTTAACTCTACATCAGTATCTGCACCTACATATATAATAGATACACCACCGCATAATAAAGCCAAACGATCATTCAAATGCTTTGTTAAAACAAAATGATCTTCTTTTTCAAGTGCAGATTTTAAATACTCAATACGTTCTAAAGCTTCTTCAGATTTTTTCTGAATAACCAATACCGTACCTTCTTTATCTGAGATAGCTTTGTCAGCTTCTCCTAACATGTCGGGGGTGATCGAATCAATCGAATCCCCGAGGCTTTCGTCAAAAACTTTAGCCCCGACAAGCAATGCTAGATCTTCTAATATATCCTTACGCTTAAGTCCAAAGCTAGGTGGATCTATAACATTGACCTTAATATTGCCCTTAACCATATTCATCGCTAATGCCGTTAAAGGCTGCGATTCTAGTGGGGCAATAAGAAGTATGCTTCGATTAGACTTAATAGCATACTCCAAGATGTCCTGAATTTTTCTTACATTTGGAATATCCGATGCACTTATAAATACAAGGGGTTTTTCCAGTTCTGATACTTCTTTTTCTTTATTAGTATAAAAATGGGGTGTTTTAGGATATGAATTAAGTTTAGTTCCTTCAACAGTATCTATATACGTATCGTTTGTAGAAGATGTTTCCATAGCAACAATACCGTTTTCACCAGCTTTTCTAAAAGCATCAGCTATTAGCGTGCCTAGTTCTTTATCATTGTTTGCTGATATAATAGAAACATCATTTAACTTCTTATCATCTACCTCAATGGATTTTTTTTCTAAAGAATCTATAACATGATCTTTAAATTTGTTTATTCCATTTTTAATATCTCTAAAAGAAAAGTCTTTACCATTTAATTTATCATAACAGTCGATTATGGCCTGAGTCAGTACTATAGAGGTGGTGGTACCATCCCCTGCCATATTCGCTGTCTGTTGTGCAGCTTGTTTCATCATAGATACGCCGAGGTTTTCGAC